>Ga0302297_1000272_pt1 | contig 13322 bp, 10 predicted proteins | sample III_Fen_N3_2_FD_202094 | JGI IMG/M metagenome (GOLD analysis project Ga0302297, IMG submission 202094) | Peat permafrost microbial communities from Stordalen Mire near Abisko, Sweden - III_Fen_N3_2 | ecosystem: Environmental > Terrestrial > Soil > Wetlands > Permafrost | place: Sweden: Abisko...
GACTGCAATTCAAGACCAAGCGATTCCTTTCATTCTTGAAGGACGCGATGTGATTGGGCTCGCAAACACCGGTACTGGTAAAACAGCTGCCTTCGCGTTACCTATTATTGAGCGACTCGTCGCAAACCCAGAACTCAGCTCGGTGCTTATTGTTGCACCAACTCGTGAACTTGCTCAGCAAATTGACGAAGAGTTCCGCGCTTTTTCATATAACATGAAATTCTACTCGACACTTGTTGTTGGTGGTACAAATATTGACCGCCAAATTCAGCAAGTTCGTCGTGGTCCACACGTGATTATTGGTACGCCGGGCCGTCTGCGCGACCTTATGAAGCGTAATGTCCTGAAACTCGATTACATCCGCACGCTTGTCCTTGACGAAGCCGACCGCATGCTCGACATGGGCTTTATTACTGATATTAAGGCGATTGTTGAAGCTACTCCAAAAGAACGTCAAACACTGTTCTTTAGCGCAACAATTACTCCTGATATCGACAGGCTTGTCCAAGGCTTCCTTACCGACCCTATAACCGTTTCGGTTCGTACTGCTGATACCAGCGAAAGTGTCGACCAAAACGTTGTTGAAGCGAGCGGCAAAGAGCACAAGCTTGAACTGCTTGTGGACATGCTTAACAGTGAAGGGTTTGATAAGGTCCTTGTTTTTGGTGAAACAAAGTTTGGCGTTCAGCGTCTTTCTGATCACCTCGATAAGAGTGGCGTCCCCTCTATCGCTATTCACGGTAATAAGTCACAATCACAGCGTCAACGCGCCCTTCGTGACTTTAAAGAGAACCGTGTGCGCGTTATGGTAGCAACGGATGTTGCGGCCCGCGGTTTGGATATTCCAAACGTTTCCCACGTTATTAACTTCGACCAACCCGCTACCTACGAAGATTACATCCACCGTATTGGACGTACTGGCCGTGGCGGCGCAAGCGGTAAAGCTTTGACGTTTATCGAACGACGCTAGATACTGCCTTTAAGCAGCCGAACAACAAAATAGTCCGCTTACCCGCGGGCTATTTTGTATGGTTGAAAGAGGGGGCCTTTAGTAAAAGCGTTGGTTATTAAATAAAATAATCCATTGGTCGAGTGATAGTCGTGACGGCGAAACTCCAGACTGCTGCCCAATAACTGTCAGCGGCATCTTCGTCAGTTTTTTAGGGTCAGAGAAACACTCAATCGTGAACTGTGAGTAGGCGCTAAGGCGACTTCTCTGTATAAGGGGCACTTTCCGCTTAATCATTTCAAGACACACAGTGTCAACTGCGGGATGTGGCCAAAAGTCACTTTTTTGTAAACTTTTAATAATTTTTACGCTATACTCTGCGCCGATAATCATACCGAGCTGGCTAGTAAAATGCGACGTATCTGTTGCGATAAGCTTTCGACCGAACTGTTTTTGCACAATAAGATAGGCGGCTTCTGGTGACATTGGTGAGTTAATAAAGCGCTGAACGATAGGTGAACTTAAATGGAACGGAATATTTGCAAAAATTTTATATGGCGTTGTGGGAAAGTTGAGTTCCATGACGTCACCAATTTTTACGGTTACGTTTGGAAAGGTGCTCATATTATGTCGAAGCGTTTTGGCGACGCGCGCATCGTACTCAACGGCCACGACACTCTTTACGCGCGAGGCAAGCGCCGACGCGATAATACCACTCCCCGCCCCTATGTCATAAACAAGGTCGTCTTTCGTCAGTGTACTGCGCGAAATTAAAGACTCCACTAGTTTAGGTGAGCGGAGGAAGTTTTGAGAATAGTCAGAAAGACGCTTCATATCTTATAGTATACCGGTATCAGGCAGCTAAGCTCCTATAAATAGAAGATTACTTGGGTGATACCGGGTCCCCGGTGACCGTGTCTCGACGTCTGTCGAGGCGTGTCACCGGGGTTGCCCGGGCCTCACATCAGGAGTTCAGCGTGTTCGCGGAACTCGTTCCAGCGCCGCGGGTGAGACGGCTGATCAGCACTGCGCCCGTTCCGAGGAGGAGCAGCCCGACAGCCACACCGCCCGGGATGAGCGGGTTGTTGCTGCCAGTTGCGGCCAGCTGCGCCGCCGCGGGCGTCGGGCAGGTCGTGTAGGTCGCGGGGACGAGCGTCGTGGTCTCGGACGCTGCCTTGTCCACGATCGTGCGCTTGTCCACGAGGATCCAGTCCGTCGGCCTGTCGATGGTCCAGTTGGACTCACCGAGCTCGCGTGTGGCCTGGGTGTCGTGCACGTAGAACGTGCGGTAGCCCGGGATCGCCGTGGTGATCACGTAGACGAGCGGGGTGCCGTCTTCGTTGTTCACCTGACCCCAGCTGGACAGGTCGTACGCCAGCTCGGGGAACGGCGTGTTCGGGTCCTCGTTCGTCTCCTGCCAGGTCGGTGTGGACCCGCCCGGAGCCTTGCCGAGCTCGAACCAGGATGCCTTGTTGAGGTCCACGGTGTAGCCCAGTGCGCCCTGGTCGTCGATCGTGAGGTAGATGACCGTGTCGGGAGTCGCCTCCTGCGTGGTCACCTTCTCGCGTCCGTACTCGGTCCAGAGCGTCAGGTCAACGCCCGTAGTGGTCAGGAAGGTCGCGACGTCTGCCTCGCTCGTGGACTCGCCCAGGTTGCCCTGGTCGTCACGCGTGAGGTAGAGCGTCTTGTCCTCTGTAGCCACCGCGGTGGTGACCTTCTTGGGGTCGCCGTAGCGCTCCCAGCCGTCGACGGCCGTCTCCTTGAACCAGCCGATGTTGTTGAGATCGGTGGTGGCGGAGCCGTCCTGCGCCCGGTACTCGGTGTACGGGGCGATGGCGGCCTGGTCGACAACGGTGTCCTCGCCAACCTTCGTCCACCCCTGAGGATTGACGTCGGTAGTCCAGTTGCCGTTGTTGTACAGCTCAGTGGTCACCTCGATGTCGATGTCACGCGTTGCGGTGTTGCCGCCGGGGTTGTTCGGGGTGAAGTCAGACCACGGGCCCCAATCGGTGTAGCCGCCCTCGATGGTCACGAGGGAGGCGTAGTACGAGACGTTCCTGTTCGGCCCGCCGTAGACGTTTACGTTGACCGACCCCTTGGGGTTGGCCTCGCTGCCGCCAAGGAGGGAGGTCGGGACGCCACCAGTACCCCAGACGACGTTGACGATGACGTCAGGGATGGCGTGCCAGCCGGCGCTCTGCACCCAGTGGCCCGCGACCGTGTGGCCGCTGACCGTTGTGGTGCCGCCGCTGACGAAGTCGTAGCCCAAGACGTACTTGTGCTCGACAGTGTTGTCGGGCCGCTCCGCACGGGTGCGGAAGCGGTACTCGGTGTTCTGCCGGGAGTACTTGTAGACCTGGTGCGACTGCTCGGCCTGCCCAGGGTTTTGCCGGGAGTACTCGTACTCCCAGTAGGACTGCTCGGCCTGCCCAGGGACGAAGCGCGAGTACTTCCACTGGTAGTGGGAGACCTCGACGTTGCCGGCGATGGTGTACTCGAACTTGGTCAGCTCGGGTGATGTCTGCGTCGTGGCCGGGATGTTCCGGAGCCAGCGCTGCTCGTCGTGAGTCACGGCGGTCAGCTGCGTGGTGCTCCAGTAGGCCGGCGTTGCCACGCACGTCCCCTCCGTAGTGGAGGAAAGCGTCGCAGCGTGCGCGGCCATGGGAGCCAGGGCCATCAGGCCCATGGTGATCACGGCGGCTCCTGCCGCCCTGAGGGACCTTCGGGTAGTGCTGCTCATCTGAGCGTCCTTCCGTTGTCGGTCTGCTTGGCATGGTTCGGGTGATGCGGAACTTGCTGATGTGATGATGTGAATTGAGAAGCCCTTAAAGGAACTTACTCGGTGCTGTCATCATGGTACGCGCTTTTGCTAGCGCATGGCGTACACCTGAGACTTACGAAATTATACCACATAACCACAATATTTCAATATTAACCATAGAAAATAGTAAGCATAATTGACGTGAACTATTGACACTCCAACTGGTTGGCGGAGTACAATAGGTACAGTCATGTGAGTACTTCTCTCACCCTGAAATCCAAAATGGGCACGGATTTTCACTCACAGGCTTATATTCAAGGGGTTCTACTCCTTCAGAAGCCACCAACGACTGTCGTGCACACTGGCCTGCGAGACCTTTCAAGGTAAAAGCCAAGCGCCCCCGATACGTCGACACAATTCTTACGTGATATTTGGTAAAAAGGGCGTCCGGTCGAACGGTCCAAACCCCCTCTCCAAATCACTCCTCCTAAACCCGTTTGCTGATCAGTTTCTTGTTCAGCCTTTTTGCGTTCACTATCCATTACAAGAAAATGCTCGCAACAACCTTTAACCTTTTAGGAGAATTGAATATGAATCGTGTCACTATTAATGAACAAGTTGCCGTTACACAAATGGGCTTTAAGAAGAATCTCGCAGCATACCCTCGACGCATGGAGTTTCGAGGAACTGTCTATGAGTTCCTCGACGCTGGCCTTCGCTGCCTCGTTCGTACGGGTAGTCATGTTGCCGAAATCCTTACAATGACGGATGGACAAAACCAGTTCCAGCTCCGCAGCGACAACCACGGTGGAAACTGGACACTCGTGAGTATTCTGTCGTAAGACAGGTTACCCTAGCTGGTTATTTTTCGTAGTACAAAGCGTCGGCCAAAGAACTTATGTACTTCAACCACAAAAATAGTAAGGACAAACGAAACGAGGCTCACGATAAAGATATCGCCTATCGCAACAGGATGCACATGTAGAAGGCCCTGGAGGGGCCCAAACAGTGCAAGGCCCTGAAGTGTCATCGCGATGATAAGACCCGCCCAGAAGGGCCCGTGCCACACCCTAATGCGGCTAAAGACAGATTCAAAGGTACTGCGCGCGTTCAAGGCGTTTGCCCACTGAATAACAACAAGCGCGACGAAGGCAATGGTTTGAGCGTACGCTGCACCGTAGAGGTCGTTATAGTAGGCGTATAATCCGAGCGCGAGGCCACTCATAGCAAGCGCCACCAGAATAATACGACTTATCATAAACTTACCGATAATTGGCGCATGAGGGCTAATGGGACGCTGCCTCATAATCGTCTTTTCACCAGGCTCCAGGCCGATAGGAATAACCATCGTCGTGTCTGTTACGAGGTTTGTCCAGAGAATCTGCACCGGCGCAAGTGGCATCGGTAGCCCAACGATAAGTGCACCAACAGTCGTTAACACTTCACCTATATTGGTCGAGAGCAGGTAAAAAAGCATCCGTCGTATATTAGCAAAGATAATACGGCCCTCACGCATTGCTCGCACAATACTCGCGAAGTCATTATTTAGCAGAATAATATCACCAGCGTCTTTAGCTATTTGTGAGCCACTTCCCATCGCGACGCCCACATTTGCATTTGTAAGCGCTGGAACGTCATTGACGCCGTCTCCTGTCATGGCGGTCACCTCTTGAAGCTTCAGTACTTTTAAAATGCGGAACTTATTTTCGGGTGTCACGCGCGAGAAGACGCGAGCCTGAGCAGCAACTTTAGCCAATTGCCTATCGGTCATATCAATCATCAGGCGGCTATCGAACACTTGGTCGCGTGAGTCAACTAAGCCAAGCTTTATACCAATACTGTAGGCGGTTTCAAGGTGGTCACCTGTAATCATTCGAACCGTTACTCCAGCTCTGCGGGCCGCGGCAATCGCAGTGCGGGCAGATGGACGTAAAGTATCGGCAACAGCGACGAGCCCGGCAAATTGGAGCTTAAGTTTAGGGTGCATTTGTTGGAAGCTTTCAAGTGGTTTATCGAGTGGTGTTGTAGCGACGGCTATTACCCTGTACCCCTGGCTCGTGAGGCCGGTTACCGCTTTGGTCACCTCGCTCATTTGAGGGCGGGTTAATTGGCTGCGCATCATCACCTGCTCGGGTGCGCCTTTTATGACAAGCTCATGTTGACCACGGTGATGCCACACATTACCGCTCATCGAGACAGCTTGATCGAACGGTAGCCTCGCAACCGACTCACCCTTGAGCTTAATTGACTCCTCGGCTGCAACGAAGCCGATCAGCGCAATATCAAGCGGGTCTTTAGATTTTTCGCCGTGATGATTAATGGTTTTATGGATAACTGTTGGAAGATGGTGATTGCTCCACTCGGGTTGCCAGGTTTCTTGTACGGATAATTCATTTTTTGTTAAGGTGCCTGTTTTATCGGTGGCGATAGTCGTAATAACCCCAATCGTCTCGATGGCATTCATATTTCGCACCAATGCGCGTTTTCCTGCCATTCGGCGCATACCAAGCACGAGAACGACAGAGATGGCAACAGGGAGGCTTTCTGGCACGGCTGATACAGAAAGCGCAATAACATAGCGAAGCGCCTCTGTCAGCTCAACGCCACGGTATATGGCGAGTGCAAAGGCAACCACCGCAATACCGGCAACCCCAGCAATGATATACCCGATAAGTTTGTCGATTTTCTTTTGGACTGGGCTTGTTACGGCGTCTGGTTGTCTTCGAGCGAGTGCAGCGATGCGGCCAAACTCCGTGCTATTACCGGTATATACAACCACCCCGAGGGCAGTTCCAGAAACAACAAATGAGCCTTGGAAGGCAATATTTTTCTGCTCATACACCTCTTTGTCGCCGCGGAGTGTTTCGGCTATTTTCGTTACTGCGACAGATTCGCCGGTGAGCATTGATTCGTCGGTTCGAAAGGTGCTTACCTGCAAAAGCCGTATATCAGCAGGTACTTTGTCACCTTCGTTTAAAAGAACAATATCACCAGGAACGAGTTGGCCGGCCTCAACCGCATAGCGTTCACCGGCTCTTACAACTTCAACAAGCTGGGCGCTTTTCTTTTGGAGCGATCGCAGAATTCGTTCCGTGGAGAAACGCTGTACGTAATATATCGAAGCGCTCGTCATCATAATGACAAGGATTATAATTGCATCAAACGTGGCGCCGTGTAGAAGACTAATGGCGACCGCAATAAAAAGAACGGCCATAAATACATTAGCAAATGGTTCAATTATTTTCTTCCAAAGAGGCTCGCCTTTAAGCTTTATTTCGTTAGGGCCGTATCTCTTAAGGCGTTCACTTGCTTGATGACGAGATATACCTTCAAGCGACGATGACAGCTCGTGAAGGGTGTCTTCGGGGGTTCTTTGATAAAAAAGCATTAGCTTCATTGTAACAATTTTTGTTAAGGATGACGAGGGCGGAAGTCTATCGCTAGGACACAAGCGAATACTCTGCAGCCCGAGTTGCGTCGGGCGCTAAAGCCCCGACAAAACCCGGCGCGAAGCCATTCGCGGTGTCCTAGCGATAGACTTCCTCACCAGAAATCAATAAAAAGCAGCCACAATAAAGTGACTGCTTTTCTTGTAAGATCCACCGGAGTGGAAGCTGCTGTGGCGGAACATTTCCTTTGTTGTTTTGTTGCGCCGACTACGCTTTCACGTGCATTGACTAGCTGATTTTGACGAGTTGGAGGGTGGTGTGGTTAAGCCCGTTCCCCCATTCAATCATATCCTTTACCGTTTTACCGATAAGGGTACTACCCAGCGGACTAACCGCTGAAATACGCCCATCGCTTGGGTTCGCCTCAATACTTTCGACAAGTGTGTAGCGGATAAGGCGACCCTGTTGGTCAATGAGGTGGACAACCGACCCTATAGCAACCTTCATTCGTGTGCGCTTTGACGGAATGAGCTTCGCACGGTTGAGAATTTGTTGCTTCTCGGCAAGTTCCATTTCTATTGTCTCGAGGCGCAAGAGTCGTTCATTGCGCGCAAAACGGTCGTCGTGACTCGTTGTTTTATCACTTTCTCGGAGGCTTCGACGAATTGCTTGGCGGTCGTATTCGAGTTGCGTTATTGCTTTTCGAAGCTCCTTCATGCCCTTTTTACTCAGTAGAATGTTTTTACGTTCAGATTGTTTGATGGTGGCGGTTGTGTTCATAATGTTCACTCCCTTCCTTTTTTACGACACCTTTTTTGGTATCTATGGTTTTGTAGCGGTCGCTACTGTCTTTTAGTATGGCACCAGATTCTGAGAGAGTTCTGAATTAAATAGGCTATTTCGTTGTAATTTTCCCGTCGACGAGCGTAAACGTCCTATCTGTTTTACCAGCGATGTCAAGGTCGTGTGTCACCACAATAATAGTGGTATTTTGATTGCGCGAAAGACCATGCAGAAGGTCAAAAATCTTCTTTCCAGTAGCGCTATCCAGGTTACCGGTTGGCTCATCGGCTAGAATGTACGCCGGTTCATTAGCAAGGGCGCGGGCAATACTAACACGCTGCTGCTGGCCACCGCTGAGGCGGCTTGGGCGCCGGCTAATTTGATCTTCTTCTATTCCCACCGACTCAAGGAGCTTCATCGCCCGGTCGATACGACTAGCGGCTGGATAGTCGCCAAACTCAAGCGCAAGGGCAACATTTTCAAGCGCCGTCAGGTTCGGAATAAGGTTATATTGCTGGAAAACAAATCCAATTTTCTTACCCCTATATTTCGTTTGTTGATGCGCGCTGAGTTTTTCAATTGACGTTTCATCAACAGTAATATTACCTGCGGTTGGTGAATCGAGCGCACCAAGAATACTGAGGAGTGTGCTTTTTCCACTTCCCGATTTTCCAACAATACTGACAAATTCACCGGTTTTTACCGTAAGACTAACATCTTTTAGTGCCGCCACGGGACCGCTTTGGGTCTGAAACGTTTTCGATACATTCTTAACTTCTAACATAGAACCTCTTTTACTCTGTCCTTAAAACTTCAGCTGGTCGGACGCGGGCGGTAAACCAGGCGGGGATTGCCGTACCAATGAAGGAGATAAATATAGTGACACCAAGGGCAATTGCGACAATTTCTGGGGTGAGTGACGCGGTGACCTGGGTTGCGTTACTCTGGAACTGGTTAAAGCCCCCACCCATAAATTCACCTGGACCTCCACGTCGTGTCGTTGAGCTACCAGGAGCTCCCACTTGTCGGCTACTTGTGGTTGAGCTTTGGTTAGAAACCAGTGATGTTGTCATTGGACCACTCACTAGAATACCAAGCACCATACCAATAAGTGCGCCGAATACAGTTAACGTGAGCCCCTCAATAATAAATTGACCTACCACCTTTGCATCTGTTCCGCCAATGGCTTTCATAACACCAATTTCACGGCGACGTTCGCGCACCACCATAATCATGGCAAGCAGGACAATAGCGGCGCCGGCAATGGCTGCGGCTATAACGCCAGCGAGTGCCAGTGAGGCAATCCCCTGAAGTGATGACACGCTTGTTTCTGCGCGCTCAACCTCACTAGTAATGTCGGCCTTGTCGCCAAGGCTTGATTTAAGTGACGATACGGTTGAAGCGACATTATCGCTACTATCGACAGTAGCGGTGACAGAGCTGACAACGTCAGCCTGGTTGGTAATGGTCTGTACCGTGGTGAGTGGCATAATAATGCCACTATCTTGGAACCTATTATCTGTCTTGTAAATACCCTTTACGGTAATTGTTGTATTGTAGGCGGTAAACGTATCACCTACTGCAAGATTATTCTTCGTGGCAAGTGTCGTACCAACGAGAGCGGTCGTATCTGAACCCGTTGCGTCGATTGTTTCGCCGCTTGAAATATTCAAGCTACCGCCATCGGTAGAAACTGAATTAACATCATTCGTCCCCGTCAGCGTGATGCTTGGGGTTGGTGCTTGCATCGCAGGCATATTTGAGTTCGCTGAACCCGAGCTGCCTGACTCTGAATCCGTTGATCGTGAGCCGCGTCCAAAGCCACCAAATTCAAGCGATGAAGTCAGGTTTGTGTTGGTGCTTGTCAGCTGATTGGTCAGCGTGAGGGTTGTCGAGCTAATATGGCCCGTAGACTTAATGGTCGTTAGCTGTTCGGCAGTGAGCGGGTCGCCGCCACCCATAGCGCCCATCGTGCCGGCCGGTCGAATGGTGACTGCTGTGCCGGCCGTTGCCTTCACCTCGTCAATTTTTGACAGCACGCTGCTACGCGCAACGAGCATACTGAGGATTAGGGCGATGCTGATGGCAAACATCAGTACAATTGCGCCAGATCGCAGTGGACTGCGGAGCGTATTTTTAACTCCGCGTGTCAGGACATTCATAGAATGCTTTCTCCTTTTGTTAATTGCTTACAAAGGGAGTGTACACATCAAAGTTGAGGTTTTACTGAACTGTTTCTTACGATTGGTAAATAAAATGTAAAAATAGTATCTTCGTCGGTGCTCGACACCGTTAAATCACCGTGATGAACGTCAATAATTTTCTTCGCAATTGATAGCCCCAGTCCGTAACCCTTTTTCTCACCATCGGTACGAGAGGTATCAAGCCTAAAGAAACGATCGAATAGTTTTGGTAGTTTTTCTTCAGGGATTTTTTCTCCCGAATTCTTAATTTCAAACCCAATATATGTCCGCTGGATAAAAATACGAATATGAATAGGTTTATTCTTTGGGCTATATTTGAGCGCATTATCGATAAGAATGCCCATTAACTCGCTAATAGACGTCTCGTTTGCAATTGTTGTCGCCTTTTTTCTAGATGTTATATCAAACCGTTTTCTATCGGCAGGGTATCGCTTGAGGGCCTCTTCAAGAAGCACCGGTAGGTCCACCGTGTTGACCTCGAGTTTGTCATGGTCGAGCCGCGAAAGCTGCAGTAGCATCCCTGACAATTGAATAAGTTTGTTCACCTCCTCAAGGTTACTTTCGAGCAATTCGCGCGCCTCACCTATTTCGAGTTTTGGATCGCGTAGGTTTACCTCGAGCTCCGCCTTCATAGCGGCAAGCGGCGTACGGAGTTCGTGGCTGGCATCGCTGGTAAAACGACTCTGTGATTCATGTGCTCTTTCAATTGGCTGAAGTGTACGACGGGCCAGGAAGTAGGCACCAAGCCCACCAGCGACAAAGACAACGATATTTATATAGAGTAATGACACAATCATTTGCTGGGAAGCTTTGTGCGACTCAGTTAATAGCGGGCTATCGGGGCCATTATACGTATTAGTACGGCGGTTAAAGGGAGCGGGCGCATCGAAGTCACCAATTATTGTTTCTTGCAGGTTTTCAAGACGATAGCTCACTTCACGGTAGTTCAGCTGGTAGATGACAATACTAAACGTAATACTGATTGCCATTAAAATGGCCAGATACCAGGTGGTTAATTTCAGTGTTGCTGACTGAAACATCTTTTGCATGTGCTTTAGGCCTCGAGTTTATATCCAAAACCGCGAACGGTGTGAATGAGTGGGGTATCAAAAGGCGTGTCGATTTTATTGCGGAGGTATTTAACATACACTTCGACGGTATTCGGCAGAATGTCGGCGTCATAATCCCAGACGTGGCTAATAATAACCTCTTTACTAATAGGACGACCCTGGTTGCGAAGTAAGTATTCGAGAAGTGCGAACTCTTTACTAGTAAGCTGAATGTTTTTTCCAGCGCGTTGAACGCTAAACGTAATAGTATCCATACTAAGGTCACCGGCGGTCAAAATATCTGACTGTTGTTCTGAGGGGCGTCGGAGAAGCGCGCGCACGCGAGCGAGAAGCTCCTCAAGTGCAAACGGCTTTACAAGGTAATCGTCGGCGCCGGCATCAAGGCCAGTAGTTCGCTCGCTAATACTGTCGAGTGCACTTAAGAATAAGACCGGTGTGTGGACTTTAAGGTCACGCATGCCTTTAACAATACCAATGCCGTCGTATTCTCCAGGAAGCATGCGGTCGATAATTGCGACATCATAGGGTTCGGTCGTAGCCATTGCATAGCCTTCATCACCGTCGTAGGCGATATCGACGGCATACGTTTCTTGTTCGAGCGCCTTAGCGAGGGCTCGGGCTATTTTGTGTTCATCTTCAACAATTAGTACTCTCATACTATTATTATACCGTGACTTTGCTTAAATAACGCTTAGTTAGTTCGCGTAACGCTCGCTCCACGACTGCATGTCGCGAAGTATAGGGGTGAGTTCTTTGCCTTTTACCGTGAGGCGGTATTCACAACGAGTTTTATCTGAGGGGGTTACTTTTTCTATAATCCCCTCTTGCTCAAGGGTATCTAAACGGGATGAAAGTGTTCGTGGGTTAATGCCATCGACGAGGTCTTGTATTTGACAAAAGCGGACCGACTCTTCGTTAACAAAAAAACGGAGAAGCTGCGGTGTCCACTTGTCACCTAAAATCTTTGTTGCAGCCTTAACGCAGCCAATTGTCTGATATGCCATAGATACTCTTACTATACAATATCTAGCGATGTTAAACAACTACTTATCGTTCTCGGTGCGGATATGGCTCATGCTAAATTCCCACGATGCATCGGTTTTTTTGCGGGGGTTAAAAATGTAGTGTGGGTCGAAGATTTCTTTTACTTGTCTAAAAATACTGTACATATCTTGGCCGAACACGGCGGGAAGCCAGGGTCCGCGCACCATACCATCGTTATGCTCGCCTGCCATAGTGCCGCCGTATTTTAAGACAATAGGGATAAGTTCTCGCATCACTGGCTCGAGCATCGCTTTGTCTTTGGCGCTCCCCATATCGAGTAGTGGAATAATATGGAAGTTGCCATCTCCAAAGTGCCCCTGAATCGTAGCAGGAAGTTTATATTTCCGAATGATTTTGCGTAACTCGGGAATGAACTGAGCAAGATACTGTGGACGGACCGCCATGTCATCAATAAATGGTGATGCGTCATGGCCGCTTATTTGGTTTTTAAGCAAGCCCAGCGAGGCGCGTCGTATCTGCCAAAAAGGTGCACCTGCGGCCTCGTCACTTTCAATATCCATGCGAATCTTATATTTCTTCAAATCATCGTGAAGTGCTGAAATTTTATCGAACACTTCTTGCTGACTATTACCGTCAAAACCAATCATCAGCACTATGTTAGGGAGGTGACCCTTAAATTTGGCGACCGATCGCGAAAGCTGCGCCTGCTGGCGAAGGTACTCTTTAGTACCGAGCTGGCGACGGAATGTTTTGAAGTAGCGAATACCAAGGTTAAAGGTGATGTCGTCGAACCCTTCAAAGGTTGCGGGCTGGTGTTCCATTACTGTAGCAATAATGTTCCCAAGGCGCTTTACTGTAGGTAGGTATGCCAATAAAAGCCCAGAATAACTTGCTTTTGGTACCGCCTCAATGTCAATGTCGGTGATAATACCAAGTGTTCCTTGGCTGCCTGTGAAAAGCTGTGTCATATCGAATATGCCAGTATCGCGGTCCCAGACGTTCCATAGGGTATACCCCATGGAGTTCTTGTTAACATGAGGACGGGCATTTTTTATGAGGTCATAGTTTTTTTCGATAAGCTCAAATACTCGTCGATACAACTCTCCCTCATAGGTTTTTTCGGACATTTTTCTGTCAAGCTGCCATTTGACGAGCGGCTTA
>Ga0302297_1000281_pt1 | contig 13149 bp, 9 predicted proteins | sample III_Fen_N3_2_FD_202094 | JGI IMG/M metagenome (GOLD analysis project Ga0302297, IMG submission 202094) | Peat permafrost microbial communities from Stordalen Mire near Abisko, Sweden - III_Fen_N3_2 | ecosystem: Environmental > Terrestrial > Soil > Wetlands > Permafrost | place: Sweden: Abisko...
TACAACGGAAGTTAGAATGGGTGCAATGGCAGGGTAAAGGAATCGGTTTTGAATCTGATAGAGCGAACTAAGCAGATTGCTCAATATGGTGAAAACGAATGCCGGAATGATGATGACTAAAATGTTGGCTGTAAATGTGTTTTGTTCTTCCGTAAATCCATTGGCGATGAAGCCTAAAATACTTTTTGAAAATAGAATGCACAAAAGCCCTATCAATGCGGAAACAATGGTAATTCCCCAGAAAACAGTGCTTAAGAAGCGGGTTAATTCCTGGGGGCTGTTGTTTTGGATTTTCACGACCCTGGGTAAAAATACCATTCCGATGGAACCGGTAAAGATAGCCGCCAAATAAGTCGGGATGGTGCTTGCGAGAAAATAAGCGTCTCGTTCAAATTTTGCACCGAAAAAGTAAGCAATGATCAATTGTGATACAAAGCTTATTGCAATTCCCAAAATGGAGCAAAAAGTGATTAGTAGAGTGGACTTTACGAGGCCTCCATTCCGTTTTTTCATGAAGAATCTGTCAAAAATAGTTTTTGGTTTTAAAGCCATTGTCCATTAAGAGTTTCTCACCCCTGAACAAATGGATATCTGAAGCAACCATTTCTTTTACAAGCTCTTCAACAGAATAGTTAGGGGTCCATCCAAGTAGCGTTCTTGCCTTAGTGGCATCTCCCAGCAATAGGTCCACTTCTGTAGGGCGGAAATAATAGGGATCGATCACTACCACAACGTCACCAGTCTTCAATTGGCATTCCGGATTGATGCAAGTTGCGACAATGCCCTTTTCGTCAACGCCTTCTCCTTTGAACTCAAGTTCAACCCCAATTTCATGAAAGGCCAACCGAACGAACTCACGAACTTCAGTTGTTTTCCCCGTGGCAATGACAAAATCTTCCGGGCGTTCATATTGCAGAACTCTCCACATTGCCTCCACATAATCTTTGGCGTGGCCCCAATCTCGTTTGGAAGAGAGGTTGCCTAGATAGAGCTTTTTTTGCATACCCAACGCAATTTTTGCGACTGCACGGGTAATCTTTCTTGTCACAAAGGTTTCTCCACGAATGGGGCTTTCGTGATTGAACAAGATGCCGTTGCAGGCAAACATATTATAGGCTTCTCTGTAATTCACGGTAATCCAGTATGCATATTGTTTGGCTACGGCATACGGGCTTCGGGGATAGAAAGGAGTATCTTCATTCTGAGGGGTTTCACGTACTTTGCCGTAAAGCTCACTGGTGGAGGCCTGATAGATGCGCGTCTTGTCGATTAGATTGAGCATCCTGACCGCCTCCAGTAGCCGAAGCGTACCTAAACCGTCAGCGTTACCAGTATATTCAGCGACTTCAAAGCTTACGTGGACATGACTCATGGCAGCCAGATTGTAAATCTCGTCCGGTTGAACTTCCTGAACAAGTCGAATCATATTGGCTGAATCGGTCATATCGCCGTGATGCAGGTACATATTGGTTTCCTCCAATAAAGGGTCCTTGTATAAATGATCGATTCTACCTGTATTCAATAGGGAACTTCTCCGCTTGACGCCATGGACTTCATACCCTTTGCTCAATAGCAATTCAGCCAAATAAGCCCCATCCTGCCCTGTTATTCCTGTAATTAACGCTGTTTTCATTTCAATCTTCTTTTTTATGTAGTACACCTTGCAGGTACAGAGATGCCAATAGAAAAATAACAATCAGGATGCCACCGGTTAATCCTCCTATTATCATGCCTTTAGCTTTTCCCAACCTATCTTTTTCAAGAGGTAGAATGGGCGTGTCAATTATCTGGACCAATGGAGTTTGACGTGCAAGGTCAAGTTTCAATGTTTCAAGATTTTTCAAAACTTCCGCATATACGGTGGCATATAATTGAGCATTGTTTTCCTGTTTGATCCTTGGCACTGCTGCCGTTTGTATGGCAGCATTGATGTTTAATTGGGAGTAGGAAGCTCCTTTGAACAAGGCGGATTCATATAGATGCTTGATTGAATCTGCCGTTATTTCCATCATGTCGATGTTGGCTTTGCTTTGGGCGGTTCTTGTTTCTTTGTAGAATTTGTAAGTCTCCGTCATTAATTTTTCAACGAAGAGTTTGGAAAAGAGTTCATTTTTACTGGTGAAATCAACAAATACGATGCCGGTTTTCTTATCTTTTTTTGCCACTGTCAACGCTCCAGTCTCCACGATGCCGCGATAGAATACGTTCAAAACACTATCTTGGGTGCGAGTGAACGATTCCCGTTTCTGACCAATGGGGAATGACAATGTTCTCAATTCCTTATTTTTAGCCTTTTTCCAAGTGTCTCTCAATTCATTGAACTGAATTAAGATTTCAGCTAAATTTTCCTTTTTATCGTTGTAGGAGACTGGAGTCAAAAGGGTATGCTCAATGGCATAGCGGGATTTGAGAATTTCCAAGAGATTGTCACCACTGAAGGCGTCGTCACTTGAACCCAATCCCCCAAATCCAAAGGAAGAAGCCAATGCTGCCAATCCGGATGAACCTCCTGAATTTTCAATCAAAGCGAATGAAAGATGTGCCTTGTAGTCCGGTTTTGTTAGCAAGGATGCCACTAATCCAAGGACACTGCCACCTAATCCAAAGATGACAATAATCACCCATTTGCTCAATAAGAACTTCCACGTCTTCTGAACTACTTCAGAGGATTTGGTAAGTAGAATTTCCAAATCCGAAGGTTTATTCCTTGCTTTTTCGCTCATCATTCTTACATTTTAAATACGGAGATCACTAATACGGCAACAGTTGCGATCGAACTCATGATTGAAACCAACTCGGCGGTCGAAATCTTTTCTTTCAGTTCGGTCGGTTTTTCTGGAACCACAATATGAGAACCGGGTTTGATTGGTGGATAGATTCTGAAAAACAAGAAGTTAGAAGTGCTTCTGGCGGATCCGTTGGCATAAAGGACAAATGTTTTGTTCTTTTGAGCACGATCACTGAACCCCCCGGCATTGCTTATGTAATAACCTAATGACAAGTTTTTTTCGTAGCTTACATAGGTCGGAAACAAGACTTCACCCAAGACACGTACCGTCTGAAGTTCGCGAGGCACATATAAGATATCGCCTTCCTCTAAGAAAAGGTCTTGCCTTGAGCCGGGGTTTGCCATTATTTCTTTTAAGTCGATGCCAACAATGCCCTCTGTGGTTAAAAGCTGATCTACGGATTTTGTCCCTGAAAGTTTATCCTTCATTTCAGTCAAATCTTCAATTCCACCTGTTTCCTTGAGCAATTTCGTATCAATGTTGTTGGATGACTTTGTCGCCAGTTGCCTTTTGGAGTTGTCGACCATTTTTTGCTTAAGGATACCTTCTACGCCACTGGTCTTTTCGGTACGTATCAAGTATGCTCCCACCGGGTAAGCGTATTTTGTAACACCTCCGGCTCGTTTCAAGAGACTTGAAATACGTTCTGTTTTGTTTAAGATGTTGTAGGTGCCTGGTTGAATTACTTCTCCTTCGACCTTGACCATCCGTGTTTCTTCGTAACCAGGTATGGTACGGACAATTACTTTGTCACCATTTTGAAGTTGAAACTCACCCTCACCATCTTTAAAATTCAAGTTTTTATCCAGATGGAATTTCATCACAATGGTTTTCTCGTCCGTATCCCTTAGTTTCTTTGGATCCTTGATGATTCTAATCAATTCAACGGAGTCAGTAGAGGCCATTTCAGTAAACCCTTTTGCTTTAAAGACCAACTCCTTGATGGAGATGTTTTCAAGCAGTTTATAAGCCCCCGGGGCTTTAACGGCACCTAGGATTGAAACGGATTCTTCTTCGCGATAGTTGATTAAATTACTAATTCGGACGGAGTCGTCTTTTTGTAAAAGGATGTCAGGAGCATTATCTTTAAGGATTTCTCCTAAATTAAATCCGATGACTTCGGGTATTGAGTTCTCCTTTTTACGATAAATGACGGCCATATTCAAATAGGCGTCGTCCTTAAGCCCATCAGCTTTAGCCACCAACTGCTTGAGAGACAGGCCTGGCTCGAGGGAGTAAGCTCCAGGGCGCATGATGGAACCAGTAATGTCCACCCGGTTGTCAAACTTGTCGTATGTTGAAGTTACGTTAAATTGGTCTCCTGATTTTAATTCAAAGGTTTCAATTTGATTTTCATTGACATCCACCACCGTTTTCTCTCGATCGGTCAATCGGAATGCTGTTATCAAAAACTTAGACGCGTTTTCAGTGAAACCGCCGGCAAACCGGATGAGATCCTTCAGGGTCTCACCTGGCAAAGCTTCAAAAATGGCGATGTGCTTGACGGCACCGGTAATGGTAATTCGCTTTTGATAGGGCTCGATTTTGATGACGTCTTCATCTTGGAGGGCAACGTTGTCGGTTGCAATCCCATCCACTAGAAATCGGTACATGTCTATGTCCGCAAGAACCTTGCCGTGTCTGATCACCTTGATGTCACGCATGGAACCCATTTCTCCAGGGCCACCGCAGGCATAAAGTGCATTGAACGCTGTTGCAAGTGAGGGGAGCGTATAGGAGCCAGGGTGGGTGGCTTCACCTACCACCGTAATCCGGATGCTTCGGATATAACCCAAGGAGATGTTTATATGAGTATCTCCAGAACCCACTCCCGTATAAATTTTAGACATGCGGTTCCGAATAGCGCTGGAAGCTGCCTCTATTGTTTGTCCGCTGACTTTTACCAATCCGATGGCAGGAATTCGGACAGAACCATCCGGTGTGACTTTCAACCGGTAATTGGCCTCATAAAGACCGGATATGTCAATGATCAGCTCATCGTAAGTGCCTAAAATGTAATTGGGGGGAGTCGGGATATTTAGTTTAGGTTCGAAATTTAACTTTTGATCTCGAAAAAGAGTTGTTCCGAAAACTTCTGGGACAACAGGCATGTTCTTAGCAAGGATTCTTGCCCTTGCAGTTTTGAGTTCTTGCATAGTCTCCATATCCAGAGAGTCCAACTCCTGGGTTTGGAGCGATTTCGTATCCTTTATTTGTTGGGAATTTTCTTGAGACGATGTTCTTTCGGGTTCTTCTGTCTCCTGATTCGTCGTTGTCCCATTGTTGGTCGTTGTTAATTTGCCTGCCTTGTATTTATTGTACAAGTCCAACTGCTCGGGAGTGAGGCTGCTTAGACTCTGAGCGTTCAGAAATCCAACCATTACCAGGTAAATCAATGCTAAAAAGAATCTCTTCATATAGATTGTATTTTCTTTTGTTTTTTCGTATTCTTCGAAGTCATCTTCTTGTCTTTGGTGTCGAAAAATTCATATATCTTTTCAAAACCTCTGAATAACAGGATGGCCGTGTTGGTGTAAATACCATTTGTCTTGCAGGCACGTACAATCTCATTGTCAAACATCAACTTCCGTTTGATGGAGGCGGTGCTTCTACCGCCTTGTCTCATTTTTAGCAAGTCAAGTGGCAAGTATTTATATTTCAGCTTATGAACGTATAGGAAACGGATTAAAAGCTCATAATCCGCGGCCATTTCGTAATCCGTCTGGTAATAGCCAAATTTTTCAAAATGCTTTTTGTAAGTGAAAAAAGTCGGATGGGCAGGCATAAAACCGAAGCGAAAGCGTTTTGGGGAGAACTTGGCTGAGGAATAATAGCGAACAGTCTTTTCCAAGTTTTCAGGTGTGACGAATCGCACGTCAGCAAAAACGGCCTTCAGCCGTTTATCCGTAAATGCTTTTGCGATAATATCAATACTGTCTATCCGGTGGTAAAAGTCATCAGAGTTCAGAATGCCCACGATGTCACCGGTTGCCATCCGAATGCCCTTGTTCATAGCATCGTACAAGCCATTGTCCGGTTCACTGATCCAATGTAGATTACCTTGGAAGCGGCTTTCGTATTCACGAATGATACCGACGGTGCCATCGGTGGATGCACCGTCAACTAAGATGTATTCTATGTTCGGATAGGTTTGTGAAAGGACTGATTCGATCGTGTCCCTAATGGTAGTGGCGCTGTTGAAGGCAATCGTAACGATGGATATCTTTAAATCGGTACTCAAAGATTCCAGTTTGCCAGACTTGTATTTATCTGTCGTTATCGGAAATTCTGACCTGGTTTCGATGGATGCTTTTGATAGAAAGGTATTCATGGTCTCGATTCAATTAAAAAGCGGGTGACAAAAGGCTACCCAACAGGATGTATTCCAAAAAATGGTTCCCTCCTTAAATAAAAGTAACGTGAGATAGTCGGTAAAATTGTTTAAAGTCGAGGTTATTTTCAATTATTGGTAGAATTGAACCCTTTTAAATAACAAAACAAGGGGCTTGATGAATAGCATCATTCCCCCTGTTTTAATTCTAGCGTGTTTTAATCTTACTTGATTTCCCAAGTCTCCAATGTTTTGAGGAAATCTTTGAGTTTTCGGTTCGGTGTCTTTGCTTGGGCGTCGGTAACTTGTTGGGCGACGGCTTGGTCGTAAACGGAACCTTCCACATCGCGAATCACACCCATTGCTTTAGGGAGGTCAATGCCGGTCATGTTGCCTAATTTGAAGTGCAGGGTGCGGTCTTCGCAGTGGGCGTCGTGAACCAGAATATCGTTCTCGGTGATGCCGTTTTCGCCGATGACGACTGCTTTTAGGTCGAAGCCGTCGATGATGAGGCCCTTGTCCTGGTTCTTGCCGAAGATCATGGGTTGACCGTGGCGGAGAACGATGGTGCGGTCGGCACGGAATTCTTTGTCGGACAGAGCCTTATGGGTTCCGTCGTTAAAAATGACACAATTTGTCAGCGCTTCCACCACCGAGCAACCTTGGTGCCTGGCTGCGGCAAGCATGACTTCCTGGGAGGTCTTCAAATCAACGTCCAGGGTGCGGGCAAAAAAGTCGCCGCGGGCGCCGAGCGTGAGCTGGGCTGGACGGAACGGTTCTTCCACCGTACCGAAAGGCGACGTTTTGGAAATGAAGCCCATTCTGGAAGTGGGTGAATATTGGCCTTTGGTCAAACCGTATATTTCGTTGTTGATTAGAACGATGTTGATGTCTACATTGCGTCGGACGGCATGGATGAAGTGGTTGCCTCCAATAGCCAAACAGTCACCATCGCCGGTCACTTGCCAAACCATGAGTGCGGGGTTGGCCACTTTAACACCGGTGGCAATGGCGGCGGCACGGCCGTGAATGGTGTGCATGCCGTAGGAATTGACATAATAGGGCAGGCGGCTGGAACAACCGATGCCGGAGATGACGGCAGTCATGTGCGGTGGAACACCCAGTTCGCCCATGGCTTTCTGGATGCTGTTCAGTACGGCGTAATCTCCGCAACCGGGGCACCAGCGTACTTCCTGGTCGCTTTTGAAATCTGCGGCGGTATATGTTTTGTTTTCCATCATTTATGCATTGATAATTGATTTGACATGTTCCTTGATTTCTTCCACCATGAAGGGCTGACCTTCCACTTTATTGAATTGAAGCGGAGCGATGCCGGAAATTTTCGTACGGAGATATCCGGCAAACTGGCCCATGTTGAGTTCGCAAACCACTACTTTCGGGAAACGTTTCAGCACTTCCTCCGTATTCTTTGGCAGCGGACTGATGTAGTTGAAATGAGCCAGGGCAACCTTGTAGCCTTCGGCGTTGAGTTCTTCCATGGCTGAATACAAATGCCCAAACGTGCCGCCCCAACCGACGAGCAGCAATTCGGCATCCGGATCGCCTTGAACTTCGAGCTGCGGAATGACATCGGCAATGCGGTCTATTTTGGCTTGACGCAGGTCGGTCATGCGTTGGTGATTCTTGGCATCGGTCGAAATGGCCGATGTACAATGGTCTTTTTCGAGACCGCCCACACGATGTTCAAAACCTTCCATGCCCGGAATGGCCCAATAACGGGAACCATTTTCTGGATTGCGGAAATAGGGTTTCCAGGTCTCCTGCATGTCCGCATGTACGAATGGTGGCACGATGGGCGGGTAGTTGTCCAAGTCGGGCAAACGCCAAGCGGAGGAACCGTTGGCCAGGAAGCCGTCGGTGAGCAAGATGACAGGTGTCATGTGCTCAACAGCCAGCTTGGAAGCCATGAAAGCGTAATCGAAACAATTGGAGGGCGTGCTGGCGGCTATGACGACACAGGGGCTTTCGCCGTTGCGACCATAGAGCGCCTGCAACAAATCGGATTGTTCAGTTTTGGTGGGAAGCCCGGTGGAAGGTCCGCCGCGTTGAACGTCGACGACGACCAGTGGCAGTTCCGCCATGACGGCAAGGCCGATGGCTTCGCTCTTAAGCGCCAATCCGGGGCCAGAAGTGGAAGTCGCGGCCAAACTGCCGGTGAAGCTGGCACCAATGGCGGTACAGACACCGGCGATTTCGTCTTCAGCCTGAACGGTCTTGACACCCATGTCCTTACGGGCGGCAAGTTCTTGGAGAATCTCGGTTGCCGGAGTGATGGGGTAACTGCCTAAGAAAAGTGGCAGGCCCGATTTCTCGGAGGCGGCGATGAGGCCGTAAGCCGTAGCCTGATTCCCTTTCACATCGGTGTACGTGCCCTTGGGCATATCGGTGGCGTCCACATGGTACGTGGAAACACTGGCGTGCGTGTTGTGCCCGAAGTTGTATCCGTCGACCAAGACCTTGAGGTTGGCGCTTAGAATGGCCGGTTTCTTCTTGAATTTGTTTTCAAGCAGATGCATGGCCGTGTCTACAGGAATGTTGAACAACCAGCAAAGTAGTCCCAACGCGAACATGTTTTTGCTGCGAAGTATGCTCTTGTTGTCCATTTCACTCTCCGAAAGACTGGCTTTCACCATGGTCGAAATCGGGGCTGAAATGAGTTGGATGCCTGTCATTCCAAGTTCCAAAAAAGGATTCTCCGTTTTGAAATGGGCTTTGTTCATGCCTGCCTTGTCAAAGGCGTCTTCGTCGACGATGACGATGGCACTTGGTTTGATGTTCCTTTTATTGACCTTGAGTGCTGCCGGATTCATGGCAATGAGCACGTCGGCCAAATCGCCAGGGGTATAAATTCGAGTGGATCCTACATGAACCTGATACCCCGAAACACCGCTTGTGGTGCCTTGCGGGGCACGAATTTCGGCCGGATAGTCCGGGAAGGTGGAGATTTCATTGCCATAAATGGCTGAAAGGTTTGAAAAAAGGCTGCCGGTAAGTTGCATGCCATCACCCGAGTCGCCTGAAAAGCGAATGACCACTTTTTCAAGCGAAGTCATTTTTGCTGTATCTGACATAGTTTTCTTTTGAGGATGAAACAAGAAGTCTGATTGTAGAGTTGCAAAGGAACGAAAAAATCGTTGTTATCGCAAGGAATATACTCACAAACAGCCTATTTGTGCATATTGATGCACTTTTTTGGATTATCCTTGCATGTGCTCAAAAGTCACCTTCACCACTCGTACTGTTTTCCTGATTTCCGCCCTTCTCTTCCTTTTCTTTGGGTTTGAGATTTCCAAAGTTCCAAGTCACGTTCAACCGGATGGTCCGTCCGAAAAACTGATTGGAGGTTACTTGTGAAAACCCTGGGCCAACGGTGGTATTTTCGAACTTGAACGAGTTCAAAATGTTCTGCCCGTTGAGCGAAACTTGCAGTGTTCTGTCCCAGAGGCTTTTACGAAGGCCGAAATCCAGAGAATAAGCGGCTTTCATAGTCCCTTGAGCGACCAGTCTGGGCGCGGAATAAAAACCGGAGACCTGTCCCATCATGGCCCAAGGCAGCATGACCTGTCCGTTCATCCGGACGTTCCAAGAGAAACCGTTGGTGCCATCGTAGGCTTGCCCCCGATAGGTGAATCCGTCCATCGATTCTTGAAATAGGTTCACGGTCGTGGTTGTTTCCAAAATTTTGAACAGTTTGTCCTTGGCCACGAGTTCCAAACCCGAAGACGTTGAATTGGTCACGTTTTCTGGCGTTTGCTTCATGACGCCTCCGTCCAAATAGCGGATGTCCTGAATGACCTGTTCGCTGATGCGGTGGTACAAGGCGGCCGAAAGGGTATGGTTGGTCCACGTTTTCAGGAAATTCATCTCGAAATTGTTGGAGTATTCCGGATTCAAGTCGGGATTGCCCACCCAAATGTTCGTCGAGTCGGAGATGTTCACGAAAGGGTTCAGCGCCCTACCACGCGGACGGTTGATGCGTCGGCTGTAGTTCAGCTGCAGGTCGCTGCCTTCCGAAAACGAATAGTTGGCGAATATAGTAGGGAAGAGTTTGAGGTAGTTTTTTTCGTGAGGCTCAGCAATATTGGTAAGTTCGTTGGTCGAGGTGAAGTTAACGATGGTCTGTTCCGCGCGCAAGCCCAGTTGGTAGCCGAATTTCGGGGTTAGTTTCCCTGTCAATGTACCATAGGCGGCATGAATTTGTTCGTGGTAGTCGAACAGGTTCTTGGAGAAGTTCGTCCAGGTCGTGCCGTTCAGGTTCCGAATCAAATCATCTCCAAGGCGGCTTTCCACATTGGTTTTCCATCCAGCTTCCAGTTTCCACTTTTCTGAAATCTTATGTGTGTAATCCAGTTGGAATTCCAAACCGTCTTCGTCCTCCGACCCCTTTCCATCCTGGTTGATGGTATTCAAGAACGAATTGTTGCTAGCCACGTCGAATTGTGTGAAGTTGCTTGTACTCGGCGAAAATTCCTTTCCGGCTGAAAGCACGGCATGAAGGTTGTGCTCAGGCCCGATTTCCCACTGATAGTCCAGTTCGAGCTCGTAATTGTTATGACCGCCGTTCTCGGACGAATTGCGTTGACGGACCGCAGTAGGCAGTTTGTTGTTGTCGAAATAGTTGTAGGAGACATCGCTGGAGAAATCACGGCTTCCGTTCATACCGAACCCTGAAAGACTGATGGTATGTTGGTCATTGAGGTGATAATCGGCTCCGGCTCTGAAAAACAAGCCCCCGTGCTTCATGTTCCTCATCGTGGTGGAGTTCATGTATTCGGTCGTCGTATTGCTGCCGATGGTCGTGTAGGTTTCCCGGTTGGTACTTCCGTTGCCTTCTCGGTTTTCGGCCCTGGTGCCCAGATTGGCGTATAAATCCCATTTGGTAGAGGAATAGTTGACATTGCCACCAACATTGTAACCGAGCGGTGTGCTTACTCCTGCCCGCAAGCTACCGTAATAACCGGCCTTGCGGTCTTTTTTCAGGATGATGTTGATGATGCCAGCTGAACCTTCGGCGCTGTATTTGGCGGAAGGGTTGGTAATCACTTCGATGCGGTCGATGCTTTCGGCTGGCATCTGTTCAAGGACTTGAGCTTGGTTGTCGGAAGTCAGTCCCGAAGGCTTGCCGTTGATCCAGATGATGACGTTGGTGCTGTTGCGGAGCGAAACCGTGCCTTCGGCATCGACTTCCACCGAGGGAATATTTTTAAGGATGTCGCTGGTGCTTGCTCCAGCCGCGGCAATCGATTGGTCCACTGAAAACACCCGTTTGTCCACTTCCAGCTTCATGGTGGAACGCAACCCGGTCACTTCCACCACTTTCAAGGCTTTTGCATCGTTTTTCAAAACGATTTCGCCCAAATGGGTTTGCTGGTTTGCCAAAACCTGAACCACTTCCTCAAAAGGCAAATAGCCCAGGAAGCTGGCTTCCACGCGGTATTCGCCGGGAAGGACGTCACTGAAGATGAACACCCCTTTTTCGTCGGTATTGACCACTTTGACGGGTTTGTCACTGCTGCCCTGATAGATGAACACGGTGATGTTGTCCAAGGGCGATTTGGATTCCTGGTCCAGCAACTTTCCACCCACGGTGCCTGTCGGTGCGGGATTGGGAGCTGCAAAAAGGGTTGAACAGGAAAGAACAAGAACTAAGAAAAGCGAGGTGAGTAATCGAACATTCATTGAATTGAAACCTAATGGATAACCTATTGAAAACGCATGCAAAGATAGTTAGAATGCCTTTCCAACAAATAGTTTAATTCAAAATGCCAGAATAGTTACAAGCGGAAGGTTTCGTGCGGTTCGGGAATAACCACGTCTTTAAAGCCTTTTTGCATGATCCGTTCGCGGAATTCGTCCTGAACATCGGGTTCACCATGAACCACGAAAACTCGTTTCACATTGGAAGGATCTAAAATGGACAGGTATTGGATCAAATCGTTGTAGTCGGCATGTGCGGACATGGATTCGATTTGACGGATATCGGCCCTAACCTTGAACATGTCTCCGAAGATGTTCACTTCGGTCGGATGTTCTTTCAGCCGGGCGCCCAAGGTGTTTTTGGCACAGTAGCCCACCATGAGGATGGTGTTTCTGGGGTTGCCGATGCTGTTGGCAATGTGATGCTTCACACGGCCGGCTTCAGCCATGCCAGAGGCTGAAATGATGACGCAGGGTTCCTGGATGTCGTTGAGCGCCTGTGAGTCACGTTTGTCCTCAATAAAATAAAGGCCGCGGAAATCGAAGGGGTCGTTGTCGTATTTCATGATTTTTTGGACGGCGCGGTTGAAGCATTCTGGATGCTTTTTCACCACATTGGTGGCGGCAACGGAAAGCGGGCTGTCCACAAAATACTTGACGTTGGGCAACCGGTTGTTCAACTCCAATTCGTTCAGCGCATACAATAATTCTTGAGTGCGGCCTACGCTGAAGGCTGGGATGATGAGTTTTCCGCGTTTGTTGAGGCAGGTTTCCACGATGAATTCACGCAAATGCTCCGGCGTTTCCTCAATCTTGTCGTGCAAGCGGTTCCCATAGGTGGATTCGATGAGCATGTAGTCCACTTGAGGGAAGGGTTGCGGCGATTTCAGGATAGGGTCGTTGTACCGGCCGACGTCACCGCTGAAACCGATGCGGGTGAGCTTCCCGTCTTCCATGATTTTCAAGAATATCGTCGCGCTTCCGATGATGTGGCCTTCATCGAACAATTCCAGTTCAATGTCATTGTCAATCGTATAGGGCGTTTCATAAGGAACCGGCTCAAATTGCAGGATGGCATCCTCCACGTCTTCGGTCGTATAAAGGGGCTCCACCAGGTCGCGGCCTTCAGCAAAACGTTTCTTGTTCACGAACTTGCTATCCGCTTCTTGAATGTGGGCTGAATCCTTGAGCAGAATGGCTGTAAGGTCGAGCGTCGCTTCCGTTCCGAAAATTTTACCGGTGAACCCGTATTTCACCAACATGGGGATGAGCCCTGAATGGTCGATGTGCGCATGTGACAACACCATGTAG
>Ga0302297_1000282_pt1 | contig 13089 bp, 7 predicted proteins | sample III_Fen_N3_2_FD_202094 | JGI IMG/M metagenome (GOLD analysis project Ga0302297, IMG submission 202094) | Peat permafrost microbial communities from Stordalen Mire near Abisko, Sweden - III_Fen_N3_2 | ecosystem: Environmental > Terrestrial > Soil > Wetlands > Permafrost | place: Sweden: Abisko...
TTTTACATTGTTTTATATATACAGTTTCTTTCAACATATTCAATAAAAACAAATATTAATTAATACATAAAGATATGAAAAATAGACACTTTTTGCTAGTTGCTTTTCTCCTTGTGTTTAGTGTATCTGTAATTGCACAAAACAAAATCGGAGATAACCCAGCAGTTATCCAGACCGGATCTTTACTGGAACTGGAAAGCCTGACTAAAGGCTTACGTTTGCCCCGTATTCCGCTGAATGATGTCACCAAATGGACATTGGACGGATCACCAGCCAGCGGTATGGTAATTTTCAACGACAACGGAACAGTACCTCACGGACTGTATTGCTGGAATACGGATACAGCACAATGGGATCAGGTGACCACTCTTTCAAAACTAATATCGGAACTTGCCAAGAAAGAAGATATTACCAATAAGAGTACCGATGTAACTACTGATGCTACATCAGACAGCAAATATCCGAGCGTAAAAGCAGTTAAAACCTATGTGGATGCTGCTGTTACCGGAGCTACCATTCCCGATGCCGATGCTGCTACCAAGGGTAAAATACAACTGGCCGGTGATTTGAGTGGAACTGCCGATCTTCCAACTGTGCCCGAACTTAGAATTAAGGAAAACGTAGCCAATAGAAGTACAGACATTGTAGCTGATGCTGCAACGAATACCAAATATCCGGGCGTAAAAGCCATTAAAGATTATGTGGATGTGGCTGTAGCCGGAGCTACCATTGCCGACGCTGATGCTGCTACCAAAGGAAAGATACAACTGGCAGGCGACTTAAGTGGCACTGCTGCTGCACCTACTGTACCCGGGCTTGCCCTTAAAGTTGATAAAACCATTACCGTAAACGGACAAGCATTAAGTGCTAACGTTACTTTGACAAAAACCGATGTGGGTCTGAGTAATGCAGACAATACCAGCGATGCCAGCAAACCTATTTCAACTTTAACACAAGCTGCATTAGATTTAAAAGCACCTTTAGTTTCGCCAGCATTGACAGGAACACCAACAGCACCAACAGCTGCTGCTCTTACAAACAATACAGAAATTGCAACCACTGCCTTTGTTACTTCTGCTGTTGCTGCTGCAACTCCCGACGCTACGAACCTGATCAAAGGAAAAATACAACTGACAGGTGATTTGGGTGGTACTGCTACCACACCAACTGTGCCGGGACTGCTACTGAAAGAAGACCTTACCAATAAAACTACAAGCGTAACAACTGACGGAGCTTCCGACACCAAATACCCAAGTGCAAAAGCGGTAAAAACGTATGTGGATGCAGCCACCCCCGATGCTACAACACTAGCCACTGGGAAAATACAACTGGCTGGTGACTTGAGCGGTACTGCTATTGCACCAACCATTGCCAACGGTGCTGTAACTAGTGCTAAACTGGCTACCGATGCTGTTACCTCCACCACTATTTTAGACGGAACCATTGCGGCTGCCGATTTAGGTGCCAATGCAGTAACTACCGCTAAAATTACTGATGCTGCTGTAACTACAGCTAAGTTAGAAACACTGACTGACGGAAACATTATTGTGGGTACTGCTACCGGCAATGCTAAAGTGCCTGTAACCGGTGATGTAACTATGGCTAATACGGGTGCTACGACCATTGCTGCCAATGCTGTAACTACTACAAAGATTATTGATGCTGCCGTTACCAACTCTAAGCTGGCTACTGCTGCCGTAACAGGTGATAAAATAGCCCAAATGACTGCTACTGATAAGCAGGTGCTTACCTGGGATAATACCAACTCAGTATGGAAACCAACTACTGTTACCGACTCAAAAGTACAGGTGGCCGGAACAGTAGATCCTAAAGAACTGAATGCAACTGATTTTGATAACACAGGTGCAGATATAGCCATTAAAACCAATGCAGTTACTACAATTAAAATTAATAATGCTGCTGTAACTGTGGCTAAGTTAGAAACGCTGACTGACGGAAATATTATAGTAGGTACAGCCACAGGCAATGCTAAAGTGCCCGTAACCGGTGATGTTACTATGGCTAATACCGGTGCTACTACCATTGCTGCGAATGCAGTAACTACGGCTAAAATTAATGATGCCGCTGTTACTTTACCTAAAATGGCTAATGTAGCTGCTACTTCACTTATTGGTAACAGTACAGGTGCTGCTGCTGCACCACAGGCTGTTACACTAGGTGCCGGATTAAGTTTTAATGGGACTACGCTTACAGCCATTAATACAAATTTCATTAGTATGAATGCTACGACTTATACTGTAACACCTACGGATTATATCATTAAGGCTATGTCTGGTAGTACACTCGTTACATTACCTAACCCTGCCACATCAATAGGAAGATCATTAATTTTTATTGAAGGGACAGGAGCTGGCGTTATAACTTTTGATAACGGACTTTGTGTCGGTGCTACTCAGTCGGTGGGATCAGGGTTATCTTATCTAATGGTTTGTGATGGTACAAACTGGCGTATATGTGCTCAATAAGTTTTGGGTTGTTTCATTTCATATTGTTTAAATATAAATTATGAAAAAGGTAATTATTCTAATGACTCTTGTTTTAAATCTGTTTTTAGTAACAGCTCAGATTAAAACTAATCAGGCTGTTGGTAACGGATCTATTAATACAAGTTCAGCTTTTCTGGATGCCTCCAGTACTCCCGTTTGGAACTCATCGACCAATACGGGGAAAGGCTTGCTTTTTCCAAGGGTCAATCTGACCACATTCGCAGCATTCGCATATGGTGGTACAGCTGGTTTGAGTACTAATTATCCTACCCGTTTTGATGGTATGATTGTATATAACTCGGCAACAGGTACTGCTGCTATGGGAGGTGCTGCTGTAACTCCGGGGTTTTATTACTATGCCAATACATCAACCACTGTTACCGGAGGTACTTGGATCCGGGTGACTGATGCAAATGACGCTGTAAATGCAGCCTCGGGTACTGCTTACTATGGTGTATTGTCTACCGTCACGCCTACTGCTACCGATATACAGACACTAGCTAACAAAAGCGTGGGGAGTGGGTCGTATACTAATAATTTTGATCAGACACTAGCTGCCGCGGGGTATTTTACGCTTGCTGTCCCTATCTCGTGGCGAAATCCGGCGTTGAAGGTGGATGGCAGCGATACATGGAATGTGTTTAACGCCACTTCGACGGTAGTTGTCAATAACGTTACTTATCAGGTGTGGCAAACCGACATATCGTTGGCTTCGGGGGTGGCGATAGTTGTCAAGTAATTTAGAAAAAGAAACCTCCTTACTTCCGGTTACTTTGCCTCAGCGTGGTGCTGAACTCAGGTAATTGCTCTTAATGAATCTTGATTTTCTTATCCTGTAGGATGTGTGATCCTCCGGGCGGTTGACTGACCTAAAACAGGGCTTTATGCGATAGCTATGTCCGGTAATAACCGAAGTTGAGCTTCGCAGTTGACGGTTGATAATTGATAGTTAAGAGTGGTGGGCAAGCCGAACAACCGCTTCGGGCTTCGGCGTGAGACCTTCGGCGTGAGCTCAGTCGAACGCTCAGTCGAACGGCGGTTTGTCGGATAAAAAAATAAAAAGTGTAGGGACAGGTCGCGACCTGTCCGGTAGATCATAATTTAGAAGGCGAAGGTAGCATACTAGTGAGGGGGTGACTCCAAGTCACCCTCTCACTAAGAAAAGAGAATGTTCCGTTTCTTGCGAAACTCATAATAGATTTAGTTATAATAATTTAATTTAGTAGAAAAATGAAAAAGGTAATTTTACTCGTCGGCGTAGTGCTGGCATTTGCAGGTGCAGTAGCTGCACAAACGACAACAAAAGTATCGAAGCAGATTAAAGTGCTTCCGTGGCTGAACACAGCCGTAATTGATGCAAACGATGCAGCAGGTGGCATGCACACCTATGCTTCGTGGGCTACGCTTGGTACAAACTTAAAAACATCTCAGGTACAACTTGGTATGTTGGTTACTATTGAAGCTGACAAAGCTACTTATCGTCTGAAATCATGGGCTATTAACACTGCTCTTCCTACACTGGGTGAATGGGAACGCGTGGGTGACATGGTAGTTGTTGCTGACATAAGTACCCGCAATGGATTGATTGTAACCGATAATTCTAAAGTAAGCCTTGCACCCGGAACTACTGTTGTGGTAAAAGACAATGGCAAGGGTGTAGCTGAATCGTTTATTTATGCTGCGGGCTTATTCGATGCTAACGGTGATGGCACTGTTAAGACTGACGGTACTGATGATTGGTATTCTGCCAGCGGTACCAGTGCAGGATCCGGTTATGTTTTCTTCGAAGAAGCTGCCCTTGGTACTTCTGCTTCTACTCATGCAACCGGTTGGTTTAAAGGTGCTGCCGCTTCGGGTGCAATTACTATAGGCACTACTGCAAGACTTTCGGGTATGCCAACAGGAGTTAAATTCAGCCTTAATGCAGGAGCTAATGTTCCAGTGGTTGCTTTACCTGCTGCCTGGGCTAACCCTACTTTCTATATTAACGACGGAACCAGCACATATCAGTTACTTGACTGCTGGGTGAAGAGTTACCAAACAATTGATGGTATCTCGTACCAACTTTGGGTTGCCGATACAGCTTTCGAGACAGCTATTCCTGCCGGTTCAACACTTATTGTACAATAAAACTTAATACAACCCGGGAGCAGATGCGACTGCTCCCTCTATTGCAAATAGAAATGACTACCCGATATATATCCTAATGCATCTTGTAGGCTTCGGCGTGAGACCTTCGGCGAACGCTCAGTCAAACGCTCAGTCGAACGGGATTCAAGGTTGGTAGAAAACGGCATCCAAAAGAAAGTTCGACCCCGACGGGGTCGAAGACAGGGAGATGAATCAATCGTTTCTACCGATGTTTAACTCCTAACGGAGTAGCAAAGGATTTAAGATCCTATATCGGGCAGGTGTGTGGTAAAAATTGATTTATACATTTTTACGCCTCAGACCGCAAATCGGTCGGAGGCAAACAAGCCGTGCAACCGCTTCGGGCTTCGGCGTGAAGAGGCCGACTGAGACCTTCGGCGTGAGCTCAGTCGAACGCTCAGTCGAACGCGTTAGTCGAAGTCTCAGTCAAACGGCGGTTTGTCGGGTAAACAAAAATAATATAAACAGATTTCGATAACATGCTTAATCATAAATAGAATATCAACTATGTTTTTTTTCAGAGGAGTTCCTGATGCGGTTTTCTCAAATTCATGTGTTGTTAGCTGCAACAGGGACTCCTTCTTTAAAACCCGAAATACCTTGCCGGGAGAGGCAATGTTATCACATAGGACACATAGAAATAATGGAAGAAAAAGAATGGAACGCTGATCTTACGGATTGGGCGGATATAAACGGATGATACCTGAACGGATCTAAATCTGATTTTAGTCATGCAAGCATGACAGATAAGAATCCAAACGATCTTATTGTTCAACCCACTTCGGGGTTGTGGATGTAGAGTCATTCATATCCCCCAGTTTCGCAAGCTTCACTGGGGGTTATGCAAATTTAGCCACTTCGTGGCAATAGGTAGTAATGTAACTTAAAAACAAACTAATATGCTGATTCAACAAAATACAACAGGAAATCAACTTATGATTGGCGCTGCAGTTGCCGCCAGGCAATTAGAATGTATGAACGGGGTTTTCGCCCGCGCGAATATGCTTGTATCCCGAATCGGTACCGATTAAAAAATAGCAGCGCCTTAGTAATAGCTGACCAATGGGAAGGCTTATAGAATTTTAGAAACAGAATACAACGATGCCCGCTGCGGTTATGCTTACTCTGTGGAGTGAGAAACGCAACGCAGGCTGAAAAAATACAAAATACAAAATCGACCAACAAAGCACGCCGTGGCAGGGAGGCCGATTTACAAACAGAAAGAAATTTCAAACTTTAATAGAATTCCGATAATGAGAAAGATATGTATGTTATCGCTTTTGCTGTGTTTGGGGCTTGGATTGTTTGCACAGCTGCAATCTAAGGTAACCAAAACTCTGACGCCCATGCTTAGTACAATTCCTGTAGTATATCAGGCTAATGTGCAGGGAGGGCTCCATCAGGTGGCTAATCAGACCGAGCGGGATGCTTTACCGGCCAATATGAAAGCCGACGGGATGCTGGTGTGGGTTACCGCCGATAATGCCTGTTACCAATGGAACGGAACCACCGCTGCCTGGGGACAGGTGAGTCTGATTAAAACATGGGCTACGGGGGCTACCTTTGCTGTGGGTGATGTGTTTTTGTACAACAAAACGCTGGTGCAGGCCAAAGCAGCCGGTACCATTACCGGGGCTACCAACCCTGCCACCGATACCGCCAACTGGGACGGTATTGGCAGTTCGGTTCCATTTAACGGGCTTGCTGCTGCTACTGCAACCAATACGCTAGACAATAAAAACCTGGCTCAAACATGGAACTGGACAACAGCTGATGTCCAAAACCCATTAACTATCAATGCCGATGCGCTGACTACCGGTACGGCACTGAATATCAGTTCTGCTTCCACAGGTTTAACCGCAGGAGGTTCTCTGCTGAATGTTGCTTCTACGGCTACGGCTGCCACGGGTAAGTTGTTGAACCTTACTTCGGCTTCTACTTCGGCTTTTGCCAACGGTGGTATAAATTTCAAATTCAGTGGAGCACATACAGGTAACGGATTACAGATAGACGATGCCACCCTAACGGGAAAAACAGCGCAAATAAACGCCAACACACTGACTACCGGTACGGCACTTGATATCAATGTGAATTCGTTGACTAATGGCAAGGGTTTATCTATCTCGTCTACAAGTTCATCTATGACTTCGGGCAGTTTGCTTTCTACTACTTCAAATTCGACCTATTTTGGTATTGGGGGAGTTACCTTTTATTTTAATGGTTCTCATTCAGGTAACGGACTTTACATAGACGACAACACACTTACGGGCAATGCCGCAAAAATTAAACTATACTCACTCACTACCGGTTCTGGCTTAAGTATTACTTCGTCTTCCACCGCCAATACGTCCACCGCTGGCTTATTAAACGTGGCTAATACCACCGCTACTACTACGGGAACGATATTGAGAGCACAGGCTAACTCCACGGCAGGCTCCGGGCTTACCGTACTGGCCAGTGGAAATACAGGTCTGGGAATTGCCGCTCCGGTGGCTACGCTGCACAATGCCGGGTCTACCATACTGGGTGTAACCACGGCTACCAATGCTACATCTACCTATACCGTGCCAGTCACCTCGGTGGATGGTTATTCGGGTGTGGTGATTACGCAAACCGGCTCGGCAGGAGCAATTACCGTAACTCCACCTACAGATAAAACTGCAGGGCGCACATTTACCATAGCCAACGATGGTGTAGGATCTGCCTACCCGCTAACGGTGGGAACCTATACCATACCGAAAGGAAGTGTAGCACAGCTGGTATGGGACGGAGGTGCGTGGAGCATTCCTTCGGCTACGGCTTCTACCGTACCGTTTAGCGGACTTACGGCTGCTACAGTGCCAAATACCCTAGACAATAAAAACCTGTCGCAGACATGGAACTGGACAACGGGTGATATCCAAAGTTTGCTTAACATCAATGCTGATGCCCTGACCACCGGTACGGGTCTTACGCTTAGCTCTGCTACTGCTGCTGCCACAGGTAATTTGTTAAGGGTGACTTCTTCTTCAGCAGGGACATTTACCAACGGAGGAATAAATTTTATTTTTGGAGGAGATCATCAAGGTACAGGATTTCTGGTAAGTGATGTCACAACTACGGGTACTGCCGCACAAATAAATGCTAACTTACTAACTACCGGTAAGGGACTGGGCATTGCTGCCAACGCTCTGACTACCGGTTCGGCATTGAGCCTGGCTTCTACGGCTACGGGTACTACCGGCAATTTGCTTGCTGTTACTTCGGCTTCTACTTCGGCCTTTACCAACGGTGGTGTAAACTTAAACTTCACCGGAGCGCATACGGGTAGCGGATTCCAGATTGACGATAAAACACTAACGGGTACTGCTGCACAAATAAATGCTAACTTACTAACTACCGGCGCGGGACTGGGCATTGCTGCTAACGCCCTGACAACGGGTAACGCGCTCTCGGTTGCCTCTACAGGAACAGGAATAACTACCGGTAGCTTGCTGAACGTTTCGGGTAAGGTGGCAGCCACCACGGTTACCAACGGTATTTTTTCAGTAATAAATACAGCAGCCTCTTCCACCGGTACAGTGGCTACTGTTCAGGCTAACTCCACAGCGGGTTCGGGAATTACCGTATTGGCCAACGGCTTTGTGGGTATCGGAAACGCGGCACCCACAGTAACTCTGGATGTAACCGGCGATGCAAAAGTGAGCGGAACATTTACGTGCCCTTCGGATATTCGCCTGAAAACAAAAGTGGAAACACTCACCGACGTACTCAGCAGGCTGGAGCAGATGCGCGGTGTGACTTACGAATTTAAAGACCAAACAAAATATGCCAAAGGACCTCAGATAGGGGTTATTGCACAGGAACTGCAGAAAGTATTCCCCGAACTGGTTAAACTCGGTTCCGACGGGTTCTATTCGGTGAACTACACTCAACTTACCGCGGTGCTCATACAGGCTGTGAAAGAACAACAAACCGAAATTAACGAGCTGAAAGGACAAATGAAGCGGGTGATGGAAAAGCTGGATCTTCGATAACAGTTGATAGTTGACAGTTGATAGTTAAGAGTTAAGAGTAAACGAGTAAACTACCCCAAACCCCTAAAGGGGCTTCAAGAGTGGTATTCAAGATGATTTACAGCAGTTATGCGAACTGCTTTTAGGAGACGATTAGGAGACAAAACTAATTTTAAACTCCCCTTTAGGCTTCGGCGTGAGCTCAGTCGAACGGGGTTGGGGGTCGTTAGATGACGTGAGTAATTCTGCCATTTTAATTAATGAGCAAATTCCTGAACACAGTGCTCTTCCCTTTTTGAAAGGGAAGTACCCCAGAGCCTTCGGCGTGAGCTCAGTCGAACCGCGGGAAGGGTTAGATAATGGGTCTCGCGATTTCTAATCGCGATCTTATAAATGAAACCGCGATTAGAAATCGCGAGACCCGAAAGAAACCCCTCCGCTGCGCTCGTCCCCTTAAAAAAAAAGGGGACATCCGTGAGGTGCGAGACGACAACCGCTTCGAGCGGTTTGTCGGATAAGAAGAATAGAAAGAATGTAGGGACAGGTCGCGACCTGTCTGGTAACTGCACAATTTAGGAGACGAAAGTAGCATACAACTGCTGACAGGGTTTTCAACCGCAGTCAGAGTTGATAACCGGGTGAAGGGTTAGATAAACAAAGTGAGAGGGTGACTTGAAGTCACCCCCTCACTAAGAAGAAAAAGAGACCCGAAAGAAAACCCCTCCGCTCAAAATATAAAATATAAGAAAAGGGGCGTAGCCCTGCAATCTTAATCAGGATTACCTTTTTGAATGATACAACAGATATTAGATGCTAGATGTCAGGGCTACGCCCCTTCGCGAAAAAGGGAAACCGCCCCAAACCCCTAAAGGGGCTTCAAGAGTGGTATTCAAGATGATTTACAGCAGTTATGCGAACTGCTTTTAGGAGACGATTAGGAGACAAAACAAACTTCAAGCCCCCCTTTAGGCTTCGGCGTGAGCTCAGTCGAACGGGGTTGGGGGTCAATGATAACATACAACAACTCTGACAGCGGTTGAAAACCCTGTCAGCAGTTGATAACAATGAAATAATTAATAATACAATGCGCATAAAACTAACTTTTTACGGCTTGAGGCTGATGGCAATGTTGCTGCTGTGCTGTGGCGCGGTGACCATGCAGGCGCAAAACAACTATTTTAGCGTAGTGGGCGGTATGCCGCACTTGCCGGTGTTTGCCAATACGGCGGCGGTGCCTGCAGCTGCACTTAAGCCGGGAGCCATGATTTACAGCACCGCCGACGGCACAGTGATGATATACTCCGGCGATACCTGGGACTCTTTCTGTACCCAGCAGCTGGCACTCACCACCGGAGCCTACGCGCAGTTTACCGTGGTGGGCGGAGTACCCTGTCTGCCGGTGTTTGCCACCACTGCCGTTACAAGTACTACCGGCAAGGCCGGAGCCTTGTATTATCCATCAGACAATGCCGGGGTGCGGATAAACAACAGCCTAAACTGGTTTACTCCCAACACGCTGGTGGCTGCACCTGCCACTACTACCGCCACCACCGCCGGAAACCTGGCGGGGCTTGCCGGAGGCGTGGCCATACCGGTTATGGCGGCCAACCCTACTTTTGCCGCTACCGACAAGGGCACCGTGTACCTGAACTCTACCGACTTTAAGCTACACGTAAACAACGGCACTGCCTGGGTGGCGGTGGACTGTGGAGCGTGCCCGGCTTATGCAGGTGGGGTAACGGTGAATGTGGACGACCCTGTAAACATGACCAGCATTGTAGGCGGCTACTCCTATTTCCAGAAAACCGCCATAGCCGAAGCCACCAGTGCATACCGCTGGCGCATAGCTAGCGATGCTGTGGGTACCGGTGCTGCGCTCGACCCTACTACCACCATTGGCTATACCCCCGGCTACAGCGATGCGCTGGATGGTAAATACCTCCAGTTTGAAGTACGTCCGCGGGCTACGGCCGGTATACTGGGCACGGCGGTTACTTCGCCCTGGACACTGATACACAACTGCCCGCCACAGGTAAACGGTGTACTGATTAACGGCGATTTTACCAATATGATGGCTAATACATTTACCTATGGGGGATATTCATATTTCGATTATGAAGGTAACGTGGAAGCTGGCACGGGGCAAAGTTACCGATGGTTTTTATCTGCCACAGCGGGTGGTACATCAACTACCGCCCTGAGCACCAGTACCGGCTATACCTACACCTACACCGATGCCGATGATGGAAAATACCTGAATCTGGGTGTGATAACCAAAGCCACCAAGGGATACTCTACTTCGGTAGAGGGCGTAAGCTCATACCTGCTTAAAAACTGCCCGCCGCAGGCAGCAGCAGCCCTGCTTAGTCCGGTTGATCTGGGTTTCTCGGCTCCAACGCTGCTACCGGTGAGTTACACTTATTATGATAAAGAAGGAAACACCGAAGGTTCCAGCGTGATTAACTGGTACAGAGCCGACGACGCGGCAGGTACCACCAACAAAACAACGCTGGGCACAGGCACGAATGCCAGCCCGTATACCTATACCTACACCGATGCCGACAATGGTAAATACCTGCTGGCGGACGTTACGCCCAAGGCAGCCAGCGGCTACTCCACCGGCACTACCATTGCCTCGCCCACGGTGCAGATATGGAACTGCCCGCCACAGGTAGGAGCAGTAACAATCAATGGCGACTTTGCCGCCATGACGAGCAACACGTTTTCGTATGGTGGATATTCGTATTACGACCGCGAAGGAGATCCGGAAAACACTTCCGCCACCACCTACCGATGGTTTTTATCCACCGGGGCAGGCGGCACCGGCACCACCATGGCACTCGGTACCAGTTCCGGCTATACCTATACTTACACTGATGGTGACGACGGAAAATACCTGAACCTGGGCGTGATAACCGGTGCCACCAAAGGTTATTCCACCTCTGCCGAAACCATTGGTTCGTTTCAACTCAAAAACTGCCCGCCACAGGTTAGCGGGGTAACCATACAGGGAACATTAACCGTAAACAGCGTGCTTACAGCCGGATATGCCTACTACGATAAGGAAGGCAATGCCGAAGGCACCAGCACCTATCAGTGGTATCAGGCAAGCGATGCTGCCGGAACGGGCAAAACAGCCATTAGTGGGGCTACCGGGGCTACCTATACACTGGTTGGCGGCGATTCGGGTAAGTTTATTGGTGTGGGTGTAACGCCTAAAGCTACCACCGGTTATAGCATAGGCACCGAAAGTTTAGGTTTCTCGGCTACAGCAATACCGTAAAAAAATGTAGAATGAAGGAATGTAAAATGTAGAATAAATCAATTCGTGAAGCCGAATAAGCGGTTTGTCGGATAAACGGAATAAAAAGAAATGCGTAGGGATAGGTCGCGACCTGATACCCCAAACCCCGTTCGACTGAGCTCACGCCGAAGCCTAAAGGGGCTTAAAGAGTGACGTGCAAGGAGATTCTTATTAATACTTAATTAAGAGACAAAAGTAGACAAGTGAGAGGGTGACTTGAAGTCACCCCCTCACTAAGAAAACAACAACTCTGGCAGCGGTTGAAAACCCTGTCAGCAGTTGAGAACAATGAAAATAAAGTACCCAACGAAATTAGTGTAATTCGTCCTAATTCGTGTAATTAGAAATTAATTAGTAACAAACAATTTAAAAATACAACAACATGAAAAAGATTTCAATTATTTTCAGCTTCTTGCTGGCAGCTTTTGCTGCTAGTCTGCATGCCCAAACATGCTCCACGGGCTTCTGCCCCGCCTCCATTACGGTGCACCACAAGGCAGGCAATATATCGCCCGTAACAGGAGATATTACCTATAACGTGTCTCAAACCAATGTTTTTGGTGCTGCCGCCAGCGGTTATTGCATTCTCGACCGGAACCTAGGGGTTACAACGCTACCGACCAACTCTTCCGACTATGCCAACGGTGCCGGCTGGTACTTCCAGTTCGGGCGCCCGCGTGGCTGGACAACCACCACTGCCAGTGCCAACCTCGCCACGTGGGTGAATAACGTTTACGCAACCCCGGGGAGTAGCTGGTCCATCACGACTGATCCGTGTAACGTGATGCTTGGAGGAGCCTGGCGCCTACCAACCTCGACAGAAGCACTCGCCGCGTGGAGCGGTTATGTCCTCAACTCATACTACTTATTGTGGAAATTAAGTCTAACCGGTCAGCTCGTCGACAACGCCGGGACCCTGGGAAGCTTAACGTATACCGAACTGTGGACTATCAACAGTCAGAGCAATGTCGCTGGACAGGTGATCTTAAATTGGAACGGTGACGGCACCGGTCTACGGAACTCCTGGGTGAGCTATAATACCGGTGTTCCTGTGCGTTGTATAAAAAACTTTGCCAACTGATGAGGGAAAGGGGTACTACGTAGGCCAAGAGGGTATACTTATACGAAGTGA
>Ga0302297_1000285_pt1 | contig 12968 bp, 14 predicted proteins | sample III_Fen_N3_2_FD_202094 | JGI IMG/M metagenome (GOLD analysis project Ga0302297, IMG submission 202094) | Peat permafrost microbial communities from Stordalen Mire near Abisko, Sweden - III_Fen_N3_2 | ecosystem: Environmental > Terrestrial > Soil > Wetlands > Permafrost | place: Sweden: Abisko...
GAGCGGATGTACCGTTCATCGTGCTTCTCCCCGTATCTTTGCAATTACGCCCGGCAAATCATTCTCACTGCCGAGGATGACCACGTTGTCGTCCTCCATTAATTTGGTTTCGCCGTCGGGGATAATCGCCTCGCCGTCGCGCACGAGGCAAACGAGAATCATACCCTTTGGCAAGCCGATCGCTCCAAGCTGTTTGCCCCGATAGGGTGAATCGGGGTCCACGAGCGCCTCGCGCACGCGCACATGCGTCGCCTGCTTTGCCAGCAGGGTGTTCACGTCTGCCCAATCCAGCTCCTGATCGATGCTGCCTGCGATGCGCGCGGTGCTGCTGATGACGCTATCCACACCGAGCTGCTCAAACACGCGGATGTTCTTCGGATTCTTCACGCGCGCAATGGTGCGCTTGACCCCGAAATAATCTTTGGCAAGCTGGCAACTCACGAGGTTGTTTTGATCCTGACCGGTTACGGCAATGAATGCCTCGGCATGATAGATGCCCGCATCCCGCAAGCAGTTTGCGCTCGTACCGTCTCCATGCGTTACTTCCACATAAGAACCGCCAAATGCATTCTCCACGCGCTCACAGCGCGCGCGGTTGTTGTCGATGAGCATGATGTGGTGCTTTTCCGCCATCAGCGTTTTAACCAGATAGTAACCGACGTTTCCGCCGCCTACGATGATGATTCGCATTGATTATTCCTCCACTTGCTCGAGCAACGTCCCGATTCTATCCACAGTCAGCATGGTCGGGCAGATTGTGCAAAGACCCATCTGACGCAAAACCTCGTCTTTGTCAGGATCGTAACAGCGCGTCACCACATGCGGAACATGGTAGAGCTGCTTTGCAATCTGAGCGGTCATGATGTTCACATTATCGTCGCTCGTAACGGCGCAGAGCGCGTCAGCGTGCTCGATTCCGGCGCTCTTTAGAACGTCCTCGTCGATCGACATACCGGTGACGGTGAGACAATTCGTGCCATTTTCCAATTGTGAAAAGCTTTCTTCGTTTGGGTCGATCACCACTACGTCATGGCCTTCATTTGAGAGCTTTTTGACGAGATTGGCGCCGATCTTTCCGCAACCCGCGATGATTATATACATGACTTTGTCTCCTTCACATAGGGTCTCGGTAAGCTGTCAAAATGACAGTCGCTCGAAAAGTAAGCTTCGGAACGCGTTTTGTAAAACTCCGCAAAGCCTTCCAGATTCCAGCGAGCTGGCGCATATGCGGGATCAAGCGCGTTAGCCGCGCGAAAATGCTTCATTGCGTCCTCATGCCGGTGTCGATTTTCCAGTAATAGCCCCATGAGATTATGCGGCACCGCGCTGTGCGGTTGCTGAAACATCGCTGTGCTCAGCAATGCTTCGCACTCGTCAAAATCACGATGACTGATCATCTGTTTCGCCTGCGTAATGAGTTCGCTAAAATCTTCTTCCATACTCGATGCACCTCTCTTTTGATGTACAAGCGCAGTATATCGACGCGCGTGAAAGAGCGCCATTCGAGTTTAGGCAAACGGCGTTAAAGTTGTGTTAATGGCAGATCGTTGTTTAGGAAGGTGAAGGCTAAACCAGGAAGCATATTTCAATACACTTTAACCGTCAGAATACGGTATCAAGATATCGAAAATATACTATCGGACACCCCTTGAAAAACCAATTGGACGGGAGTATTCTATAAATGTCAGTTCATATGACATTTCAAAACAATCTATGATATCCAGATCGCATGATCGATTGTATCCGGCAAAGGGGAAACGAATCAATGTCCCTCGAAGAATTACGCGAACAGAACAAACGAACCGTAATTGAAGCGGCACTTGCCTGCTTTATTGAGCGCGGAATCGAGCAAACGAAGATCTCCGAGATTGCGCGCCGGGCGAAATTGACCGAGCGCTCGATCTACCGCTATTTTGAAACCAAGGCGGATTTGGTTCTCGCCGCCGCGCTGCTCTTTTGGGACGACAATCAGCAAAGAATTGAACGCGCACATGCGGCTAGCGCGCCGGGTAAAAACGGTATTGCACAGATTTATGAGATCTTGTGCGCCTATGCAGATCTATATTTTACAAACCGGCAGAAAATCATATTTGTCCATGAGGCGGAGGGGTACCTGAATCGAAACGGCAAGAGCGCACTGCTGGACAACAAGCCGCCAACGCCCTACGAAGGCTCCGGCGCGCCGCTGGCAAACGCCATTCGCGCGGGCATTGCAGACGGATCGGTGAAAACGAGCACAAACGTAGAACTACTCTATTACAACACCTATGATGCATTGCTGGGGCTACTGCAAAAGATGGCGATTATGCAGGATGGATCCGCGACGAGCGAGATCGACGCGCGGCAGCGCCTCACGCATTTTTGCGCGCTCTTGACTGCTTCGTTTGAACAGGATTTTTAGGCTTCTGAGCCGCCGCCAAAACGGCGAATCAAAATAGACCAATCAGGGGAAAGAGGGAACTGTTATGTCGGAAAACACGCTGCCAAAGAGCGGGGAACACCGCAACCAAAACGTACTGCTGCTCATTTTGACCATCGCCTTTACCGCAACGAGCATGCTCGCGGCGAGTCAGCCGATTCTCGTGAACATCCTTGTCAATGTGCTGCTGCCGCTGATCATCATGATCTTCTGCAAACTCGTGTTTTTTGAGCGGATGAAGCTGACGACCCTAACGCTGCTGCGCGTGTTGATCATCTTCGCGGTGTTCAACATTCTCAACCGCCAGATCTTCGTCAACATCGTCATCATCTTCCTCGCCATCAATATTCTGGAGGCGACGCTGACGGATATCTTCCGCTATAAGCGTTATTTCAACGGAATCACGGGTCTTGTTCTTGCGGCATCCTGCATCTTTTTGCGCGGGTCGTGGATCGACTATACGGGCTTGACGCAACTTGGCTTCTTTGCGAAATTCATGCACATGTATGAGTTCCACGCGCTGAGCTTTGCGGGGACTATCGCCTGGATCGTTGCCTATACGCTCTGGAACTGGATCTTCGTTACCAACGAGTTTTCGCCCGCCGTTGCTAAGCTGCATGTCGGCATTCTTGCCGCGCCAATTCTCGGCAGCCTGATCACCGGCAACCCCGGCTTCTGGCTCGTCTTCCGCGCGGGATCGCTCTCCTTTGGCGGTTGCCTGCAGATATCGGAGAAGGAGTTTGTGGAGGACAACCTCAAGAGTGAGCGTTTCTCGCGCTTTGTGGCCTTTACGAAAAAGTCCGGCGTCCAGATTCCGATTATGGTGCTCAACGTCGCGCTGATCCTCTTCGCCAGCTTTGTGAAATAAAAGAATTAAATTAAAGTAATACTGCGCTTGAGAAGCTGATCACGGAAATTGCACAAGAGAAAACATAAGGAAAAAACAACATGAATGAATACGACGTCATCATCATAGGCGCGGGAAACGGCGGGCTAGCCTCCGCCGCGACACTCGCTGAGTTGGGCAAGCGGGTACTTGTGTTTGAAAAGCACAATATCCCCGGCGGTTGCGGAACGAGCTTTCGCAGAGGCCGCTTTGAGTTTGAGGTTGCGCTGCATCAACTCAGCAGCATGGGCACGCCGGAAAAGCCGGGCCCGCTGCGCGAGCAATTCCGTCGCTACGGCATCGAGAGCGAGATCGAATGGATCGAGATCAAAGAGCTTTTTCGCGTGAACTTTCCGGATGGAACGGGCGTGAGTATACCCGCCGACCGGACGGCTTGTGAGGCGTATCTCATCGAGCAGTTCCCTGCCGAAAAGGACGCGATTTTGCGCTATTTTGAGGCCGTGTACGCCTTTGCAGACGAGTCGGTGAAGTTCGCCGAGGCGAGCGCGAAGAGCACGGGTGAGCCCGGCGCACTCAAAAAGGCGATGATGAAGCTACTCTTTCCGAAGATGTATCCTACCCTCGCGCGCTACGGCCTATTGAGTACGCAAGCGGTGCTGGACGAGTTCTTCTCAACCCCCAAGCTCCAACTCGCGCTGAGCGCATACTGGTGCTTTATGGGCATGCCGCCCGAACGCTTCCCGTGGTCGATTCTCGCCAAGTGCACGAATATCTATATGGAAGACAAGCCCTTCTACCTGCGCGGCACATCTATGATGATGAATCAGGCCATCATGGAATCCATCCGGCGCAATGGCGGGGAAGTCCGTCTCAACCTCGGCGTAAAGAAATTGCTTCTCGAAAACGGCAAGGCGGTTGGCGTTGTGGACGACAACGGGGTGGAATACCGCGCAAAAAAGATCATCTCCAATATCTCCCCACTCGCGACGTACGGCGCACTGCTGGAGCCGGAAGAGGTGCCCGCCGCAGCGCGGGAGTACCTAAAGCCTTACACGGTTGGCATCTCGGCCATCACGTGCTTCATCGGGCTCGACTGCCCGCCCGAGGAGATTGGCTTTACGACCTCGTTCACGCTCAACTATGAAAGTCTCGACGCAAACAAGGATTTTCAGGATGCCTACAAGCTCCTGCCGGAGCATGACCCGCTTGTGGCGACCTGCTATACGGTGGACGACCCTGCGGTATCTCCCAAAGGGACGAGCATCATCACCGCCGGAACGCTGAAATACGGCACCGAGTGGGAAAAACTCACGCCCGAGCAGTATTACGAAACAAAGTACGAAGCGGGCAGGCGCATCGTCGCCCGACTGGAAGCGATGTATCCCGGCTTCACGAGCCACATTGAGGAGATGGAGGTTGCTACTCCGCTCACGCACATGCGCTACCTCAATCATCCCGGCGGCGCAATCTACGGCTACGAGCAGGATTTACTCAACTCGGTGTTCTTCTTTCCCTCGGAGAGCAAAATTCCGAATTTGGAATTTGCCAGCGGCTGGGTCAACGCCTGCGGATTCGGACCAAATTATCTATTTGCGGATAAACTTGCCAAGCGCATCGCAAGAGAGGTGTAACAATGGGAAAAACATTAAAGGATACGCTGCTCGGCACGTTGCAAAACGGCGAGGAAGTTCTGGAGGATATCCGCGTTCTGCGCAAGGTTTCGCTGGATAAGATTACGGAGGGGAACAAAGCGGACGCGCGGATTGCGCCGCTGCATGCAAAGTCGCTGGGCCTCATCGTCAGCGCCATTGCGGACACCGGCAAAAACGCTAAGATTTTTCGCCTATCCAGCGCGGAAGGCTATCTGCCGCCGTTTGAAGCGGGGCAGTATCTCAATCTTTTTACCGAGATATACGGTGTGCGCACGAGCCGACCATATAGCATCAGTTCGTCCCCGCGCCAGCGCGGTTATTATGAGATCACCGTTGCGCGGTCGGCCTGCGGGTTCGTTTCGGACTATTTGCTCGACGAGGTCAAGGTTGGCGACACGTTTTCAGCCAATGGGCCGGCTGGCGTTTTTCGCTATCAGCCGGTGTTCCACTCGAAAAAATCGCTCTTCTTAGCGGGCGGAAGCGGGATTACACCGTTTTTGAGCATGACGCGCGAGGTGCTCGAAGCGCATCTGGATCGTGACATCGTGCTGCTCTACGGTTGCCGCAACGAGCAGGTTGCGCTGTATCAGGAAGAACTCAGCGCTTATGCAGATGAGTTTCCAAATTTTCGCTATCATCTCGTGATTTCGGACAACGTTGCGGGCTGGACGGGTGAAACCGGGTTTCTCGACAAGGCGCACATCGCGCGGCTTGCGCCGGATTATACCGCGCGCACCTGCTATATTTGCGGGCCGCAGGTGATGAACGAATTCTGCCAGCGGGAGTTAGAGACGCTCGGTGTGCCGGAAAAGCGCATTCGCAGGGAGCTTTTCGGCGCCTGCAAGAATATTGAGAAAGAGGCAGGATGGCCCGTCGATCTCACAGGAGAAGAGATTTTCCACGTGACCGTTGGTGAACGCACCATCGAAGCGCGGGCAAACGAACCCATCCTCGTCGCGCTGGAGCGCGCGGGCATCCGCGTGAACGTTTGCTGCCGCAGCGGCGAATGCAGCCTATGCCGCGTGAAGCTCATCTCCGGCAAGGTTTTTCTCTCCAAGGGGATGTTGCTGCGCAAAGCGGATGAAGCGTATGGCTACATCCACTCCTGCAAAGCATACCCGATTGGCGATAGTTCGATTCTGCTGTAGTATTGATCATATTGGGAGGAAATGAACATGGGATTCTTTTTTCAGGGGTATTCGCTCGTCAGCGCCTTGACCGTACTTGGTGTCATTGCAACGCTGATTCTGCTCAACGAAATCACGCGGCGCAGTAAGATCATCTCCATTTTGACTTATTGCGTGTTTCCTGTCGTGCTTGTCGGTCTCATCGCAGCAGGCGTTGTCAGCAGCCCGTCCAGCAAGACGTGGTTTGGCGTGGTCAAAACCTATTCCGCGCTGCTTGGCGTCGTCGGCTTTATGGCGATTCGCTATACCAAACTCGGCAACACGAAATTCGCCGCGTACTTTCCGGTTGCGATCCTCGGCATCAACATCATCGAGGCCATCTTCCGCGATCTGGAGGTGTTCAACACCTTCAAAACGCTTACCACCGACAGTGCGGGGCTGACACTGCTCGGCGGGCCTTGGAACATCATCAATGCGATTGCGGGCATACTGCTTGTGCTGACCATGACGGGCTGGGTGGGCATCCGCGTTTCAAAAACGAAGTCCAAGGACATGGTCTGGGCGGATCAGCTCTGGTTCTGGATCATCGCCTATGACCTCTGGAACCTTGCCTACTGCTACAACTGCCTCTCCACGCGTGCCATGTATGCGGGTGTTGCGCTGCTGGTGGCTTGCACGGTTGCAGAGTTCTGCGTCAAGCGGGGCATCTGGCTGCAGCATCGTGCGCAGACGCTCGCATTGTTTGGCATGTTCTCCCTCGCGGTGGACTATATGGCGCTGCCAGCTTTTGGCATTACGTCCTCTTATAACCCCGTGGCGTTAACGATCGTCAGCTCTTTGGCGCTGCTTTCAAACCTCGCGGTGCTTGTTTATGAGATCGTCGTCATTGTTAAAACAAAACGCAACCCGCTCACGCAGGAACTTTATGCCGATCATAAGGCGTATCAAAAGAATCTTGCAGCAAACGGTTTATAAAACACGAATCTGTCTTTCATTGGGATAACGAGTCAACAATCAATAACAAGGGTCGCCTCTTATCGGGCGACCTTTGCTGATGCAAATTTTTTGAGTTGAACCTGTTTTGGACTAGCCAAACTTGAGAACTCTAGAAAAGTAAAGGCAGAAGCAAGATTTTTATGGGAGTGGACAGAGAGAGAAAAAATGACTATTCAGACAACCCCTGTATCATAGTAGGTGTCTTCTGAGCGAAATTCAAACGAATTAAAACAATCCTGCGAATTATAAGGCAAGGGTATCCGCCGCTTTGATTCGGATGTTTGAGAAGAGACAGTATTAATAGAATCAGTTAACTGGATATGGAAGCGAAAACGGTTTATGCTATAATACAGATCGATCAATCGCGAAAGGGGGATCAAAGCTCGCATGCATATGTCCGATGCGCTCGTTTCACCAGCAGTTGGGGTGTCCATGCTCGCCGTCAGCGGCGCGGCGCTTGCTTACTCCATCTTCAAAACCAAACGTGAAAACGTTCTGGATGATAAGACTGTCCCGGTGATGGGCGTCATGAGTGCGTTTATCTTTGCGGCGCAGATGATCAACTTTACGATTCCCGGCACGGGCAGCAGCGGGCATATCGGCGGCGGTATCCTGCTCGCGGCGCTGCTTGGCGCATTTCCGGGGTTGATTTCGATCACGGCGGTGCTGCTGATCCAGTGTCTGTTTTTTGCGGACGGGGGGCTGCTCGCGCTCGGCTGCAACATCTTCAATATGGGTGTCGTGAGCTGCCTTATCGCGTATCCGCTCATCTTTAAACCGATTCTCAAGAAGGGCATCACGAAGCCGCGGCTCATGATTGCCTCGGTTCTGAGCGTTGTTTTCGGGCTTCAGCTCGGCGCATTTTCGGTTGTGCTCGAGACGCTAGCCTCCGGCATCACTGCGCTGCCCTTTGGTAGTTTTGTGTTACTCATGCAGCCGATCCACCTTGCCATCGGTCTGGTCGAGGGTCTTGTGACCGGCGCGGTGCTCATCTTCGTTCATCAGGCGCGTCCTGAGTTGCTCGCCAGCGTGCAGAGCGCGACGCGGCTGGATCGCGCTGTCTCGGTTAAAAAGGTTGTCATCGGCGTTTTGATCGCGGCTATCCTCGTTGCGGGCGGCTTGTCGATCTTTGCCTCCACTCATCCGGACGGACTGGAGTGGTCCATCGGTAAGGTCACGGGCGTGGAAGAGCTTCAAGCCAGCGGACCTGTCTACACGCTTGCCGAATGGATTCAATCCAAAACCGCGATACTGCAGGACTATTCAACGGGTGCCAAGTCTGAGGCAGCCTTAACCTCCGCGGCGGGACTCATCGGCGGCGGCATCGTGCTTGCGCTCGCCGCAGGAACGGCTTTTGCCATCTCGCGCACAAAAAAGAAGAATCACGAATCCGAATCAACCAAAGAATAGAACCGCCGGAATGGGCGCACGCGTCGCCCCGCCATCAAATCACACGAAACAACGACTCGATTTACCCAAATAACGCCGCCGGATGCATACTTCGCTCCGGCCCGGGAGTGCCATGCAGAAGATTTCCCACACCATAGACGCGTTCTTTGCGCTGGATGAGCTGGCGGCAAAGCGCACGCCCGTGCATGCACTGCATCCCATGGCGAAGCTCGTAGTCACGCTGGTTTTTATCGTTTGTGTGATCTCCTCCGGGCGATACGACATTGCGGGATTGACGGTCTTTTTCTTTTATCCGGCGGTGATGATTTCACTTGGCGAACTGCCACTCAAGGGCGTTTTGCGGCGGACGCTGCCCGCGTTGCCGTTTGTGCTGTTTGCGGGAGTCTCCAACATGATCTTCGAGCGCGCGCTTGCGCCAATCGGAATTTCCTACGGGCTGCTGTCCTGCGTGGTGCTGCTCGAGAAAGCCTTGCTTACCGTGAGTGCGGTGGTCATACTAGCCTCGACAACGCAGGCAAACAAACTGCTCTCGCAGCTGCAGCGGCTGCATGTGCCGCGCATTTTTACCACGACGGTCATGCTTTGCTTTCGTTACCTGTCGCTCCTTGCGACGGAGGCTGCGAATATGACGCGCGCCTATCACCTGCGCTCGGTCAAACAGCGGGGGTTGGAGATGAAGCACCTCGGCGCGTTCATCGGGCAGCTTCTACTGCGCAGCATTGACCGCGCAGAGTGCGTTTACGCCGCAATGCAATGCCGCGGCTTTGACGGGACGTTTCCCTCGGTCAACCAAAGCGAATCCGGCAACGGCAGCATCGTATATGCCGTTCTCGTTTCGGCGGTGCTGATTGCGGTGCGTGCCGTCGGCTTTTCAGCCATACTCGAATCACTCGGCAAACTGTTTTAGGAGAACGAAATGGCGTTATTGATCGCAGAAAATCTTTGCTATACCTACCCGAACGGATTACGCGCGCTGGACGGGGTATCGTTTTCCATCGAAAAAACGGACTGTATCGGTCTCGTCGGCGGCAACGGCGCGGGAAAGTCCACGCTGCTTTTTGTCCTCTGCGGCTTGATCGTGCCCACTTCGGGCACCGTTACCATCGACGGTGTGCCGCTGAAGAAGGAGAATCTCGCGCTGATTCGCAGCATGATCGGTATGGTGTTTCAAAATCCGGACGATCAGCTCTTTATGCCGACCATCTATGACGACGTTGCCTTTGGCCTGCAAAACCGCGGTTACGCACCGGAAGTCATCGACCAAAAGGTGTGCCAAGCACTGCGCCATCTCAATATTGAACATCTGGCCGACCGTCCGCCCTATCGCCTCTCCGGCGGAGAAAAGCGGAGCGCAGCCATCGCGACGGTTCTCTCTATGGATCCGCATTTAATCTTGTTTGACGAGCCAACCGCATTTCTCGATCCGCGCAACAAGCGTAATTTCATTCATCTGCTGCGATCTATGGTGGCGGCGCGTCTCATCGCGACGCACGATATCGATCTCGTCTCACGCACCTGTAACCGCATTCTCGTTTTGAAGAATGGTATATTGCTTGCCGACGATGCGCCCGCAAGCGTATTTTCCAATGAGCGGCTCATGGAACAGGCTGAATTATAACGATAGAGCAGTTATAGGGCTGCGCATGAGGGGCTCGACCCACAACCGTGCATACGTAGGCGCGGAAATTGCGCAGGTATATGTGTACAAATTCGACAGTGCGGTATTTCGCGCCGAGTAGGCGCTAAAAGGGTTCATTCAGGTTATGATGGAGCCGACTAGATGAAGACGGTATCGATTCGTCTGGACGAGCACGCGTTTTGCTATTACAATACAAGTATCGATCATTGCATTGAGGAGCCGGGGGGCGCATGGCGTACGAAACGAAAGAGTGAACGAGGAAGACCAAATGCCAAATAAACGTGATGCCGCATTGAAAATATGGAAAAAAGCCCATCCCGGTTTTTGGCAGTTCATTCTGTTTTCGCTCATGAGTGGCTTCACCACGCTGGTTGACCTAGGATCGTTTGCGCTCTTAAATTTCTGGCTACTGACCCCTTTCAGCGGACAGGCATTCCTTTGGGGACCGTTTCAATATTCGGTTGAGAGCGGCGGACTAACTGCTTTCATCGCGTTTGCCGCATCGTTTGCAATCTCCCAAACATTCAACTTTTTCCTACAGCGAAAGACGACGTTCAAGGCGAACAACAATGTTGCCGCGAGCGCGGCGATGTATGTTTTCATGATCCTGGGCATATATGTGCTCCAATTGTATTTACCAACGTTGCTTCGCGCGCCAATTGTCGGGCTGATCGGCGCAACGGCAGGAGACTTAGCCATGAAACTCGTCAACATGACGGTCTCCATGCTGATTCAGTTCCCAGTGAATAAATACGTCATTATGCGAAAAAAATAGAATTTAATTCAGGCAGCAATACGCAATAATCTGTTCCGATTTTTTCAATCGAGTGAATGTGTTACCAAATAGTGAGGCAAAGTTAGGCGGGGATACGGTAAATATAGTACGTACACTATAAAATTCTTTTTTGAATGAGACTAAGCGATGTTGAGACGACATCTCAACTCGTCGTTTGTAATTTTTAGTTTATGGCATAATAGCGCTTGGCAAAAGGAACTCGTTGTTGCTCCTTTGCGGCGCTATCTGTTGTTTTTGGGGTACTCCAGAGGCACACACCATTTTATTGACAGCCGCCCGTTCAAAACATAATGTCGATAGGATAACAATAAAAAGCTCAAGTGTGTGGCAACTACTGCTGAGCAGAGACACAGCTAGTTATTGAATTGGAATACCTGCTGATCAAAAATTAAACTTGAACGATCATTGAAGTCGTGATAAGCACTGGCAAGGCATTATTGAACAGAGGCAGATAATTCCTGATATGTAGACAACTTTATGTAAACTGGTTGTGAATTTTGCGTTTTATGTCGAATTACATTTGTAATAAGTGAATATCAACTGTATACTACAAGTTGTGTAATAATTGTTTCATCGAACACGTTGCAAACAATATGTAGATTCCGAAATATTCGACACATATGCGATCGAGCATTCGAAAACCGGATCAGCTACCATGTTAGAAAAGTGAGAACAAATACGAATCATGGTACTGAAAGAAGATAGCCAGGAGAATGACACGGTTTGATCAAAACTGAATCGCTTGGATGCGAATGGATCTCCTTTGTTAAGAACTTTAACACCATGTTTGAAGCGCAAGAGTTGACGCAACGAAGGAAACGATACTACAATGAATCAGATCGGATTCGAGCCTCGGCGGACAGCCGCCCGCCCCTAAAACCGTTGGTTCAATCGCTGCCTTGCATCCCCGGTTTACCAGCATTGCTCCTAAACCATAAAATCAGGGCAATCATCCCAATGCAGATAGAACGAATATGATTCAAATGGGATGTTATTGCCGTGTCGATAGAATCGCCAAGAAGTTTGCAGATATCTGTTTTGCGGACGTTTCGCCGAAGGACATTCAACTTTCGGCAGTTGGCGGGATTACGAGTTGAAGGAGAACAAAATGTTCGAGAATAAGGTTCTAATGATTACCGGAGGTACAGGTTCGTTTGGAAACGCGGTACTACGTAGATTCCTCGATTCAGGGCTGAGAGAGATTCGCATATTCAGTCGCGACGAAAAGAAGCAGGACGATATGCGCAACCTATATAAGAATCCCAAAATAAAGTTCTACGTAGGGGATGTTCGCAATTATGAGAGCATATGTTGGGCGATGAAAGGCGTTGATTACGTTTTCCACGCTGCCGCACTCAAGCAAGTTCCTTCTTGCGAGTTTTTTCCGCTAGAGGCAGTTCGGACGAATGTACTGGGAACGAACAATGTGCTAAACGCGGCAATCGCGAACGAAGTCAAAAAAGTGATTTGCCTCTCTACGGATAAGGCGGTATATCCCATCAATGCGATGGGCATGTCCAAAGCGATGATGGAGAAGATCGCGGCGTCTATGACACGCACAGGATCTTGCGGCAATACGGTCATCGCCGTGACGCGCTACGGAAATGTCATGTGTTCGCGTGGTTCGGTCATTCCGCTGTTCATCTCGCAAATTCAGCAGAACCTTCCGATGACGGTGACCGATCCAGAAATGACGCGCTTCATGATGTCGCTGGACGACGCGATTGATCTGGTACTCTATGCGTTTGAGCATGCCAAGGGCGGAGAACTGTTTATTCAAAAAGCGCCAGCATCCACAATTGTGGATCTGGCTGAAACAGTCAGGGAAATCTTCGACGGCAAAAATGAAATACGCATCATCGGGACCCGCCACGGTGAGAAACTATACGAATCGCTGCTGACACGCGAGGAGATGGCAAACGCAGTTGATTTAGGCGACTATTATATGGTGCCGCTCGATGACCGCGACCTCAACTACGCCAATTACTTTGTCGACGGCAAACAGAGCGTGTCTCAAAGCATGGACTATACGTCTCACAGTACCCACAGACTCAGCAAAGAAGAGCTCAAGAAGCTGTTGTT
>Ga0302297_1000289_pt1 | contig 12867 bp, 6 predicted proteins | sample III_Fen_N3_2_FD_202094 | JGI IMG/M metagenome (GOLD analysis project Ga0302297, IMG submission 202094) | Peat permafrost microbial communities from Stordalen Mire near Abisko, Sweden - III_Fen_N3_2 | ecosystem: Environmental > Terrestrial > Soil > Wetlands > Permafrost | place: Sweden: Abisko...
CGGAATCTGAGCTAGTATCCACCGGGCAAGCTCCTTGCCTGCGGCGTAGTTGTCGTACTCGGCGGGTAGCTTTCGGCCGTCGGTATATTCGTTGTAGAGCCAGGGATCGACTGTGGCAAGGACGGTTCCTTTGCCGTACTTGGCGGTGGCTATCAGGATGTCTCCGTGATCGCGAAGCACCGGGATCGCGGGGGACTTGGCCGAGATGGTGCAGATCTCTTTCATATAGATGGTGTGTGGCGCGTGGAAGATGGGTCCACCGGCAGCGATCGCAATCTTGCCCATCTCGAAGTTATTGGCGGTCACCTGATTGCGCAGCACGTTGTTGTAATGGATTCCGAAGCGCTCAGCCAGCAGGTTCAAATGGTCCAGATCGGCATTCGCCGGATCGTTTTCCATGATGACAAGAACGCCGCCCGCCTTGACCCATTCCGCGATTTGCGCGACGTCTTCCGGCTGCATGTAATGAGGGTTAGGATTCTTTACCGGAATGTCGGGCGAGACAAGGATGTAGACCTGCGCCTGGTCGAGCTCTGCACGCGTGGGTGCAGTGTAGAGAGTGGAGGTCTCTGCGCCGAAGTTGCGAAAGATGTGGCCGAAGAGCGAGTAGCCGCTGTTGCTTAGGTCATTCCATTTGTAGTGAAAGGAGACTGGCTGGCCGAATGCGTCTGGCCGCTGCTGACTGTTGAACCAGGCATCGAGCAGAACTGTCTTGCCACGACCCAGTGTTGCATTCTGTGTGTTCTCGATTTCTGCACTGGCGAGCAAAAAGGCGCCCGCGCCTTTTGGATCGTTGGTGATCGTCTTTTCTGCGATGTAGTATGCGTAGCTTCCGTCTCGGTAAGGATCGCCGCCAAGGCCAGCGGCCTTTACCGTTGCGCTAAGCGATACATCGTTCCCTGGGCCGGCCTGAATGAAATGCTTCAGAATGCCTTGATAACCACGCTCGGCATTGGCGCGATAGCTCGGCGGAAGATAGCCTTGCCGCACTCCCTTGGCCAGGGCGTAGACGAACATGCCGGCGGCGGACGATTCCAGGTAGTTTCCTTTCTCTCCTGCTTTATCGAGCACCTGATACCAGAGGCCGGTGGTGCCATCCTGGTACCGAGCAATTGCAGCCGCATCCCGCTCCAGTTCAGCGATCAACTGTTTCCGACCGGCATCTTCCTTGGGATAGTACGACAGCGTATCGACGAGCGCCATCATGTGCCAGCCCATGGCCCTCCCCCAGAACTGCGAAGACAGGCCGGTTTGCTTGCTGGCCCAGCGCTCTTGTTTCGATTCATCCCACCCGTGATAAAGCAATCCGGTCTTTGCATCGCGGGCGTGTTCGTCCAGCAGCACAAACTGGTGGGTGATGTCTTTGAATGCTTCGGGATGATGGAAGGTGGAAGCATATTCGGCATAGAAGGGTTCTGCCATGTAAAGCCCGTCGAGCCACATCTGATTGGGGTATTTTTGCTTGTGCCAGAAGCCGCCTGAAGCGGTGCGCGGCTGATGAGCCAACTGCTCATAGAGCAACGTGGCGGCCTTGGCGTAGCGCTGGTCCTGGGTCACGCCATAGAGCAGCAGCAACTGGCGTCCGAGCAGGATGTTATCGAGCTGATACTCGTCAAGCTTCCAGGTCGGAATGGATCCATCGGGACCGACAAACTGATCGACCGATGCCTTGATGTAGTTATAGTAGCGAGGATCGGCGGTATTCAACCACACCGCATCCATGCCTTCGAGCAGCGTGCCCAGCTCATAGTTCCATGCCCAGCGCTGTCCGGCAGGCGCAAAATGCCCATCGGGCCAGCGTTCCATCGTCGCATTGGCCGCGCGCTCTGACCAGGGCCGCTCCTGGGCATGTGCGGCAAGGGGTTCATTTGCAGTAACTCCAAAGAGCAGGATCAAGCCTAGAGTGCGAAGCAGGTTTTTCATCGGGTCTCCAAAAATATTCTGGATAACTGTTTAATAGGTTGATTGATCGATTCAGCCCACTTAGGTTATACCAAGCCAGTTTGCCGGCAAGGCGGGCGCAAAAAAGGCTGCCGTAAAACCGGCAGCCTTTTTTGATGAAGACAAGTGCAGCTTAGAACTCGATACGTGCCGAGAACTGTGCAGCCTTGCGGTTGTAGGAGGGGCTCTGCGTTACCGTTCCGAAGCTCGAGTTACCGAGCACCGTGCTGGCAACAGCAAACATGGTGTGGTTGGTGACGTTGTACCACTCAGCCCGGAAGTTCAACTTGGAGGCCTCGGTGATGTGCAGACGGAAGCTGCGCACCATGGCGAGGTCAAGCTGGTAGTTGCCGGGTCCGATGAGGTTGTAGGGTGCCGTGCGCGGTGCATCGCCGAAGGTGAAGTCGTACGAGGACGGTACCGCGGGTATGTACGAAAGCAACGAGACCTGGTTTGCTGGAGATGAGGGAGCAACAGGAGAGATGAACGGCCCATCTGCAGGAGTGACAATCGCACCAGTGGTCTTATTCTTGCCACCCGTGCTGGGTACGATGAAGCTGACCTTCGCGAAATAGTTCGGGTCATTGCTGTTCGAGGATACGCCTTTTCCCCACTTCTTCCCGCCCTGGCGAGCGTGACCGCTGAAGTTAGGGTTCATGGTCGGCGCGCACGAGCTTGAACTCTGGGCAAGTGCCGGGTTTGTCTGGCAAGAAGTGGCGGTGATCGCGAGTGGCGAACCGGAGTAGGCCTGGTAGATCCCGGAGAACTTGAAGCCGCCGAGGATCGCCCGTTCCATGGTGCTGCTGTTGAGAACCGTCTTGCCCAGAGGCCAATCCCAGACCCCGGTCACCACGAGATGCTGCGGCTGGTTGGAGGTGGAGACGGTACGTTCGATGGCATCCGCCTTGAAGGTGAGAGTCGGATGATTCGCGAGGGTACCGGCAGGAATTGCGTAGCCGGTGCGGAATGTGCCGCCATCATCGATGGCGCGCGACCAGGTGTAGTTGGCATTGAAGGTCAGACCGTGCCATGCGCGCATGTTCGCTGTGAATTGCAGGCCGTGGTAGTTTGCATTGCCAATGTATCCGAAGGAGTCATTGACTGTCTGGAACGGAAAAGGCTTCAAGAGAGTGCTCAACGGTTGAGATGTTACGAGCTGACTTAAGCCCTTGCTAGCGCAATCAAGGCCGTAAGTAGCGCAATCCTGTGTGACGGTTGTAGCAGTTGTACCCGTATGAGAAAGGGCGGCTCCAAGAGACAGATACTTCGGATCAAGGTTGTTGGACTGAGGACCACGACCAGTGAGACTATCGGTCTGAAGGAAGTGGCCTTCAGAACCAACATAGGTTGCGGTGATTGCTAACGCGTTGGTGACCTGACGCTGGAAGCCAATGCTCCAATTGATGTACTCCGGCGCGCGGCTGCCAAGGTACTTGTCGTCATAATTCATCGTAGAAGGCGTTCCGTTGTACTTGGTCGCATTCCCGGCGATCAGGTTCGTGGAGTAGCCTGTTCCGTATTGCGGTCCCGATGCCACGCCAGTCGCCGCAGTGTAAGTGGGAATTGCACCTGTGCCGCCCGCCAGAAGCTGAGGCATGGTGGTTACATCATTGGACGACGAGAAGGACGGCGAAGCGGCAAAGCCCAAAGTGCCAAGCGTGGAGGCAAGGCCTCCCACTGCATCTCCATGCGTAAACATGACGCCGTAGCTGGCGCGAAGGACCGTCTTTGAATCAAGCTGATAGGCAGCGCCAACGCGCGGCCCAAAGTTCTTCATGAAGGTGTCTTTGACCGGAGTATCACAGTTGCAGGTGCCAGCGCCTTTTCCCGTGTAGTTCAGGGCTCCATTGAGGCCCGTTACGGGGTTCGTGAGCGTGGGGTCAAAGAAGCTTCCAGCGTTATTGACTTCCCTGACGCTTGGGAAGTAATCCCAACGCAATCCGAGATCGAGAGTCAGCTTCGACGAGATCTTCCAGTTGTCTTGAACATAGGGCGAAATGGCACGGAAGCGCGCGCCATATCCCTGATGCAGAGAATAATCGGTGAAGCTGCCCTTGTCGATCTGGCCAATCAGGAAGCTGGCGTAGGAGTTGCCAGTACCGGAAGCGGCGGTATAGGAGCCCTTGGAGATGCCTGCGGTTTCAGTTACCGCATTGGCAAGGGTGAGTGGGGTCGTGCCGCCTGTGGCGCTGACCGTGTTGTACAACATCCAGGCAACTTGCCCGCCAAAGGTAAACGAATGCTTGCCAACGGTCCACTGCAGGTTATCCATCGCAGTATAGTTTTCCGCGATGACGATATTGGCGGTTGTGCCGCCCCAGTTGGTCGGGGCATTCGTGCCGGCGAAGGTCACGATGGGGAATGTCTCACTGGCCTGGCCTGCAGGCAGTCCAGACAAGCCCATGGCCGTCGCGGCGTATGCCGGAGCCTGGTTGGGATTGAAGGTCGGGCCATTGTAGCGCGCGTAGCCCCACTTGGCCTGGTTGATGACGTGCGGCGTGAAGACGTGCGTTTCTTCAATGATGCCTACCGCGGTCTTGGGGGCATAGGCCTGGCCATAGTTGTATGGAACCGGCCCAACATTGCGGCCCGACGTGGTCTGACCGACAGGAACCGAACTGGCTTGGCGGCCGATGGCTGCGATAAACGAGAGCGTATCTCTTGAATTGATGAGGTAGTCGATGCGCTCCGTCGTGGACCAGTTGACCAGTCCCGTGGCGTTAGGAGCGATGTAGTTGTTTGACACCGCTGACGCGGTGGGGATGGACGGAAGGAGTGCCTGCAATTTCGTCGCAATGGCGGAGAATTCGCTTGTGGTGGACCCGTCCCAGCGTTGAGCGCCGTTGGTTCCGTTGGGGATGATATTGGGTGCTTGGCCAGTTAGAGCTTTCGGATTGCCTGCCGGACCTTTTGTTGCGCCTGGACCAAAGCCGTACGCGTAGCGGCAGAAGCCGTCCGTGCTGTTCGCGGTGCAGGCGGCCTGAGACAAGGGATCATAGATTGTAGTGCCTGCTGCGCTGAAATCGCCGCCCTTCTGCGCGTCTGTCGGGAAGGTCATCGGTGTTGGGGTCGCGCTGGTATAGCGGAAGCCGTTGTAGTTGCCGAAGTAGAAGACCTTGTTCTTCCAACTGCCGAAGGGAAGCAGAGGACCGCCGAGGTTGATGCCGTACTCGTTGCTGTGCTCGACGGGTTTGACTGCGTGGCCGATGGTAGGATTCACGGCTTTGCCGAAGAAGCCCCATGTATCCAGAGCGGTGTTGCGGAAGAACTCATAAGCAGATACGCGCTGCTTGGCGCCGCCCTGCTTGACGGTGTAGTTCATGACGCCCTGGCCCTCGTAGACAGCCGAGTAGCCGTTGGTCTGCACCTGGAATTGGTCGATGGCGTCGACGGAGATTGCGGTCCAGACATAGCGCGGGTCGCCATTGCCGCCGGCGCGAACGAACACAACGCCGTCGACATAAACTGCGGAAGCGGCTCCACGACTGCCGGAGCCGTTGACCACGCCAACGTTCGTGGTGGCGTTGCCGTTGGTGACGTTGCCCTGCACGCCGGGCATGAGGTAGACGAAGTCAGTGGCGCGGCGCTGGTCGGCGTTGCCAAATGCGCCCATTTCGATGGGGAGTTCCGAGTAGGTCTCGTTCTCCATCGTGGCGCCGAGTGTTGCGTTGCTGGTTTCCAACTGTGGAGGAGCGGCGGTCACGGTGATTTCGACGTCGACACCGCCTACCGTAAGCACGGGACTATATGTCAGCGACTCCATCGCATTCACATGGAGGTCTTGCTGGATCTGCTTTTGAAAGCCTTTCGAGGATGTGGTGACGGTATAGATGCCCGGATCAAGGTTGGAGAAGGTATAGTTGCCTGTCCCCGTTGTGGTGGTTGTGGTTGCAATGCCGGTGGCATTGTTGGTGGCGGTAACCACAGCGCCCGGAATCACGGCTCCGGTTTTTTCAGTTACGGTGCCTGTGAGGGCGCCTTTTCCGGAGAGCTGTGCCATTCCAACGAGCGGCATTGCGATGGCAATGACCAGAAGCACAAACAAACCGCATCCTGGACTATGCAGAAACCTATGCTTCAGGCTCCTCATCGTCCTATTCAAATTCAACTGCACTTTCATGGTCATCCCTTTCATTCAAGCCTCCGAAGTATTGGTGATTCCCTTGTCGTGTGGCCGCCCGATTGGTTATCGTAGAACAAAAACCAACAGAGGTCAGACCTCTTGTTAAACGATATATAGTGTCCTGCAGGGGAATGCGGCGTGTCAAGAGAGAAATGTGGAAACGTTAAACTTTCGATTAATCTTAATTTAATCAACTAGATGTAAAGATTGAGGCCGAGCGGTCCGTGGTGCATCTGGTCAGACCTCGATAGATGCTGGGTAGTTTTCAGTATGCAACCTTGGCGAAACGGGCAGTACAGAACACATTTTTAGAATTGCACTTCTGTGCGGATCGAACTGAAGACGACAAGAGCGCGCGCTTAGAGAAGCGCCTCTCAAACAACTTCACCGTGCCTAATGCATTCATGTTCTGCCGGCGATCCGCAGTGCAATCAAACAAGTTCGATCCGGCCATCCGAACTTGGCAGACAATCGCGTTAAGAGACGGCCGATTCGACGCTCGGCGGGGTGTTCTTCGAGTGGACGAGACCCTTGGCTGCCTTCCACCCCGTGGGACTCTCCATGCCTTGCGCGATTTGAGCCAGACGCAGGTGCTGCTCCATCAGTTTTCGCGCCTCTGCAGCATCTCGCGAACGGATAGCGCGAAAGATCTTTCGATGCATCTCGGCCGATTCGCGCAGGTCAATTGAACGCTCCACAGTCTTGCGGCGCTTGTCGTACATTGACGAGGTGATCGTCTCCATCAGCGCGGACAGAATAGGATTGCCTGCGGCCTGCGCGACAATCCGATGGAAAAGCACGTCGTGGATCAGAAACTCCGTTGGGCTGTCCATGGACGCGAAGATTTCAGCGACTTCTTCGGCAAGGGCCGTGTGATGCTCTTCTTTGCTGCGTTCAGCGGCGAGTGCAGCAAGACTGCTCTCAAGAATCAAGCGGGCTTCGAACATTTGCCAGGACTGAACGCCGTGCAGCGCGCCCATCAGTCCCATGGAGACTTTGCTGAATTCGGCTGGTCCATCGGCGACGAAGGCTCCGACGCCGTGCCGTACCTTCATCACCCCCATTGCCGCCAGATAGCCTATGCCGGTACGAAGGCTGGCACGGCTCATATTCAGCGAGCGCGCCAGATCGCGTTCGGGAGGAATCTTGTCGCCCGGCTTCAGTGAACCACTCTCAATGAGGGCCTTAATATGGTCGACCACCTGCATGGTTCGATGGGCATCCGGGAGGTTCTGCTTGCTACGAGTCATATGCGGCTCTGACCTGCTGGAGTAAGTACAAATGTTGAACAAGATGAGATTAGCACTGGAACCCCATCTCTGACTCGCAAATATTTAAACGGCGGCTTGCCGGTTTCTTGGATCTGTGTATACTGTGGTCTGACCTCTTGTGTGGTCAGACCTCGATGATCTGCAGAGAAGAGGAAGAGTTTCTGTCATGCTGATTGATGAAGATCGCTTGTTTCCGGCCGAGCCGGGGGCGCGCAAGATTGCACGGGCGCTCTATGGGCATGTGCGCAAGCTGCCGATTCTGAGCCCTCACGGGCACACCCAGGCTGTCTGGTTTGAGCGCAACGAGCAGTTTCCCGATCCGGCAAAGCTGCTGGTGCAGCCCGATCACTACGTCTTCAGGATGCTCTACAGCCAGGGGATTTCGCTCGAAGAGCTTGAGATCGGGCAGCCGGTGGTCAAAGACCCGCGCAAGGTCTGGCGCATCTTTGCCAGCAACTATCATCTGTTCCGCGGCACGCCGTCCCGCATGTGGATGGACTTTGTCTTTCAAGAAGTTTTTGGGTTTGAAGAGCGTTTTTCGGCCAGTACGGCGGACAAATACTTCGACGTGATCTCGGAGAAGCTGAAGACGCCGGAGTTTCTTCCGCGCGCGCTCTTTGAGCGGTTCAACATCGAGGTGCTGACGACGACCGACTCTCCGCTGGATTCGCTGGCGAGCATTCAGGCGATCCGCGCATCGGGTTGGAAGGGGAGGATTCTTCCCGCCTTCAGGCCTGATCCGGTGGTCGATCCGGAGTTCGCAGGGTTCGCCGAATCGATTCTCAAGCTGGGCGAGCAGAACGGCGAAGACGCCTCCACATGGACCGGCTACCTGAACGCTCTGCGCAAGGCGCGGTTGCGTTTCAAGGCGCTTGGCTGCACGTCGACCGACCATGGGCATCTGACCGCACAGACGGCCGATCTGCCTGCGGCCGAAGCTGCGGAGTTGTTCAGCAAGGTTCTCGCGGGCAAGGCCGACGCACAGCAGCAGGTTCTCTTCCAGGCGCAGATGCTGACCGAGATGGCCGGCATGAGCATGGAAGACGGGCTGGTAATGCAGATTCATCCGGGCAGCACGCGCAACCACAATCGCAAGGTCTATGAAAAGTATGGCCGCGATGTGGGCGCCGACATTCCCCGGCCGACCAATTATGTGGACGCGCTGCGTCCGCTGCTCGATCGCTACGGCAATGAGAGCAAGCTAACGATCATTCTCTTCACGCTGGACGAGTCGACCTATAGCCGCGAACTGGCGCCGCTGGCCGGGCATTATCCGTGCCTGCGCCTGGGCCCCGCGTGGTGGTTCCATGACAGCCCCGAAGGGATGATGCGCTTCCGCGAGTCGACGACCGAGACGGCGGGCTTTTACAACACGGTGGGATTCAACGACGATACACGGGCCTTTTTGTCGATTCCGGCGCGGCATGACGTGGCGCGGCGAGTGGACTGCGCGTTCCTGGCGAAGCTTGTGACCGAGCATCGGCTGCAAGAAGACGAGGCCTTTGAAGTGGCGCATGAACTTGCCTATGGACTAGCAAAGAAGGCGTATCGGCTGTAAGGAGAAGCGATGAACGGCAAGGTGACGCCAGGGGTACAGATAGAAGGGTTCCAGGCCGAAGCGCGGCTTGGAAAGGTACGTTGGACGATCTGCGCGATGCTCTTCGCCGCTACGACGATCAACTATATGGATCGTACTGTTCTGGGGCTTCTCAAGCCCACTTTGATGCAGACTGTCGCCAATCATGGCATCGGCCTGACCGAGGACAGTTACGGGACAGTCGTGGCCTTCTTTACATTGTTCTATGCCATCGGCCTACTCGCCGCTGGACGCTTTGTCGACAAGGTGGGCACGCGCATCGGCTACATGGTCGTCATGGGCCTGTGGAGCATCGCGGCGATGGGCCATTCGCTGGTCAACTCTGTGTTTCAGCTCGGCATTGCGCGCGCCTGTCTTGGCATCGGCGAATCCGGCAACTTTCCCGCCGCCAACAAGACCGTGGCCGAGTGGTTTCCGCAAAAGGAACGCGCGCTGGCCACAGGCATCTTCAACTCCGGCGCAAATATCGGCGTGATCCTTGCCGCGCTCATCGTCCCCTTGGTGACAGCGTCCTTTGGCTGGCACTACGCCTTCCTGGTCACCGGCGTTTTCAGTGCAACCTGGATTCTGGTGTGGTTCCTCAAATATCGAAAACCCACCGAGCATCGCACCCTGGCCGCTGGCGAGTTGGCTCACATCAACCAGGATCCGCCGGAAAAGCCTTACGCATCCATGCCCTGGATCAAATTGCTGGGCATTCCCCAGACCTGGGCCTTTTCCATTCCCAAGGGGCTAACCGATCCCATCTGGTGGTTCTATCTTTACTGGCTGCCGGATTTCTTCAGCAAACAATATCATCTGGATCTCAAACACCTTGGAATGCCGTTGATTATTGTCTACAGCGCTTCGTCGGTCGGCAGTGTCGGCGGAGGCTGGCTGCCCTCGTACTTGATCCGCAAGGGTCTTTCCGCCGAGCGGGCGCGGATGACGGTGATGCTTTTCTGCGCCACTCTGGTCGTTCCTGTTTTTCTGATTAATTACGTTAGCTCGGAGTGGATCGCAATCGCCCTGCTCAGTCTGGCGGCTGCAGCGCATCAGGGCTGGTCGTGCAATCTCTTCACCACCGCCTCGGATATGTTTCCGCGGAGCGCGGTGGGCTCGGTCACAGGCATCGGCGCCATGGCCGGAGCTGTCACCGGCTTCGGCTTTGCCAAGCTGGCCGGCCACCTCCTGCAGGTCTCCAACAGCTATGCGGTCCTGTTCATCATCGCCGCCAGCGTTTACCTCTTCTCCTGGTTTTGCATGGTCCTGCTCGCACCTGGATTGAAAAAAGTGGAGTTGCCTGCATGAGCCTCTACTGCTCCATCGGAAGCGTCGATACCGAACTAACGCCGCAGCAATTAAATGATCTGCTGGTAGAGGGTCTGGCCAAGCTCGGCCCTCGCAGCAATGTGCTTGCGGTGCCTCCCGATCAAACCCGCGGCCACTCGCACGCAGGCGAGCTGACCGGCTATGCATGGAAATACTATGGCGACAGGCTTAAAGCGGTGCTTCCCGCGCTCGGCACGCACAGCGCGATGCGGCCTGAACAAATCAAGAACATGTTCGGCGATGTGCCGCAGGAGTTATTTCGCGTTCATAACTGGAGAACGGATATTGATACGGTCGGCGAGGTGCCGTCGGAGTATATTCGCGAACAGTCGGAAGGCAAGCTGAGTTATGCCTGGCCGGCGCAGGTGAACAAGCTGATCTCGCGGGGCGGATTTGACCTGATACTGTCCATCGGTCAGGTTGTTCCCCACGAAGTAATCGGCATGGCGAACTACACCAAGAATATTCTGGTGGGCACGGGCGGCCGCGAGGGCATCAACCGCAGCCACTACCTGGGCGCTGTCTACGGCATGGAACGGATCATGGGCCGGGCGCAAAACCCAGTGCGCAACGTACTCAACTATGCCTCCGATCATTTTTTGCAGCATCTGCCTGTCGTCTATGTGCTGACCGTGGTTGGCAGCCGCGCGGGAGGCGGGCTTGCGGTGCGCGGCCTGTTTATCGGCGACGACGCGGAGTGCTTCAACCGGGCGGCTGAGCTCAGCCTGAAGGTTAACTTCACGATGCTCGACGAGCCGATTCAGAAGGCCGTCGTCTATCTCGATCCTCAGGAGTTTCACAGCACATGGCTGGGGAACAAGGCCATCTATCGCACGCGCATGGCGCTGGCCGATGGCGCGGAACTTATCATTCTGGGGCCGGGCGTAAAGGAGTTTGGCGAAGACAAAACAATCGACAAGCTCATCCGCAAGTACGGTTACAACGGAACCCCGGCAACGCTCAAGGCGGTGGCCGCCGATGCAGAGCTTGCCAACGATCTGAGCGCCGCGGCTCACTTGATTCATGGCTCGTCGGAGGGGCGATTCAAGATCACCTGGTGCCCCGGCCACCTCACAAAGGAAGAGGTCGAAGGCGCCGGATTCAGCTATGGCGATCTCAACGCGATGCTGGCGCGCTTCGATCCCAAGAAGCTCCATGACGGTCCCAATCAGGTCGATGGCGAATCGATCTTTTTCATCTCGAATCCTGGATTGGGATTGTGGGCTCACCGCAACAGATTCTGATTTTTCGAAGTATTGTTTTTGGGTTGAAGATCATAAAAAACAAGGAGTGGAGTTTCGATGAGCAGTGGATTGAATATTCGCAAAGATGCCGCATTGGATTTTCTATCGTTGGGAGCATTGGTGCACCGGCTTGATCCGGGAATTATTCCCTTTCGCAAGGCGACCGAATGCAAGATTCACGTCAGCGGCGGCGAGTTTAATGTGGCCGCCAACCTCTCCGATTGCTTTGGCCTGAAGACGGCAATCGCCAGCGCGATGTCGGATTATCCGATCGGCGATTTGATCAATGAGCGGGTTCGCGCCATGGGCGTCAAGTCCTATTACAAGCACTTCAAGCACAACGGCGTGAACGGTCCCAACATGGCAACCGTGTACAGCGATCAGGGCCACGGACTGCGCGCTCCTGTGGTCTTCTACAACCGGTGCAACGAAGCGGCGGCGCAACTGAAGCCGGGCGACTTCGACTGGAAGGCGATCTTTGCCGACGGCGTCAAGTGGGTGCATTGCGGCGGAATCTTTGCAGCGCTTTCGCCAACGACGGCTCCGCTGGCCGCAGAGATGATGAAGGAAGCCAAAGCAGCCGGCGCAGTCACCTCCTTCGATCTGAACTTCCGCGAGAAGCTGTGGAATATCCACGGCGGCGCCGAGAAGGCCGTCGAAACCATCGCCACGATCGTCGAGAATGTGGATGTGCTGGTGGGCAACGAAGAGGATTTGCAGAAGGGCCTGGGCATTCCCGGACCGGAGGTTGCCGCCAAGTCCAAACTCGATCCCAGCGTCTTTTTCGGCATGATCGATCAGGTGACCAAGAAGCATCCCAAGGTAAAAATTGTGGCCACAACGCTGCGCGAAGTGCACTCCACCAATCACCATAGCTGGAGCGCGGTTGCCTGGGTGAACGGCAAGACCTACACAGCGCCTACGGCTGAGCTGGATGTGATCGATCGCGTGGGCGGCGGAGACGGCTTTGCGGCCGGCTTCATCTATGGCCTGCTGAGCGGCGAGACGCCCGACGAGGCGATCAAGCTGGGATGGGCGCACGGCGGTTTGCTGACCACCTTCCCCGGCGACACGACCATGGCGACTCTCGATCAGGTACGCGCCTTCGCAAGAGGTGGATCGGCGCGCATCCAGCGGTAACTAGAGGTTGTTTCATAACCCGGTTTTGAAAGGGCACGGCTTCAGCCGTGCCGCAAAAGAAGCAAAAGGATAGGGGGCTTCATCCCCTGAGGGACATCTTGAAAATATTCAGCAGTCGGTTATGAAACAGCTTCTAAGTAACATGGTTTTAATTTCGAATTGCGGCAGGAATGGAGAAAGTTAGAATGACGCAGTTATTAAGTCTTGAAGGCAAGGTTGCAGTAGTTACGGGTGGAACGT
>Ga0302297_1000298_pt1 | contig 12658 bp, 8 predicted proteins | sample III_Fen_N3_2_FD_202094 | JGI IMG/M metagenome (GOLD analysis project Ga0302297, IMG submission 202094) | Peat permafrost microbial communities from Stordalen Mire near Abisko, Sweden - III_Fen_N3_2 | ecosystem: Environmental > Terrestrial > Soil > Wetlands > Permafrost | place: Sweden: Abisko...
TAGAGCGTGTCCGCGCGCTGAACGGCGAAAAGGCGTGGCTTGTTTGCACACTCGGTTCGATGGATTATTATCTTTATGATACGATTGAGAAAGCAGCTGCCCAATACCGCGCGAAAACAGGTGACGAGCGCGTCGTCTGCTTCAAATTTGGCGCAATCGACCCGTGGGGCGAGGGATTGGGCGGACTTGGCCACCCGAATGCAAAAACGCAGCAACGCATGGGGAGAGAACTTGCGGCGTTGTTGGAAACGCTGATTTAGGAGAAGTAAAATGATAGATCTGTCGATTTTTTCGCGCGACTGGACACCGCCAGCCATCCCAAATGAGATTCCGCACGGGGACATGCCGGGAGATAAGGTATCGATCAACGAGGGGCACGTCGCAAAGGCGAATGTGATCTTTCCGCGTTTGCTTGCGCTGCTGCCGGATGTGCTTGCGCAAAATCCCGCACACAAGGCGGTGATCTCGGTCTGCGGTGGTTCCGGCGTGGGCAAGAGCGAAACTGCCTCGCTGTTGAGCTTTTACCTCAACCAATTTGGAATCGGCGCCTATACGCTCTCTGGCGACAACTATCCGCACCGGATTCCGCTTTTCAACGATGCGGAGCGGCTGCGCGTGTTTCGTGTTTCAGCGCTGCGCGGATTGATCAAAGCAGGAGAATACGACGCCGCGCGGGCGGATTCTCTTGCGAAACTGATGCAGGAAGGTAGAGAAGCCGACCCGGCATTACGGGCGGAATATCCGTGGCTCACGACCTATCAACAGGCGGGGAGACTTGGACTTTCCGGCTATCTTGGCACGCAGAACGAGATCGATTTTGCAGAAATTTCCGCAATTCTAGCGCAATTCAAGAGTGGTTCAGAATCGATCTTTCTCAAACGCATGGGACGCGAAGAGACCGCGCTCTGGTATGACCGCGTCGAGCTGCAAAACATTTCCGTGCTCGTGGTCGAGTGGACGCACGGCAACAACGACCTGCTGGCGGGCGTGGACATTCCGATTTTGCTCAACAGTACGCCGGAAGAGACACTGGCGCACCGCAAGTTGCGCGCACGGGATGGCGCGCCGGATAGCCCCTTTACCACGATGGTGCTGGAGATTGAACAGAGACTATTACAATCACAGGCGCACAAGGCGAAGATCGTCGTGAGCAAGAGCGGCGAACTGCTCACGCCGGAGCAAATGCAAGAGTTGAGCGCGGAGTAAGAAACGACATGCAAAACGAAAGTAAAAACGCTTCTCCTCTCGGCGGGGCAATGCTGAATCTCTATCCCGACAGTCTGGGCGAAAATCTGAGTGAAGCCGCTGCATTTTTAAATAAGAGTGCGGTGCGCGGCGCGTTTTCCGCGCTCTATGTGCTGCCGAGCCTGTTTCACTCCGACCTTGACCGCGGATTCTCCGTGATTGACTACGGCATCGAGGAGACCCTCGCGACGCAAGCCGATCTGGACGCAATTCGCGCGGGCGGGGTATCCCTCAAGCTCGATTTTGTACTCAATCATGCCTCCGTGCAGTCTCCGCAGTTTCAGGATATGATCGCGCGCGGGGACGCTTCTCCTTACCGCGATTTTTTCATCGATTGGAACGCGTTCTGGCAGGGGAAAGGCGTGCAGACGGAACGAGGCTTTGTTCAGCCGGAGGCGGAGTTGATTGCAGATATGTTCTTCCGCAAGCCCGGACTGCCGATTCTCATGGTGCGCTTTCCGGATGGGACAGAGCGCCCGTATTGGAACACGTTTTATCAGGAGATTCGCTATCCGCGCCTGAGGGCAGAGGATTGGGCGAATATTCTGTCGCTCTCGCTGCACCAAGCCGAAACGTTGGCGCAGCACGTCAACGCCGCGCTGGACGCGGGCAAGAAACCCGCCGAGATCGATTGGCCGTCGGGAACTGCCGAAGCTGCAATCAACGCGTTGGAATCGCGCAGAAGCTACCTCGGCCAGATGGATTTGAATGTGAAAGAACCGCTCGTTTGGGCGTTTTATGGCGAGACGCTGCAAAAGCTCGCCTCTTATGGCGCGAAGATTGTGCGGCTCGATGCGTTTGCCTACGCTTCCAAGATCGCGGGCAGGCGAAACTTTTTCAACGAGCCGGAGACCTGGCAGATGCTGGAGCGTCTGCGCGGCATGGCGGCAGATCAGGGGCTCATGCTCCTGCCGGAGATCCACGCTACCTATGCGGAGCAGACGTATGCCGAGATCGCCAAGCGCGGCTACATGACGTACGATTTCTTCCTGCCGGGGTTATTGCTGGACGCGCTGGAGACAGGCTCCGGTGCGCTGATCCGTCGCTGGGCGGAGGAGCTCGTTACAAACGATTTCCGCGTGGTCAACATGCTCGGCTGCCACGACGGCATCCCGCTACTGGATTTGCGCGGTCTGGTTCCGGACGAGCGGATTGACGCGCTGATTCAAACCGTGGTCGCCCGCGGCGGCTATGTGAAAAATCTCTACGGGCAAAAGAACGCGTATTATCAGGTGAACGCGACGTATTTTTCCGCATTGGGCGAGAGCGAACAGCGTCTGCTGTTCTGCCGCGCGGTGCAGCTGTTTATGCCCGGCATACCGCAGGTTTGGTATCTTGACCTCTTCGCGGGCAAAAACGATCACGATGCCGTCTCCCGCGCGGGTGCAGGCGGGCACAAGGAGATCAACCGCTCGAATCTATCCCGCGAACGGGTGGAGGACGCGCTACGGCAGGATGTCGTGCAACGTCAGCTGCAACTGCTGCGCCTGCGCAACACTTTCCCCGCGTTTGGGTTTGACGCGAAACTGACGCTCACGCAGCCGGACGAAACGACGCTGGTGTTCGTTTGGGAGAAAGACGGATATTCCGCGAAACTTCGCGCAGATTTCGCGCAGGCTGCTTTTGCAGTCGAGGGGATTGATCCGCTGGGAACTACAGTTTTTTCGATGACAGAAGCATAAATACACGACTAGAGAGGTTACGATGAAGCGAACGGAATTGGAACGGGTTACGCCCGGCGCGGTGGGGGTTTCCGCCGCTGCGATCGAAGCGTTTTTAGATGAGATGGAGTCCGGCTTTACCGAGCCGCATGGCTTGATGATCCTGCGGCACGGCAAGGTCTGCGCCGAGGGATGGTGGTCGCCCTATGCGCCGGGTATCCGCCACGGACTACAGTCGCTCTCGAAAACCTATGCGGCGACGGCAGTCGGCATCGCGTGCACCGAGGGGATTCTGCGGTTGGACGAGCGCGTCTCTGCGATATTTCCGGAGGAGATGCCTGCTGAGGTCTCCGAAAAATTGAGCAAGATGACCGTACGGGACGTGCTCTGCATGGGCACAGGCATGGAGACAATGCCGCGCCCGGGAGCGGACTGGATTCGCGATTTTCTCGCAACTCCCGTGTTGCACGAGCCGGGCAGCGCATTTTTCTATAACAGCACAGGTTCGACGCTGCTCGCCGCGATGGTGCGCAGGCGAACGGGCGAAACACTGATGCAATACCTGAAAACCCGCCTGTTTGACAAAATCGGCATCGACTCGGAGAACCTTCGGTGGACGACCATGCCGGACGGCACAGAGGTCGGCGGCGGCGGACTCTTCGCCACCACGGAAGATAACCTCAGGCTCATGCTGCTGTATCACAACGGCGGCATCTGGGCGGGTCAGAGAATTTTATCCGAAGAATATGTACGTCTGGCCACCAGCAAACAGATCGGCACCGCGAGCGAGGCGGTCGGTAACCCACCCGCGCTAGATAACTTCGTGGGTTACGGGTTCCAGATCTGGATGTGCCGTCACCCCGACTGCTATCGCGCGGACGGTGCATTTGGGCAGTATTCCATCGTAAATCCCAAGCTGGACCTGATCGTTTCGATCAATGAGACGGCGGGCAACGCGCACTGGGCGCAAAAGACGCTGGACTGCGTCTGGCGCTTCTTTGAGCGGCTGGAAGCGGAGCCGTTTGTCGCCGATGAGGCGGCGGACGCGCGGCTAGCGGCGCGTTTGCAGCGGCTTTCTCTCCCGAAACCGGTCTTTCAGCCGCATGGTGCGCGCGAACGACTGGCTGGCTCGTTTGCCACAAGCAACGGCAGGCTCGTCTTTGGCGAAGCGACGGGTAGCATGATGGGCGGGATGCCGTTTCCGCCGGATGTTGCGGGCTGCACGGTGCAGTTTACGGAGAATGCTTGCTTGCTGACGCTCCGGTACGCGGACAAGACGGAGCAACACATCGTGATCGCCATGGATGGCTCGCGCAGGGGAAACGACTATGCCTGTGTGGGTTCGCCGATGTCGCGCGTGCTGCTGAGTGGATATTTTGAAACGCCGGAAAAACTAGTGGTCACCGCGCGCTGGATTGAAACCTGCTTTGAGCAGGAATACTGTCTCTCGCTCGGCGGAGACACGCTCACCTTCTCGCGCAGGGGTACCAACGCTTCGTTTGCGTTTCTTGCAAACCTTGTGCCCTTTGAATGCCTGATGGAGCGCACAAATATTAATTAGGTTTTTTCGCCAGTAGATATGAAATTCTAGAGATTACAATATATTAGTTGTCGTTAAAACCATGGTTTTGCCTAATATTTTGATTGAATTGAATAACGCAGAAACAGTATCAGCATTCGTATGGGTGCTGATATTTATTTGGAATGGCGGAATTTGGATTGCTAACATTTCCCCGCATGATCGCGCTGAACCAGGCAAAAACAATCCGTACCCGACGAAGTACTCTGACAAGCACAGACAAAAGAACGCATTCGTTTGTATATTGAAAAGATGTCGCGTTGTTGTATCATGGCAGAAGGAGGATTCTGATCATGCGCTATGGATATTTTGACAATGAACACCGCGAATATGTCATTGAACGGGTAGATACGCCTGTTTCATGGACAAACTATATTGGAACGAAGGATATGTGCGGGGTTATCAACCAAACCGCAGGCGGATATCTCTTCTCCGGCTCCAGCGAATACCACCGCATCACGCGGTTTCGTCCAAACGGCGTGCCGATGGACTTTCCCGGACACTATGTTTACCTGCGGGACGAAGCGGATGGCGACTTCTGGAGCATCAGTTGGCAGCCGGTTGGGAAACCGCTCGATCAGGCGAAGTACAGCTGCCGCCACGGCCTTTCCTATAGCAAATACCTCTGCGATTATCGCGGCATCCACGCGGAGCAGACGCTCTTTGTCGCGGAGGATGACCCGGTCGAAATTTGGGATGTCGTGGTTCGAAACGATAGCGGAAGGACCCGCAATCTTTCGGCCTATTCCTACTGTGAATTTTCGTTTCACCAGATCGACATGGACAATAGGAATTTTCAAATGAGCCTCTACGCTGCGGGTTCGCGGTATACGGACGGCATCATCGAACACGATTTGTATTATGAAGAGGACGGATATCAGTTCTTCACCTCGAATTTTGAGCCGGATGGTTACGATTGCCTACGGGACTCGTTCATAGGCCCGTACCGCACGGAGCGAAATCCAATCGCGGTGGAGCGCGGCGTTTGCTCTTCCAGCGCGGAACTTGGCGGCAACCATTGCGGGTCGCTGCAAAAGCGCATCACGCTGCTGCCCGGCGAGAGCGTGCGCCTGTTTTTCCTGCTCGGCGAAGGCGGCATTGGGGCAGGCAAAGTCATACGGCAGAAGTATGCCAGCGAGCAGGCGGTGAATGAGCAATTTGCCAAACTTCATCAATTTTGGGACAAAAAGCTCAGCAAACTCCAGATTCAAACCCCCAACGCGGGCATGAACGCGCTGATCAATATCTGGACGCTTTATCAGAGTGAAATAAACGTTATTTTTTCTCGTTTTTCTTCCTTTATCGAGGTGGGCGGGCGCACGGGGCTCGGCTACCGGGACACCGCGCAGGACGCGATGTGCGTGCCGCATAGCAACCCCGATAAGTGCCGCCAGCGCATTGTCGAACTTCTGCGCGCCGAGACAAAGATGGGCTACGGGCTGCATCTCTTTGAGCCGCGCTGGTTTGAGCCGGAAACAAAGAAACAGAGCTTCCGCTCGCCGACCGTGATCCCTTTGCCCGACCGCGCGAGCATTGTACACGGACTCAAGGATGCCTGCTCAGACGACGCGCTCTGGCTCGTGGTTGCAATTGCGCAGTATATCAAAGAAACGGGCGACTTCTCGTTTGCCGCGGAATACGTGACCTATGCCGATGGCGGCGAGGAGAGCGTTTACGACCACCTCAAACGCATTTTGAATTTCTCGGCAGAACAGGTCGGCCAAAACGGTATCTGCAAGGGTCTCCGCGCGGACTGGAACGACTGCCTGAACCTCGGCGGCGGCGAGAGCGCGATGGTGAGCTTTTTACACTATTGGGCGTTGGATCATTTTATCCCGCTTGCCGAAAAACTCGGTAACCTCGAGGACGCGGTGTATTACCGCGCGATGGCGGAGCATGTCAAGTCCGTCTGCGAGCGCGTACTTTGGGACGGCAAGTGGTATATCCGCGGCATCACGGCGGACAACCGAAAGATCGGCACGCATACCGATGAAGAGGGCAAGGTGCATCTCGAGAGCAACACCTGGGCGGTGCTCTCCGGCGTGGCTTCCAAAGAGCGCGGCGAGCAGGCGCTCGCAGCCATCGAGGAGTATCTCTATACGCCCTACGGCATCATGCTCAACGCGCCGCCGTATACCAAGCCGGATGATGGCATCGGGTTCGTCACCCGCGTGTATCCAGGCTTAAAGGAAAACGGCGCGATCTTCTCGCATCCCAATCCCTGGGCGTGGGGCGCGGCCTGTGCGTTGGGTGAAGGCGCTATAGCAATGTCGTTTTATGATGCGTTGTGCCCCTACAACCAAAATGATAAAATAGAGGTACGTCAGGCGGAGCCTTATGTCTACTGCCAATTTGTGGTGGGCAAGGCGCATACGGCGTTCGGGAGAGCAAGGCATCCGTTTATGACGGGGTCTGCGGGCTGGTCCTATTTTGCGGCGACGGAGTACATGCTCGGCATCAAGCCGGACTACGACTGCCTCATCGTAGACCCCTGTGTGCCGCCGGATTGGAAAGAGTTTTCCGTCACACGCGTCTGGCGCGGAGCAACGTATGACATTCATATAACGAACCCCGTTGGCGTTTCCTGCGGGGTCAAGCGGATATTGCTCGACGGCGCGCCGGTGGCGTTTATACCATCACTGACGGCGGGCGCGCGGTGCCGTGTAGAGGTTGAGTTGGGATAAATAAAACCGAGGGAATTTTAACTCGGAACGCAACTATGCAGGCTTCGGGTTTTTCCGGAGCCTGTGTTCTCATAACTACGATACGGGAGGAATTGCACGATGGCAGAGCGAACGATAGGCAAGGGTATTTCCCTCAAGCACGGGCTCATCGCGCTCATCGCGGTCTGCTGGGTGCTGCCGGTTCTCGTGATTCTCACGCTGTCCGGTTTTTTCATCCGCAACAACCTGCAAAGCCGGATTGACGACACGATAGAAACCAGCGTCACGAACGCGATGAATATGACGCGGGATAACGTGAATTCTGCACTGGCGGCCTCGCGCGCCGCGAGCTATGACAACGTCATTCAGCGTGCCTGGACGCAGTATGGCGCGGACGCGGACGGCGTTGCGCTCTATGGAAGCGTGACAGAGTATCTCTCCCAGCAGTATTCCTACGACGAGAACTTCCGTGGTGTAATGCTCTATTTTGTCTCCGAACCTACAAACATCTATTACGCGAGTAACCGCTCCAATACGGGTAAAACAGACCCGATTCGCAACTACCGCGCCTATGCGCACGAGATTGCGCGCGAGTTATCGAAAGAGAGCAGCACGCAGATTCGCTTTTTTGAAGCAAACGGTGTGCTTTATATGCTGCGCAATATCGTGGACAGCGCATTTAACCCGTATGCTGTGATCGTGATGGAGTGTGACGAAAACGAATTATTTGCGCCGTTGAACAACATCGTCTGGCTGATGGACGCGAGCGTGAACCTCAACGGCATCACCCGCGTGATCGCGGGGGATGACATGGCGCAGGATGCGGCACAAAGCGGGACACCGAAAGCGGATCAGCTCTATTCAGTCAGCCGGACACTGCGCACCTCGGACTATACGCTGGGGTTGCTTGCCCGCTCGGATGGCGCACAGATCACCAACGAGTTGCCGAGTTCCATGCGCTTTCTCATCCTTGTGATGCTGCTGGCTATTCCGCTGCTTGCTTTCGTCATTTGGGCGTTTTATCGCTTTGTGACCGAGCCTCTAGCGCGTCTGATCGATGGCGCGCGTCATGTAAAGCGCGGTGAGCGCGGCTATGCGATCTCTCCTTTGCCGGAGAGCCGGGAGTTTCGCTCGCTGGCCGAGCATTTCAACAGCATGTCCGCCGAGCTCAAGACGCAGTTTGATCAGAGCTATGAGGAACAGCTTGCCTTGCAGGATGCACGTGTGAAGGCACTGCAGAGCCAGATCAGCCCCCATTTTCTAAATAACACGCTCGAGATCATCAACTGGGAAGCGCGCATGGCGAACAACGAAAAGGCCTGCCGCATGATTGAAGCGCTCTCCACGATGCTGGACGCGGCGATGGCGCGCGGCGGCAGCTCGGTGGTGACCATCGCAGAGGAACTCAGATATGTGGACGCATATCTTTATATTCTTTCGGAGCGATACGGCGAGCGCCTGCGGGTCGACAAACAGATAGACGAATCTCTACTCGAACAACTGGTTCCGCGGCTGATTCTGCAGCCCATCGTGGAAAACGCGATGGAGCACGGCATTGAAAAGCGCGCTAACGGCGCGATCACCCTGCGTATTTTCGCTCACAAACACCTCTACTTAGAAGTGGAGAACGACGGAAGTATGACCGAGCAGGATCGCGAAAACATTGCGCGGCTCTTAAGTTGGGACGGAACGAGCGAGGATCATGAAAATAAACTCGGGCGAATCGGCATTCGAAACGTGAATCGCAGGCTCAAGATTCTTTACGGTGGTGAATACGGGCTGACCATTGAAGAGATCGCCCCGGGCAGCATCTTGGCTCGTATCATGTTGCCCTTGGGCGAACCTCATCCCTGAAGTTACCCTCTCTTTAAGCGTGAAATATGTATGGAACTTATCGCGCCAGACAACGAATGGCATAACATCGCAACTACGTGCAAAATACAACAAACTTGTGTCTTATTCGTCCGCTTTTTCCCATTCTATAATGAAGCTATCAAAGGCAAATCGTTTTTGCATTTCAAACAAATCGATACGGAGGAAAGAGACCATGAAGAAAACCATATCTCTCATTCTGGTACTGGCAATGTGTCTGATCACGTTTGCTGGCTGCCAGACGACGACTACTCCCGCCACCACGGAAGCACCCGCCGCCACCGATGTAGCAGCGGCAGCCACCGATGCGCCAGCGGTAGCGGAACCCGTCAGCCTGACGGTCGTTACCTCTTACGGCGGTGACGACGGCAACCGCGCCAACTACGAAGCGGCCCTCGCCGGTTACGAATCTGCGACTGGCAACAAAGTGCTCGACGCATCCGCCACATCAAACGAAGAGTGGAAAGCCAAAGTCATGACCGACTTTGAAACCGGCACCGAGCCCGACGTACTCTTCTACTTCAACGGCAATGACTCCGATGCAATCGTCTCCGCAGGCAAGGTCGTCTCCCTGGACGATATCCGCGCGGTCTATCCGGACTTCGCAACCAACATGAAGGACGATATGCTCGTTCCCTCCGCCGTGGACGGAAAAATCTATAGCGTACCGGTCAACGGTTATTGGGAAAGCATGTATGTCAACACCAAGGTTCTCGCAGCCGCTGGTGTGACCACGCCTGGCGCAGACTACACTTGGGATCAGTTCCTTGCTGACTGCCAGAAGATTAAAGACGCTGGCTATACGCCGGTTGCCGTCTCCTTGCAGGAAGTTCCGCATTATTGGTTTGAGTTCTCTGTTTACAACAACGGCAACACCGCAAACCACCTCAACGTACCCGCAGTCTCCACCGACGAAACCGGCATGAAGTGGGCCGCAGGACTTGAAGACATCAAGGCGCTCTACGACGCAGGCTATCTGCCTGAGAACACTCTCACCGCGACGGACGCAGAAACCGTTCAGCTCATGGCGGACGGCCAGGCCGCGTTCCTGATCGACGGCAGCTGGAAAATCGGTTTCTTCCAGACCAACTGTGCTGACCACCTCGATGACTTCGCGCTGACCTATGTGCCCGCCAAAGGCGAGCGTCAGTCGACCGATCTCATCGGCGGTATCTCCATGGGTTACTACATCACCAAGAAGGCTTGGGACGATCCTGCCAAGCGTGACGCAGCGGTTAAGTTCGTGGAATACATGACGAGCGACGAGCAGGTTTCGATCTTCTCCGTCACCGCAGTCACCGCGCTCAAGAACGGCGTTACCGCGTCGGACACCCTCGATAGCCTCCAGAAATCCGCAATCACGATGTGCGCAGGTGCAACCAGCGTCGTCGGCGCTGTGCAGGACAAGCTCACGAGCGAACAGCGCGGCGATCTATTCGCCAACGTGAAGAACATTGTCACGGGCAAGATCACCGCACCGGAAGCCATCGACTCCGCGCTTGCCAAATAAGGCAATCACGAGCAACACCTGAACCGAACAGGGGTCGACCGAGTGATCGGCCGACCCCTGATCATCCCAGAATAGTTCAGTCATTCTTTATTTCGGAAAATTACTGGATCGCGACGCACGGTTTGGCATTTTTCTTAAATAAAATTGCCTGATCAAAAAAGACTTTACCAGAGCAACTTCGAACACGACGCACGGTTTGGCAAGTATCGAAGGCCGGAGCGGGCAGACGGAGGCACAAACAATGAATTCCATGATATATAAAAAGAAAGCGCCGCTGCTGTTTTTTCTCCTGCCAGCGTTCTTGTTTTTGATCGTGTATCTGTACTATCCCTTTTTTCAAAACATCATCAACAGTTTTATGTCCATCAGCGGGCTCGGCACCAAGGCTACAGGCGTCAATACGCCCTGGTATGCCAACTATGTCGAACTCTGGAACGATCCTAATATGCGCACGGCGGTAAAAAACACGCTACTGCTTGTGGTCTGCACGTTGGTGTTTCAGGTGGGTACCGCACTCGTGCTGGCGCTGATCGTAGACCGTATCAAGACCGGCTCCCGTTTCTTTCGAACGCTGTACTTTTTTCCGATCGTCATCAGTGCAACAGCGCTGGGGCTCTTATTTAACATTATCTTCCTCTACAACGGCGGCATGCTCAATCAATTGCTGCAAAACCTTGGCATCACCACCGCCAACATCGACTGGAAGGGCGAGAAATATTACTTTTTCACGATGCTGCTGCCGGTGCTCTGGCAGTATGTTGGATTCTATTTCGTCATAATCGTCACGGGGCTGAACAACATCTCGACCGATGTTTACGAGGCGGCGGAGCTGGATGGCGCTACGGGTTGGAAGCGCGTGCGCTTCATCACGCTGCCGTTGCTCAGAAACGTGATCTGCACTTGCCTGATCCTGGCGGTCACCGGCGCGCTGAAGGTGTTTGACCTGCCATGGGTCATGATGGGCTCGGGCATTCCGCTCGATGAATCCTGGTTAACCGGCACATACATGTATAACCAGACGTTTATTCGAGGAAATGTAGACTATGGCTCCGCCATTGCGGTGGTCATCGTGGTGCTCGGTGTGCTGCTCGCGCAGATTGCCAGCCGCGTCTTCAAAGAGAAAGAATATTGAGGGAGAGGAGGAATATGCGCATGAATCACAAAACATCCATCAAAAAGCGCGTCCCGCTCTCTAAGGTGGTCTCCTACGCGATATTGACCATCTGGGCAGTCACCACGGCGTATCCATTTTTCTGGGTCATTATCAACTCCTTCCGTGAGCGCGGGGAGATCCGCTCGGATTCTTTTTCCATTCCGTGGCCCTGGACGCAGAGTTTCACGCTCGACAATTACGTCACCGCGAATAACCGTAGCGACTTTGTCACGGGGTACACCAACAGTATCCTGATCTCCGTGATCGTGACGATTGTGGTTATTCTGCTTGCAGGATTGTTTGCCTATGGCATGGTGCGCTTTCGCTTTCGCGGGCAGAAGTTACTGCGTGGCATGATCATTGCCGCAATGATGTTTCCGGTGTTTTCCACGATTATCCCCGTGTTTCGCATGGAAGTGCTCTGGGGCATCGCGAGCACGCAAAACCGATGGCTTTCGCTGCTCTCTACCATATTGCCCCAGATTGCGGGCAACCTCGCTTTTGCTATCGTGGTACTGATGGGCTTTATACGAAGTATTCCAATCGATCTGGAGGAGGCGGCTTATCTCGACGGCTGCAATGTGTTTCAGATCTATTTCAAGATCATCATCCCAGTCGCGAAGCCATCGTTTGCAACGGTTGCCATCTTCTCATTCCTTTGGTCGTATAACGACCTGTTTACGCAGACATTTTTCCTGCGCTATCCTCAGGAGAAAACGATTACGCTGCTCATCAACGAGATCAGTTCGCAGGCGGGCGTTAATTATGGGCTCATGGCGGCTTCGGTCGTTCTGGTGGTCATTCCGGTGCTGGTGGTGTATGTGTTGCTACAGAAAAACATCATCAAGGGGCTGACTGTCGGTGCGGTCAAAGGGTGAGCGAGTCGTCCGGTTTGCACCGAGATTATGGTATAATGTTCGGGAAGGAGAATCCCGATGTATCGTGTTGTACTCATCGATGACGAAGCAATCATCC
>Ga0302297_1000307_pt1 | contig 12436 bp, 1 predicted proteins | sample III_Fen_N3_2_FD_202094 | JGI IMG/M metagenome (GOLD analysis project Ga0302297, IMG submission 202094) | Peat permafrost microbial communities from Stordalen Mire near Abisko, Sweden - III_Fen_N3_2 | ecosystem: Environmental > Terrestrial > Soil > Wetlands > Permafrost | place: Sweden: Abisko...
ATCCGGTTGCGGCCATCATTGACCAGCTTGCGAGTGGCACCTACGTCGGCGTGCTCGCGGTGGATAACGATTGGGCGCACGTGTATGTGCGCAAGGGGGACGGATTCCTCGAAGGTTATCTCGACAACAGCATCCTGATTGTTTCCACACTTTCCACCGGAGAACCCATCCCCACGCCTGCACCGGTGGTGTTTATCCCCATGCAGCCGGAAGGCCTGCCGGAATATTACCTTTCGATTGGCACAGCAGAATATGATTCGTCCTCCGCTCTGGCGGAGGACGCCGCCCCAGCAGAGGACTCCTCCGCCGTAGAGGAGGTTGCCCCCGCTGAGAATAACGCGCCTGCGACGGAAGCGCCACAGGACGCGAACCTGCTGGGCAGGATCGGCTGTTTTTTCTTCGCCAGTGCCTGTGCTGAGGAAACAGGCACTACCAGCGCCGATATTTACACGTTTATCGGCGCGGATGGCGTGCAGTACTACCGCGTGTACGGTACGGTAAACGGCGTGGAAGGATATTACGCCTGTGACGAAAACGGCACGCTGCTGGAGCCCTATCAACTGGTGGATATTCAGGCGGAACAGGATACGCTGGCTACCGGCACGCCCAGCATTTCCACACGCGGGCTGGTCAACTTTTCGCTGACCCCCTCCGTGACCGCGCCAACCGTGCCCGCCTACTATACTTCCTTTCCCGCAGGCGCGAACACCACCGTATACACCTTTGTGGGTCGCGACGGGGTTACCTACTACCGCATTTATGGCACCAACACATCCGGCGTGACCGGTTTTTTTGCATGCGACCAGTACGGTGAAAACGAAAGCGCATCACCCGTCGTGCTTAACGATGAGTTTAACACCATCGCGCCTTACGTGTACGCCAGCCTTTCGGCACCCTCCATGCCTACCGGGCTTACACTGGTCAGCTCCAACCCATACCTGTACAGCTACCCCGGCGCGGATGGCACCACGCAGTACCGCATCTATGGCGTAAAGCTCAACGACCCGACCGATACCAATAAACACTGGTACGCCACCGATGCCACCGGGGCGGTAATCGAGCCGCTACTGGATGATAATATCCAGCTGGACTTGAATAACCTATGGGCGAACGGCTTTATTGAAGCCGCGAACCCCGCCGCCGCCGTTGCCCCCAGTTTTTACGGCCTTGTGGGCGGCACCGATAACACCGATACCATCAAAGCCCGCGAAACCATGTGGGCGTATACAGACCGTACCGGCGTGGTGCGCTACCGCGTGTACGGCACGGTGAACGGTGTAACAGGGTTTTACGAGTGCGATGCCGATGGCAACGTGCTAAGCCTGACCCCCGTAGACCTAGCGGATGAACAGCTATACCTTTCCCCGCTGAAAAACGGCATCGCGGATGACTACATCCCCGGTTACGCCAAGGTGATTTCCACCAACGTAACCAGCATTACCGATGGCACGCCCGTGTGGGATGCCACTACCTCCGCCGTAAGCACAGCCCCGCTGGGTAATGATTCCAGCCCCAGCAACAAAGTGGTGCGCTCTTTTGACCAAGTAGCCTATGAGATCGATTATGTGACCGAGCTTAACATTGTGCTGCCGGATGGCACGGATATCTCCAACTACAAGGGTTTCAATTCCGCAAAGGCATATGTACGCTTTGAAGTACCTGTAACGCTGGAAAATGATGTTAGCTTTGTGCTTGGCGACATGCAGTGGCTGAAAGATGGTAAATCCACCTACGATGCCGCAAACCATAAATGGATTTTGACAGGTTACCGACTGATGGAAAGCGAAAACGGTGCTGTTGCGATACCCAACCGCGCCACCATGAACGTGATCATGCGCGTCAACGGTGCGGCAAACGCGCAAAACATCACGCCTACGGCTAAAATTTGGCTGGATCAGGGGAAGGATACAAGCGGTGCAGATTTGAATGCAACCTATACCCCAAACACTGCCGAAACCACCACAGGGTTTGTGGCTGTGCGTGTGACCGCCGCACCTAAGTACAATGTGAGCGTTAGGTTTGACCCCTGGGGCAGTGGACAAGTGTTACCAAATACCGCAACTGGCGATATAACAACAGGTTCGCAGGCATACATGTTGCAGCATCTGGTATTCACAGTCGAAATTAGGAATGACACCGCCGAAAAAGGGCTTAAAGGTATTGAATTTCCGAAAGGTAATTTCTCCTTTGACATTACAGTTTCCACTCCCAATACAGGTTATGATGTCGACCTATGGGAGTCCAGTGATAATACAGGAATCAATAGACCATACGGCTATCACAACCGTGACATGTCTCGTGTTAACTATTCCGTAGGAACTGGCGCTTTTGATAGCAACGGAGCTTCAGCGTCGACACGCAATACCACACGAGGCTATTACGATGGCGGCTCTTTTACCGCCACCGTGCAAACCGTTAGCGCCATTCAAAAGATCGTCCATATTACCATCAAGGATTACCGGATTGATGGCGTATTCCCGAAATTGACAAACGAAGATTTGTATGGCATTAAATATGACGCCAACGAAGGCGTGTTCAGCATTGGCAACCTGTCGATGATGTTTAAAACCAATGCTGTCGCCACAACCACCACAATTCCCTATACCGCTACGGTCAGTAACCTTTCTGCCACGTCCGCCAGCGGTGTTGCAACGACGACGGATGTATACAGCACAGATAATACGTTTACTAACACATTTACCATTTACCCTCCTGGAAGCATGCATAAAGAGGTGGGAATGCAACAATATACAGCTGATGTTTGGAATAATGCAAATGCAAAAATGCATCTCGGCGAATCATGTTACTTGTACTCTATTGTAGTTTACAATTTTACCGGCACGACCACTAAAGTTGGCGCTTATAACCTGTTCACGAAATTTGATGCCGAAGGATTTACTGCAACTTCCTCCAATTCCCAAGATGTAAAGACTGGCGTTAAGATACTTTATGCTGCCCTACCTTCGGGTGGAAACTGGACAAGCGACACACAGATGAAAGATACACGCGAGGAAGCGCTGGATTGGTATACGTCGCTCAGCGCTATGGGTACAAAAAAGTGCGTTGCACAGATGTTTGAATACCGCGGTATGGGTACATTCATCAACGGTGCAAGTTTATACTTAATCCATCAAATTTATGGCTATGTGCCCGTGACCGCGACAGTGAATAAGGTCTACCAAACCGTAAGTGACTTAAAATTATGGACGGATGCAACGGCAGCAGCCATGAAAGCCAGCGTGAACACCATTACGAACAACAAAGGGGCGGCAAACCCAACCCCATATTTTAGACAATTTACAAACAGCACCCCCATTGCTGGGGTTGATACCTACAATTACGGCAAACGTACCTATAATATGAACACTTATGAGCCGACCGGAGGCCATGATGGCGGTTACATGTATGGCGGTTCATGGTTAGTGATGGCGGATTACGTACAAATTGCAAAGAGCACCATCCAAACGAATGACAATACTACGGGTGGCGAGGCAAAATCCGCCTACAGCCTCAATAATGAGGAACGGCGGGTAGATTACGTTATCACACCTACCTATACCACGGGTAGCTTAAATCCCGGAACCGCAGCAGGTACGGTTACGATCACCGATACCCTCCCCAAGTACTTGACTTATGTGGCAGGCAGCAGCTATAAAGGCGGCAGTTATGTGTATGGCTCAACCAGCCAGAACGGCCACCATACAGGCGGAACAGCCATTACGCCCGCGGTATCCGTGGATAGCGCCACCGGAATCACCACCCTGACATGGACAATTAGCCAAGTGGCAACGGCTCATGGCGACCCGATGGAGAAAATCTACTTTTCAGCAACCATTGGGGATGAAAATGATCCCGCAAACGACCCCATTAACAACACCGCGCTACTAAACTCTGTAACGATCCGCGCCAGCACCGCCGTGCTGCCTGCTACGGCTAGCAAAGCCATCACGGTAACCAACCTTGCCGATATGACGTTAACCAAGAGCGCGGAACAAGAAAAGGTTGAACTTGGCGAGAACATTCAATACAACATGGTTGTGAAAAACAATTCCATCGCCAACCAAGCCAACCTTAAAGTGCTGGACATTATGCCCTATAACGGGGACGACCGGAAAACCGATTACGATGGCACCTATCAGGTAAAGCAGATTGTGGTGCAGCAAACATCCGTTGCGGATACCAACCTTACCCTGATGACCACCACCGATACGGCGGTACGTACGAAAAACGCAAGAAGCGCGGATTTGCTTACAGGCGTAACATGGACAACCCTCACGCCAATGGTCAGCAGCGACGGAAAAACAAGCACCTATTTCCTCAACAGCTCCATTACTGGCTTTGCGTTGGTTTCGCCTTCGTTTGAAGCCCAAAGTCGCGCGAAGGTCACCGTGATCTTAGACCCCAGCAACAACGTTGCGGGCAATGTCTACGCCAATAATGCCACCATGGATGGCACCAACTTCTCCGCCATGGTCACCGCGCCGGTGGTATCGGCTACGGTAGTGCAGCGCAGCATCAGCGGCCTTGCGTGGATTGATATCAACAAAAACGGCCAGCAGGATGCAACCGAGCTGAAACTGCCAGGGCTGGAAGCGCAGCTGTACGCGGTTACCCGCGATGCGGGCGGCAACATTACCGCCACCACGCGGGTCACGACGGATATCGAAGGCACTGCCTTTGGCACGGTCATTACAGACTCCAAAGGGGCGTACACCTTTGAAAAGCTTCCGGCGGGGGAATATCAGGTGCGGTTGGATGGATACGGCGACCTTTCCATGGATACGTGGAAGGTAACCACCCTGCAGGCCAGCGGGGTTTCCGAAAGCGTCAACAGCAACGGCGTAGCGGTAGTAAGCGGCGATACCCTCACCTATGCTACCATTGATGGCATTTCCCTGCCCGAGAAGGAAGCGCTGACCATCAGCGTATATGACAGCCGTTATAACGATTCGGGCTTTTACGCGCCGACTTCGTTTGCCAAGGAAGTATCTCCCGCGAGCGGTACGCCCGTGCGGGTAGGCGATGTGCTCACCTACACCATCAAGGTGGAGTTCCCCGCGGCGGGCGTAACCAAATCCTTTATTACCGATACCATCCCCGATGGCACGATGTTTGTGCCCGGCTCCATCAAGTATAAACTGGCAGGGCAGACGGGTTATACCACAGTAACGGACGCCGCGTACGCGTATCAAACCAACACCGTCACCTTCCCCAAGGTGGACCTTGTGCGCGGTGAAAACGAGTTTGTTTTCCAAGTGGTGGTGGACACCACCGATGATGCGACAGGAGAAACCGATATCGACAACTTTGCGACCCTGACCGCCCCTGATGGCACCGAGATTACCTCCAACGAAACGGTGAACACGCTGGTTTCGCGATACGCGACCATCGCCAAAACCGCCGCGCTGGTAACGGCAACCGGAACGCTGGCGGCAACCGATTCCGGCACTGCCGCCAAGCCTGTGGTTGCACAGACAGGGCAGGAAGTGGAATACATCCTGACTGTGACCGCCGGAGGCAGCGACCAGCTGACCAGCGGCGATATTGTGGTGAATGATCCTCTGCCTGCCGGAACTACGCAGGTGGATGGCTCGCTCAAGGCGGTGATGCTATCGACCGCTACGGCCAGCACCGCAACGGGCTTGAGCTCCGGCGCGTTTGTGAGCGTTACGGGCGGCAAGGCGGCAAAGTGGACGCTTTCCGGCCTGAAAACCGGCGATGTGGTGGAGTTGCGCTTCCGCGTTACCGCGCCAACGGCGGTAGACCCGGTTACGCAGAAAGCACTGTTTGAAAATCAGGCGACGCTCACGGATGTGGATCAATCGCTGCAAGTGGTGGACGCGACTGCCATCCGCGTAACGCGGGATGCCGATGGAAACGTGATCTCCTCCGAGCGGATCACGAAATCCACGCCCATCTACACCGAGCAGGAAGTCACCAAGGAATCCGAAACTACCTACCACGAAGTCAGCGGCGTGCCGCACATCACGGCGGTTAAGTCGGCGCTACCCCTTGCGGATGGCAAACTGACCCCGGTGGTAAAGGCAGGGGATACCCTTACCTACAACATTGATGTAACCAATGATGGCGACGGCAACGCTTATGCTGTGCTTGCCTATGATGTGGTGCCCGAAGGCACCACCTATGTAACTGGGAGCGCCACCATGGGCGGCGTGAGCGGCGGGGTATACAACGCACCTAACGATGCCATTGGCTGGAACATCCCCCTGCTGATCCCAGGGCAGACGATCCGTCTTTCCTTCAGGGTAACAGTGGATGCCTCCAATACCGCTACATTGATTCGCAACGTGGCGCGCTATATTGATCCGGAAGATCCGCTCGATCCCGGCGATCCGGAGGATTGGCCGCCGACCGACCCGGTGGATTACCAGACGGTAGCCTTTACAAAAACATCCGTACCCGCGGGCGGCACAACAGCAGCTAACGCGACCACGGTTCAGGTGGGCGATATCATCGCCTACACGCTTACTGTGGATGCCGGAGCAGGGCTTGCCAACGTTACCGTGAGCGATAAGATCCCTGATGGCCTGCGGCTGGTGTCCGATTCCATCGGCTATCTGCTGGCCAACGGCGATACCAAACAGCTGGCGGATACCTACCTCGTGGGTAAAACTATGACTTGGCCGAGCTTTAAAACGCTTCCGGCGGGCAAAAACGTGTTTACGTTCTCCGCGGTAGTGGAGCGGCTGGATGGCCTGTATGCCGCTATCTATGATAACATCGGCACCGTGAAGTTTGATAACAACAAGGAACCCGGCGCAACCGTTACCACCGATTCCAACCCCGTGACGCACAAGGCTAGCGAATCGATGCCGGAAATCCATAAAACGGCAGCTCTGGTGGTAAACGGCGTAGCGGACACGTTTGCCCGCGGCGATGAGGCCAATCCCATTCAGGCACAGCCGGAACAGCAGGTGGAATACATTCTGACTGTGACCGGCCATGGTGACGATAGTGAGGAGCTTGTCGTGACCGACAAAATGCCGTCGGGAGCTACCTACGTTAGCGCCACCGGCGTGAACGTGAGCTTCAGTGGTACGGGCAACGGCGGCGTTACCTATCAGGAGGTTCCCTCCAGCGCCAATAACCAGACGCTAACAGTAAAAATCGATCAGCTTTCGAATGGGCAGATAGCGACGATTCGCTTCCGTGTGATCGCGCCGGTGCTCACAGGCGGGCAGACCGAAAGATTCTTCAACAATACCGCGGTCATGTATAACCCCGCATTGGAAAATCAGGTGTACGACGAGGACTTCACTGATTCCGACGGCGTAACGCACAAGGCGGGCGACCCCGTGTACACCGATGAGGAAATTAATCAGGAATCCGAAACCACCTACCATGTGGTGCGCGATTCAAAGCTCGCGATGGTAAAAACCTCCACACCCGCCTATACCGGCGGCATCGCGCCTGTTGTGAAGGCAGGGGATACGATCAGTTATACCCTGACCATCACCAACTCCGGCACGGCGGATGCAACCAATGTGTATGTGCGCGACATCATCCCGACGGGCACGACCTACAAGGTGGGCTCGGCGGATCATGGCGGTGTGTATGATTCGGCCACGCAACGCGTGAACTGGACAATCGCGACTGTGCCTGCGGGAGGTACCGTAACGGTATCCTTTGGCGTAACAGTCAAAGCTGTAACCGGTGAAGCATTGATTCAGAATGCCGCCGCCTACAAAGAGGTCGGCGATACCGGCGACCCCGATGATCCCGACCTCCCGTGGGTGCCGACCAACCCGACGCAGCACCAGACCATCAGCTCGGTAAAATCCGTTTCACCGGCGGATGCAACCGTGCGTGAAGGGCAGTTGCTTACCTATACCGTGATGGTGAAGGTGGCTACCACCGATGGCGGCGTAGCCAAGGGCGTGGTGGTGAATGATACGCTTCCTGCTGGTCTGAGCTTCGTAGCCGGAAGCATCAAAATCCGCAATGTGCAAATGAGCGACGCCTGCTATTCCGGCGGGGTCATCACCTGGCCTGCGACTGATTTGCCGGTAGGGGAAACGCCGTTCACGTTCAGCGCTATCGTGAATCCGCTGACGGCAGGAACCTATCGCGCAAACATTGGCAACACGGCCGTTGTTAACGGCGAACCTACCACCACGGTCACGTCTACCTTACTTTCGCGCACCTCCTCCATCGCCAAGGAAGCGCGCCTTGTGGAAGGCGGCGTTGTTGCAGGGGCGGCACAGAACGGCACAGAGGCAGACCCCGTGGATGTGCAGTGCGGCGACGAAATTGAATATACCCTATTGGTAACCAACACGGGCGACCCTGAACTTGCCAGCGGCGATATGGAGGTTTCCGATCATCTGCCGAGCTATGTTACCCTTGTACCGTATTCGGATACGGTCGTCAAGGCCAGCGGAAGCACGGCTACGGTAAGCGCCATGAGCTATACGGGTGGCAAGGTGCTGTGGACGGTAAACGGCATGAAGGGGAACGAAACCCTGCGGCTCAAGTTCCGTGTGAAGGTGCTGGACAGTGTCCCAGCTGGCGTAAGCGTGATGACGATCGTCAATCAGGGACACTTGAGCGACACTGATCTGGAAAAGACCGTATACGAGGCCACCATTCTCAATCCGGATGGTACGGTCAAGTACAGCAAGTATGAGCAGGTACATGAGCAGAGCGTAGAGCAGGATTCCAACAAAACGTACCATGAGGTGCTCAACCCTGTGGTAACGCTCACCAAAACTTCCACCCCAACAGGGGATGTGAAGGAAGGGCAGATCATCAACTACACCATCAGGGTAAAGGTTGAAAACGCGCCCCTGCCCAATTGGACCATCACCGATGCCCTTCCACAGGGCATAGGGTTTGTGAGCGGCAGCCTGAAGGAGACAAACGCCAAGCTTACGCTGAGCGATGCCAACTACAGCGCCGCTACGCATACCATTACGGTCACAGGCGCTACGCCTCTCCCTGTGGGTGAATATGAAATCACCTTCAAGGGGCTAGTGCTGAAGCTGGCGGCAGGCGAAACCGTAAAGCAGGCTGACAATACCGCAACCATGAAAGGCGACGGCATCACCGATGTAACTTCTACATCGCAAAACCGCGTGCTCAGTCGGTATGCGGAAATCGTGAAAACAGCGGCGCTTGTAACCCTGTCTGGCAGCGACAACCCCGCGAGCGGCGGCGTACCCGCTATTGAGGATACCGGCACGGCCAGTGACCCCGTGCTCACGGCGCTTGGGCAGGTGGTGGAATACCGCCTGAAAGTGACCAACCACGCAAGTGGCGGTCTTGTGAGCGGCGCTGTGACTGTGACGGATAAGGTACCGGATGGCACGACCCTGATCGCCGGGAGCATCACGGGTGGGGGAACGCTGGGCACCGACGGCAAAACCATCACTTGGGTGCTCACGGGGCTCAAGGACGGGGATGTGAAAACCCTTACATTCCGCGTAACCGCGCCAAGCACTGTAAGTGCAACAACTGGTTCCGTGCTATTCACCAACATTGCCACCCTGAATGATGCTGAAGTGGAGGAGCGCACCTACGAGGAAACCGTAACCGTGATCGGAAAGGATGGCACAACCACCTATACCCAGGGCACCACTGTGTATACGGAAACGGAAACCACCAAAGAGAGCAACGAAACTTATCATGAGGTGCAGAAATCTGTTCTGGAACAGGTGAAGGCGTCCAGCCGCATGAACGACGGCGACCCGACCAAGATGGGAAAACCCGTCAAGGAAGGTGACGTGATTACCTACACCATCGTGCTGAAAAACTCTGGCGCAGCAGAAGCCTTGAACGTGGTGCTGCGCGACTACATCCCCACCGGCACAACCTACGAGGCGGGTAGCGGGACGCTGGATGGTGTCGCATATCCGGATAGCAGCTTGTATGACACTTCGAAAAAATGTGTCACTTGGCATGTTGATCGTATTGATGTGAACGAACGAGTGGTATTTAGTTACCGTGTGGTGGTAACCAGTACCGTGGACGCAAACGGGAAACCCATTACTATCCGCAATGTGGCGCTCTATGATACGGATGTGCCCACTGGCACCACCACAGACCCGACCACGCCGACCAACACGGTGGACAACCCGACCATCACCTACACGAAGGAGGCCAGTCCGTCCGGCAATGTACGCGAAGGCCAGGTCATTACCTATAAAATTCGGGTGAACGCATCTGCCGACATGCTTAACCCCGTTACCATGACCGATACATTACCGGCGGGCGTAAGCCTCGTAGCCGGAAGCATTAAGTTCACCAATGCTGCTGGAGTAGTGACCACGGAAAGTGATACTTGCTGGGTGGCATCCAGCCGCTCGGTCGTATGGCCAGCCAAGACGCTGATCAAGGGTGAAAGCGTGTATGAACTCAAGGTGGTTGTGAACCCGATTAGCAGTAGTGATACGACCATCGCGCTAAAAAACACCGCCGTGCTCACGGATGATCTCAACCGCAAATGGCCGGAAGCTACCGTAACGCAGAATCTGCTACGTCGCTATGCCACCATTGAAAAAACGGCGGCGCTGGTGGTAAAATCCAGTAACGGCACGGAGTCACTCACGGGGCTCAACACCGGCACAAGTGCTGTTCCGGTGGATACGGAAGCCGGGCAGACCATACAGTACATCCTGACCGTCAGGAATATTGGCGAACTGCCTAGCGGGGAGATTGTGGTACAGGATGTGATCCCCGCAGGGTTAACCTACGTAACTGGCTCCATGACAGCAGTTGGTGGCAAGGTGACAGCTGCCAACTACAATGCCACCACCCGCACCGTCAGCTGGACGCTAAACGCAATGGCGGCTAACAGTATGCAGGAGTTGGTGTTCCGAGCAACCACGCCGCTTAGTGTCGGGCTGCATGAAAACCAAGCAACCCTGACCGACAAGGAACTGAGCGAACTCACCTATAGCGAAAACGTAACCACAGTGGATGGCGTCACGCATACCACAACCGATAAGGTATACACCTCCACCGATACTACCAAGACCTCCAATGAAACTTACCATGAGGTAGACGCGATTCGGCAGGATGGTCAGTTGACCATCACCAAGGTGCTGGTGGATTACAGCGGCAAGACCATCACCACCGCCAGAACCTATGTGGTCAAAGTGACCGGCCCCAGCTATCCAAGCGGTACGCTGATGGAACTTACCAACGCGACGCCGCTGGTGCTCACGGGGTTGATCTATGGTCAGTACAGCGTGGAAGAGTTGAACACCACCAACTATAACGTCACCATCACAGGGCCGGTAACTCTGAGCGGTGGCGCAACCAGCGCTGCAATTACCGTGAACAATCAAGAAAAGGACAAATCGCTACCTGTGACCGGTGAAAGCACCACAGGGTATACCATTGGCGGAATAGCGATACTGGCGATTGGCATCCTCCTGCTGGTGATTTCGAAAAAAAAGCGCAAGTCTCCCAAATAAGAAAAGTACGGAGTCTTTATACTGAATTGACCTGCCCTTGAAAAAAGTAGTCCAACTATTAAGAGAGAAACAGACTATCTAAAGAAGTAATGGCGGGTGGAAAATAAAGAAGAACCCGTACACGGAAGAACAGATTGCCTATGCGTTCAAACAGGAAGAGATGGGTACACTGTGCCCATCTCTTTCGCAAGTTGGAAATCGCTGAGCGACCTTCTACCGCCCGCGCAGCAAATATGCGTGGGATGCTTCCCTGTGACCTCAAACGGCTCATGCAGATGGAAGAGGTGTACAGCAAGCTCAAGAAGCTGTTGGCCGACCTGAATTAGATAAGATCATGCTGCAGGACTTACGATAGTCGACCAACCTGAAATGCGGAATAAAGAGCTTCATCAAAAGATGTGTGAAGGGGAAAGGTTTTTCTTAAACAACGTTTAAGCCAGCTCCAAAAGTTCTCGGCTGGGTTTAGCTCTGGTGAATAGGGCGGAAGAAAAACCAAACAAAGCTTTGCTCTTTCAGTAAGGCAAAGCAATTGACTCTTGTGATGAAAAGAAGCGTTATCCATAACGATCATGGTGTTTGGTGTCGGAGTGGGCAACAATTGCGACGCAAACCATATTTCGAAAACATTGATAACGAAATCTGCTGATTCATGCGACTATTTTGCCATCTGTTCGACCGTTATGCTGCTTTTTCTCGGCGCGGTATTGCCTTAATCCAACTTATCTGTTGAGAACTTTTAATATCGTGCTGTTGATTCCCTTTGCACGATACTGCATGGTAGAATAACATTTTCCACGTTTAGCTTTTTATCCTTAATACGTGACAAAAGAAGGTTTGCAGCCTTAAGACCGATCAGTTTGTTTGGCAGTTCCACGGTAGTCATTGGCGGATTAATGAGATAGGCAATTTCACGGTTGTCAAATCCTACCACCGAGATATCCGTTGGAATTCGCAACCCGTTGTTCTTGATAGCCCGATAGCAACCAGCTGCCATCGTG
>Ga0302297_1000320_pt1 | contig 12140 bp, 13 predicted proteins | sample III_Fen_N3_2_FD_202094 | JGI IMG/M metagenome (GOLD analysis project Ga0302297, IMG submission 202094) | Peat permafrost microbial communities from Stordalen Mire near Abisko, Sweden - III_Fen_N3_2 | ecosystem: Environmental > Terrestrial > Soil > Wetlands > Permafrost | place: Sweden: Abisko...
TGACCGGCCGCGCCGATGGCTGACCTCGGGCGGTCTCGGGACCATGGGCGTTGGTCTGCCGTACGCCATGGGTGCGGCATTGGCCAATCCAGATAGCCAGATCGCCTGTATTACCGGCGATGGCTCGATCCAGATGTGCATTCAGGAGCTGTCGACGGCCAAGCAGTTCGGTCTGCCGATCAAGATCCTCAACCTCAACAATCGCTATCTGGGCATGGTTCGCCAATGGCAGGAGATGTTCTACAGCAGCCGTTATTCGCAGACCTATATGGATTCGATCCCCGATTTCGTCAAGCTGGCTGAGGCTTATGGCCACGTCGGAATTCGAGTTGAGCGCCCCGAGGACGTTGAAGGCGCGCTCAAGAGGGCTTTCATCGATCATAAGGACGATCTGGTTTTCCTGGACATCATGACCGATCAGGGGGCAAACGTTTTTCCAATGGTTGCGGCGGGCAAGGGATTGTCCGAGATGATACTGGCCGACGAAGAACTGTAAGGGAAAGACAGCATGCGACACATTATTTCAATTCTTCTGGAAAACGAATCCGGAGCGCTCTCGCGTGTAGCCGGTCTGTTTTCGGCACGTGGCTACAATATTGAAACACTGACCGTAGCCCCGACCGAGGATCCGTCCTTGTCCCGGCTGACGATCGTGACGTCCGGCAGCGACGAGGTGATCGAACAGATTACCAAGCAGTTAAACAAATTGATTGACGTGATCAAGGTTGTCGATCTTTCCGAAGCCGCGCACATCGAGCGCGAGTTGATGCTGATCAAGGTGCGTGCCTCCGGCAAGGATCGCGAAGAAGTCAAGCGCATGGCCGACATCTTCCGCGGGCGCATCATCGACGTAACCGAAACGACTTACGTGATCGAACTCACGGGTAGCGGTTCCAAGCTTGATTCATTCATTCATGCCATCGACAAGGACATGATCCTCGAAACCGTTCGCACCGGGGTCAGCGGCATTGGCCGTGGCGATCGTATTCTGAAGGTTTAGCCCGTTTTTTCCTGTTTTATACGCACGAAAGGAACACCATGAAGGTTTATTACGACAAGGACGCCGACCTCTCCCTGATCAAGGGCAAGAAAGTCACCATCGTTGGTTATGGCTCACAGGGTCATGCTCACGCCCAAAATCTGACCGATTCCGGCGTCAAGGTAACCGTTGGCTTGCGCAAGGGCGGTGCCTCCTGGAGCAAGGTCGAGAAAGCCGGGATCAAGGTTGAAGAGATTGCCAAGGCCGTCAAAGGTGCTGACGTGGTGATGATGCTGTTGCCCGACGAGAATATTCCCGCTGTGTATTACAACGATGTCGAGCCGAACATCAAGAAGGGCGCAGCGCTGGCCTTTGCGCACGGCTTCAACGTTCATTACAACCAGGTGGTGCCACGCGCTGACCTCGACGTGATCATGATCGCCCCCAAGGGTCCTGGCCATACCGTGCGCTCCGAGTATCTCAAGGGTGGCGGCGTACCGTCGCTGATCGCCGTGCATCAGGACAAGTCGGGCAAGGCCAAGGACGTTGCGCTTTCGTATGCTGCGGCCAATGGCGGTACCAAGGGCGGCGTAATCGAAACCAACTTCCGCGAAGAAACGGAAACCGATCTTTTTGGCGAGCAAGCTGTGCTGTGCGGTGGCGCCGTCGAACTCGTCAAGATGGGTTTCGAGACGCTGACCGAAGCGGGTTACGCGCCGGAAATGGCCTACTTCGAGTGCCTGCACGAACTCAAACTGATCGTCGACCTGATGTACGAAGGCGGCATCGCCAACATGAACTACTCGATCTCGAACAATGCCGAGTACGGCGAGTACGTTACCGGCCCGTCAGTGATCAACGAAGAGTCGCGTTACGCCATGCGTGAAGCACTGAAGCGTATCCAGAACGGTGACTACGCCAAGGCCTTCATCCTGGAAGGCAAGACCAATTATCCTTCAATGACCGCGCGTCGCCGTCTGATCGCCGAACATCCGATTGAAACGGTCGGCGCCAAGCTGCGCGACATGATGCCGTGGATCAAGAAAAACAAGCTGGTTGATCAGTCGAAAAACTGATTCTGGACGCTCGGCGAACGAGAGTTCGTGTCGAGCGTTGTAATTGCTTTGGGCGGTGTCGGATTTTGAGCTCTGACCCGCCCAAAGTTTCAATTGGGGTTCAAATGAACTATCCGCATCCAATTCTCGCCAAGGAAGGCTGGCCCTTCATTACTGGCGCTTTTGTTCTCGCCGTTCTGGCATCTTTTGCCGGAGTCTGGTCGACACCGTTCTGGGTGATTTTCATTTTCTGTGTCCAGTTTTTTCGTGATCCGGCGCGCGTCGTTGCTGGCGGCCCGAAGAGCGTTCTGGCACCAGCCGACGGACGTATCGTCGTCGTCGAGGAGGCTGACGATCCCTACCTGAATCGCCGCGCGCTCAAAGTCAGCGTGTTCATGAACGTGTTCAACGTCCATTCAAATCGTTCGCCAATCGCCAGCACGGTGCAGCAGAAATGGTACAAGCCCGGCAGTTTTCTCAACGCCGCGCTGGACAAGGCGTCGCTGGAGAACGAACGCTGTGCCTTGCATCTGAAGACAGGTGATGGACGAGATATCACCTGCGTGCAGATCGCCGGTCTGGTGGCTCGGCGCATTCTGAACTACGTTGACTCAGGCGTGTCGTTGACCGCTGGCCAGCGCTATGGATTCATCCGCTTTGGCTCGCGTGTCGACCTCTATCTGCCGCTCGACTCAAGAGTAAAAGTGGTCATCGGCGAAAAGGTCTCGGCGACGAGCAGTATTCTGGCCGAGCTGGCCTAAATACTACTCCAGGCCTGGAGCGGCGCTGCAGTCCATCCGGTACTTGGTCTTCGGTTCCGGTCAGGCTACCGCTTGGTCCGGATATATCCAATCGCGGCGCCAAAAAAAGCGAGGGAGAAAATGACTTCGGTACCAGCCAGCCATTGGCCGGTACCGGTTTCAGTGCTGACTCGCACGATGCCTTCCGTGAGATACAACAAAATCAACATTGACGCCCATTGATAGGTGTAGCGGCGGCCGTGCAATATCCCGAAGAGCGGCGCCAGTAGCGGCGCGCACTTCAAGAACAACCACGATCCACCCGGCTGGATGGGGGCGAGGCGCAATTCCCATAGAAGACATAGGAAAATCAGCGCGATCAGGCTGGTACAGGCAATCAGGTAGTGGCTTCGAGCGCTCATTCGGGTTTAAGGGATTGCGGCGAATAGAGCGACCCATCGTCAGGAGAGGCGTCCGGGGTGATCGAGAAAACCTCGATCTGACTATTCTGCTCATTGACGTGAGTGCTTCTAACTTCGCGTATGGTGATGTTGTCCTGCTCAATAACGAGCACATGGTTCGAATCCCGGTTTTCCAGAGCGCCAGATGGCACAACCATCATTTCGGAGCCACCTATCGCCGGAATTTTGGGCAAGATGAGTACAGAAAGTCCGCTGGCGGCGTTTGACTCGCCACTCCGCGCCAAGAAAGCGGGGACTGCATTTGTAGCTAGAATCTGCAGGCCGAGTTCGAAATGGACCTGGTTTTCAGAAAGAGCCCAGCGGACGATGCAGATTTTCCAATCTGTTTCCGTTTCGGTTCGGATGGCTGTGACTTCACCGACCGACAGGCGTCCAGGTTTTCCCGATACGTGCATGACGGCATAACCTTCAGGGCTTTCGTTGGTAATCATCCAACTCGACGTTTCGGACTCCGCGTTTTCTCGGTTCTGTAGCAAGCACCATAAATTGTCCAGTCCTGCACACAGCAGGGCCCTGTGATTTTGGTGGCGGCGAGGGAAACGGCGTTTGCCCGGGTCGCTCCAGTAGGCGATAAGCCGACGCAGCACACCGCGGCCCGCAGGAGTCCCGGCGAAGTCTGGCAATTTCAGGCCTTGTGGCGCGTGGCCAGATTCGAGCGCCTCAAGTTGCCCCTTTAACAGTCTGGCAACTTTGGCACAGGAAAAGTAGTCGATTGCATCGCCACGCGGTACCGCCTTGCGCGCGCAGGGGAATGCAGCAACGTCTGCCGCCGGGTCTATCCAGAACGCAGCCGACAGCTCCGTGAGGATGCCGTGAAGCAGTTCGATGTGGTCGGCAAACTGTTCTAGGAACGACGCAAGGAATTCAAGCTCGCGGGAGGTGAGCGAGGCAGGTTGAGCACATCCGAGAAGGAGCGCTGAATGATAGACGTCCTGCAGCGTACTGGATGAACCTTCGGGCGTGATATTGGCGACTTTCAGTCGACGAGCCGTAGCATAGGTCTTATGCAACAACGGCCAGATTCCAGTTTCTACGGGCGATGCAATCAGATTGCTGATCAGGAGGTGTTGCGAGAGGGCGTACACGCTGCTGTGAAGGAGCGTGGCTTGCTGTTCGCGCAGACCTCTGATCAAGTGCCCGTCCATGATATTCGGCGTAGCCAGCATGTCCTCAGCCAATGACCGCAATAACTTCTGGAGGCGGCTCGTTGTGACCCGGATATTGTGTGGCAGGGGTAAGGAAATGTCGGCAAACCCGGGGCGCAAGGCATTGAGGGTGGCGATACTGCGGCAGTAAAGCTGTCCCAGGAGCATTGCACGTTGTTGTGGCGGCGTCTGGCTGAGACGAAGCGAGCTCAGGTGAGCGCTCAGAGGCGCCAAGTCGTCTCCGGGGTTTGGTGAAGGCGGTGCTTTCAGCCATACGCGAAGGGCGCCCGAGTCAGCCTGTCGCAAGGCTGTCGAGGGTTCGTTATGATCCGGATCCAGGATTACATCGGTCATGGCGCTTGTCATCGGTGTCGTTCGCAATATACACGCGAAACAAAACAAGGGGCGAGCGAGCGCGCAGAAAGGCGGTTTTGCGCCAGTTACCGGGTTGCAAACCGGTAACTTACGTTGTCAGCACACCCGTTCGCCAAATATCCGCTTGTTATTCCTCGCTTTCTTGTTATAATTTCGCCCTTTTTCTGAATTCGGAATAGATCCTATGGTCGTTATTCGTCTCGCACGCGGCGGCGCCAAAAAGCGTCCCTTCTACAACATGGTGGTAGCCGATTCGCGTACTCGCCGTGATGGTCGTTTCATTGAGCGTATCGGTTTCTACAATCCGATCGCCACAGACAAGGAAGAAGGTCTGCGTATCGCTTCTGATCGCTTGGCTTACTGGCAACAGCAGGGTGCACAGTTGTCCTTGACCGTTGCTCGCCTGGTTAAGCAATTGGCCGCCAAGGCAGCAGCCTGAACGGCTGACTGACGTTCTTTTGCCTGAATCTGCTGGCCCGCCTGCCGACATTGTTGTTCTCGGCAAGATCATAGGGCCGTATGGCTTGAGCGGTGCGGTGAAGGTGTACCCGTTTGCCGACGATCCGTTGGCTTGGGCCAAGTTGCCTCACTGGTGGATCGGCCGTGATGACAGTGCGCCTGATCAATGGCGCCAGACGTCACTGCTTCGGTGCAAAGTGCACGGTGAGTTGCTTATTGCAGAGTTGGAGTGTTTGCCAGACCGTAACGCTTCCGAGAAAGCGCATGGCTTTTTTGTGGGTGTCCCGCGGTCAGACTTGCCACCAGTCGCCAAGGATGAGTTTTACTGGGCCGATCTGATCGGTCTTGATGTCGTAAATACTAACGATCAGTCGTTGGGACAGGTGCTTGGTCTGATTGAAACCTCAGCCAACGATGTGCTTCGGGTTGGTGATGGAAGTGAGAAGGAGCGTCTGCTGCCTTTTGTGGCCGCAGTTGTTCTGGACGTAGATTTGTCTGCGCGACGGGTTCGCGTTGATTGGGAAATGGACTGGTGAGTTCGGGACTGTCGAATCCGGTCAAACGTGAGAATCCGATGGAACTCCCGTTTGTTGCGGATGCAGTGACGCTGTTTCCCGAAATGTTTGTAGCCGTAACGCAGTCGGGCGTGACGCGGCGGGCTCTTGAAGCAGGTCGATGGAGTCTGGATTTCTGGAATCCGCGGATTTTTACCGAGGACAATCATCGAACTGTTGATGATCGGCCTTACGGTGGCGGGCCCGGGATGGTCATGATGCCCGCGCCCCTGGAAGCCGCGCTAGCGGCAGCCAAGGCAAGGCAGGCGGTTGCTGGTGTTGCGAGCCGGGTGATCTATCTATCGCCTCAGGGAGCACCTCTGACGCATCAGCGGGTGATGCAGTTCGTGGTACAACGTCAGACGGAAGGTCTGATTTTGCTGTGTGGTCGCTACGAAGGTATTGACGAACGTTTGATCGAGCGTTGCGTTGATGAGGAAATTTCGATCGGGGATTTCGTGCTTTCGGGCGGGGAAATTCCGGCGATGGCCTTGCTGGACGCCATCGTCAGACAGTTGCCCGGCGTGCTCAATGACGCCGAATCGGCAGCGCAGGATTCGTTTGTGGCGGGTTTGCTGGATTGCCCGCACTATACGCGGCCGGAGGAATACGAAGGTCAGCGGGTGCCGGATGTGTTGTTGTCCGGGCATCACGAAGCAATACGTCGTTGGCGTTTGAAGCAGGCGCTAGGGCGGACATGGCAGCGACGACCCGAACTATTGAAGGGTCGTTCGATGTCGAAAGAGGAAACGCAACTCCTGGTGCAGTTTCAGGAGCAATGCGGTCAGGAAACCAAAAAGGAGTTTAAAAATGAATCTGATTGAGCAACTTGAGCAAGAAGAAATCGCCCGTCTGGGTAAGACCATTCCACCCTTTGCACCAGGCGACACCGTCGTCGTTCAGGTCAAGGTCAAGGAAGGTACGCGCGAGCGCCTCCAGGCTTACGAAGGCGTCGTTATTTCCAAGCGGAATCGTGGCCTCAATTCCAACTTCATCGTGCGCAAGATTTCGTCCGGTGAAGGCGTTGAGCGGACCTTCCAGACCTATTCGCCGCTGGTCGCCGCCATTGAAGTCAAGCGCCGTGGTGATGTGCGTCGTGCCAAGCTGTATTACCTCCGCGAGCGCTCCGGAAAGTCGGCTCGGATCAAGGAAAAGTTGACCCGCAAGCAGAAAGATTAACTGCCAAGCTCTTCATCTGTTTGTGCAGAAAAAACGGGGCAAAGTCGAAAGACTTTGCCCCGCTTCTTTTTGATTGGACGGCCCCGACGAACGTCCAATCAAAGAATTCCGATGGGCTACTTGGCAAAAGTCCCGGATGGTTTGGCGCCATAGGCCGCAGATTTGGGGTAGCCAGCCAAGTCAAGCAGATTGTTCCAAGCCGAAGTTTCAAACCCTTTGAAGCTTTGCTGGCCCACGAATAGGCTGGGAATGGACGCTTCGCTTCCCAGCTTGGTGGTGAGTTCGGCAATTTCTGCTTCGTTCTTGAGCATCTTTTCGGCGAAAGGCGTTCCGCGGCCATTCAACAGACCTCTGGCCTGATTGCATAGATCGGTACAGGTTGCCGTAGTGTAGAGAACGACCGGGAATTTCTCGGCGGCCTGACGCACTGCGTATGGAACCTGTTTCTCGTCGCTCGCTTCCGCACCGCCCAGCTTGACTACTTTTGAGGCGCCCGGCGGAGGGGGTTGGTCCGAGAAAACGGTCTTGCCGGTTGTCTTGTCGACCCAGCGGTAAGTGGTTTGTGCCGTGGCCAATGAGGCACTGAGCAGCATGGCGGTCAGTAGAGCAAGATGCAGTTTTCTCATGATTTTCTATCCTCCGTGACTACGCCGTAATCATACCACCGTGGCGAAGCAGCGCGTCGATCTGCGGTTCACGCCCTCGAAAGGCACGGAAACTTTCGAGTGCCGGTCGTGTTCCGCCAACTGAAAGAATCTCGTCGAGGTAGCGTTTGCCGGTGACCGGGTCAAAGGGATTACCGGCTTCTTCGAAGGCTGCGTAGCAGTCCGCCGAAAGCACCTCGGCCCACTTGTAGCTGAAATACCCGGCGCCATAGCCACCAGCAAAGATGTGCGAGAAGCTGTTCGGGAAACGGTTCCACTCAGGTGGGACAAGGACGGCCACTTCATCCCGGACTTCGGCGAGCAGATCGAGAATACTCATTTTCCCGGACGGGTTGAAGTCGCTGTACAGGCGCAGGTCAAACAGCGAGAACTCGATTTGGCGAACCATTTGCATTCCACTCTGGAAATTCCGCGCGGCCAGCATCTTGTCGAAAAGCGAGCGCGGTAGCGGTGCCCCCGTGTCGACGTGCGAGGTCATTTCCTGCAAAACGGTCCATTCCCAACAGTAATTTTCCATGAATTGCGAAGGCAGTTCGACGGCGTCCCATTCGACGCCATGGATACCCGAGACACCGAGTTCTTCGGCGCGCGTCAAAAGGTGATGCAAGCCGTGTCCGGTTTCATGGAAGAGCGTTATTACGTCGTCGTGTGTAAAGGTTGCTGGCTTATCGCCGACCGGACGCGGAAAGTTGCAGTTGAGGTAGGCAACCGGTGTTTGGAGGCCGCTTGCAGTGCGTCGGCGCGTGACCGCTTCGTCCATCCAGGCACCACCACGTTTGGTTTCACGGGCGTAGAGGTCGAGGTAGAACTGGCCGATCAATTCACCGGGTTTGTCACCGTCACGGGTTTCGATACGGAAGAAGCGTACGTCCTCGTGCCAGACCGGCGCAGTATCCGGTTTCAGGCGTACGCCAAACAGCGTTTCGACAACGTGGAAAAGCCCAGCCAGAACCTTGTCCTCGGTGAAGTACTGTTTTACTTCCTGTTCGGAGAACGCATAGCGCGCTTGCAGCAGCTTCTCTGAAGCATAGCCGACGTCCCAGGATTCAAGTGTTTCCAGTCCCAGTTCTGAGCGAGCGAAATTGCGTAGTTCGGCCACGTCCTTTTCGGCATAAGGCTTGGCTTTGGCTGCCAGGTCGCGCAGGAAGGCCAGTACCTGCGGTACTGATTCCGCCATCTTGGGAACCAGGGAGACCTCGGCAAAATTGCGATAGCCGAGCAATTCGGCTTCTTCACGACGCAACTCCAGAATTCGCTGGATGAGAGGTGTGTTGTCGAGCGCTGGTGGGCCGAACTCGGCAGCACGGGTAGCTGAAGCCCGATACATGGCAGCGCGCAGGCGACGGCTCTCAGCATACTGCATGACCGGAAGATAAGACGGCATGTGCAGCGTGAATTTCCAGCCTGCCTTGTCTTCCTTTTCGGCCGCTTCGCGTCCCGCCTGTCGGACATCGGCCGGTAGTCCCGCCAGTTCGCTTTCGTCGGTCACAAACTCTGAAAAGGCGTTGGTAGCATCGAGCAGGTTTTCCGAGAACTTGGCTGAGAGATTGGCCAATTCTTCGGATATAGCTTGGAAGCGCGGTTTCTTGTCCTCAGACAATTCGGCGCCGGACAGGCGGAAGTCGCGAATCTCGTTGTCGACGATCTTGCGTTGCGCCGCCGACAGCCCAGCGTATTCCTCGCTCTCGCGGATGGCGCTATAACCGGCAAACAGTTTCAGATTCTGGCCGAGCTCTGCATAAAAGCGTGAGACTTCTGGTAGCAGGGCGTTGTACGCCTCGCGCCATTCCGGGACGTCGTTGACCGAATGCAAGTGCCCAACAATGCCCCAGGCGCGTGAGAGATGCTCGATGCCATCAGCGAGTGGTGCAGCAAAACCGCTCCAGCTTACGGAGAGGGTGCTGGACGTGAGTCGCTCAATCAGAACGCGGTTTTCGGCGAGCAGTTGATCGATCGCCGGCTTAACGTCTTTGGGGGAAATGGCATCAAAACGGGGCAGGCCGGAAAAATCAAGCAAGACATTGGTTGAGGTGGAATTCATTTTTTATAGTCGCGTATTCAAGGATGTGAAGTGGGCAACCGAAGCTGCCCACGAGAAAAGCTTTTTTTCTATTCTACAAGGTCGCGGTAGGCATGCCACGTGGCGTGCCCAATCAAGGGCATCAGGATGATCAGGCCAAGGAGCAGAGTGGAAAAACCGATCAGCGTCAACATAACGATCAAGGCTCCCCACCACACCATGGTTCGGAGATTAAGCAGGACGGCGCGTACGCTGGTCATCATGGCGGTGACGAAGTCGGTATCGCGATCAAGCAGCATGGGAATCGACACGGCGCTAACTGCAAACACGAAGCAGGCCAGGCACGCTCCCGCGACAAGCCAGACGATTGCCAAGACGAGATACTCGTCTGCCCTCAGAATGCCGCTAACAAAGCTGGCTAGATCCGCCGCCGATTCTGGAATCAGCAAGGTGAAAAGTACCGCTGAAAGGCGCTCCCAGACAAAGCCGACAAACGCCAGAAAGAGCCCGAACATGGCGATTGACTCGCCGTTCCGGCTCCAGCCTGCCAGCGACTCGATGTGGGTGGATGCCAGCCCGGCCTCTTGGCGTCGACTGATCTCGTAGATTCCAGCGCAAAGTAAGGGTGAAATCAGGAAGAATCCTGAAACGGCGGCCAAGAAGAAATGTGCATTGCGCCAAGCAAAGATCAGGATGATATCGCCGGAAATGGCGAACAGAAGACCGTAAGCCAGGCTGGCGATGGGGTTCTCGACCAAGTCGTGCCAGCCAGCCCGGAGCCAGGCGAGTGGACGATCCGGACCGACACGTCGTATTTTGGGCAGCGAAAAATGCTGGTCAAGCGGGCTTTGGTCTGGATTCATTCGCCGCCTTCCGAATTAGGTAATAGCCCATTGGATGCGGAAAGCGGCGAGAGGTTCGAGGCCGGTGTTCTTTCTCAGTCGATCAGTTTCAAGCCGGTCAGTTGCTCATAGGCCTCGACATATTTTGCTTGGGTGCGAGCAACCACTTCGGCTGGAAGTCTCGGTCCTGGTGCGGTCTTGTTCCAGGTCAATGTTTCCAGATGATCACGCACGTATTGTTTGTCAAAGGACGGCGGATTGCTGCCAATGACGTAGGCTTCCATCGGCCAGAAGCGCGAGGAATCCGGTGTCAGCGCTTCGTCGATCAAGTGCAGGGTGCCTTTACTGTCAACGCCGAACTCGAATTTTGTGTCGGCAATGATGATGCCACGCGTAAGGGCGAAATCGGCCGCTGTACGGTAGAGGGCAATAGCCGCATCGCGCGCTTGCGTGGCAATTTGTGCGCCACTCTTGCCGGTGCCGTAGAGGGCCTTCGAGAGCACTGCGCCACAATTGATTTGTGCTTGCTCGAACGAGATATTCTCGTCGTGGTCGCCCTGTTCCGCCTTGGTAGCGGGGGTGAAGATGGGCTCGGGAAGTTTGGCGGCAAGTTGGAGTCCGGCAGGTAGCTTGTTGCCGCAGACGGCACCAGTAGCTTGGTAGTCCTTCCAGCCAGAACCAATGAGATAGCCGCGAACAACAGCTTCGATCGGCAATGGCTGCAGCCGTTTGACGACCAGTCCACGGCCACGTACCTGTTCACGCTCGCCAGCCGCAACGACTGTTTCGGGATCGATCCCGGTCAACTGATTGGGCAGGATGTGCGCCAGTTTGTCGAACCAGAAATTGGCCATCTGCGTCAGTACCTTGCCCTTGCTCGGGATCGGATCAGGAAGAATGACGTCGAAGGCCGAAAGACGGTCACTGGTGACGATCAGTAATTTATCGTCGTCAATCGCGTAGATATCGCGCACCTTGCCGCGGCCGAGAAGGGGCAGGCTCTTGATGGTCGATTCGAATAGGGCTTGAGTCATGATTCGTGATCCGGGAAAAGAAGAGGGTGGGGCGAAATTATAGGGCAGTTCAGGTGTTCCATTGCGGTCAGGCTTTGTTCACCAGCGCGCACCAGCGTGCCGGAAAAAGAATACCGCGAACGTTAGCTGATAACGTCGCGGTATCCGGAGTTGAATGCTGCATTGGTCAGCGGACGGTCTGCGTCAGTTCCCCAGACTTGTAGCGTTCGGCCATTTTTTCCATCGGAATGGCCTTGATCTTCCCGGCTTGACCGGCCGTGCCAAAAGCTTCGAGGCGGGCAAGAACAACCTTTTTGGCCGCTTCGCGAGCCGGTTTGAGGTAATCGCGCGGGTCGAACTTGGTGGGATTTTCAATGAAGTAACGACGGATGGCACCAGTCATCGCCAAGCGAATGTCGGTATCAATGTTGACCTTGCGCACGCCGTGCTTGATGCCGATCACAATCTCTTCGACCGGAACGCCATAGGTTTCCTTCATATCGCCACCGAACTCGCGAATCTCGGCGAGCAGTTCCTGCGGGACAGACGACGAACCGTGCATGACGAGGTGGCAGTTTGGAATGCGCGCATGAATTTCCTTGATGCGCTCGATCGCCAGGATGTCGCCCGTG
>Ga0302297_1000327_pt1 | contig 12048 bp, 8 predicted proteins | sample III_Fen_N3_2_FD_202094 | JGI IMG/M metagenome (GOLD analysis project Ga0302297, IMG submission 202094) | Peat permafrost microbial communities from Stordalen Mire near Abisko, Sweden - III_Fen_N3_2 | ecosystem: Environmental > Terrestrial > Soil > Wetlands > Permafrost | place: Sweden: Abisko...
GACCACGGCATCATGACCCGCGACGAATACGGCGATTGGTGCATGCCCCCGGAATCCCCCGAACTCATCCATTCTGCCGACACCAGCCGCATCACCAATGGCAACCTCATCGCCACCGCCTATTACTACCGCATGCTCTCTATAATGGCTGAATTCGCCACGCTTCTTCACCAAACCGTCGAAAGCCAATCCTTTAAGGAAAAAGCCTCGCACACCGCCGCCGCCTTCCAGCAACGCTTCTACAACCCCGATAAAAACTATTACGGCAACAACACCGTCACCGCCAACATTCTGCCGCTGGCCATGGGTATCACACCCCCAACCGAACAAGCAGCTGTCTTCAGTAACATCACCGACGTCATCGAGCACCACTACGACGCCCACATCTGCACCGGCGTCATCGGTACCGCTTGGCTCATGCGCACCCTCAGTAATTTCGGCCGCGGCGACCTTGCCCTCAAAATCGCCACCAACCGCAGCTATCCCAGCTGGGGCTACATGCTCGATCGCGGCGCCACTACCATCTGGGAGCTCTGGAACGGCGACACCGCCAATCCTTGGATGAACTCCCAAAACCACGTCATGCTCCTGGGCGACCTCCTCATCTGGTACTACGAGCATCTGGCCGGCATCCGCAACGCCGACGGTTCCAACGCCTTCCAAGAAATCGAGATGAAACCCGACTTTCCACAGGGGCTTGAAGCAGTCAACGCCACCTACCAATCCGTCCGCGGTCCCATCACCAGTTCATGGAAAAATAGTAATGGTAACGTATTGTGGGATATAGAAATACCAGCAAATGCTGAAGCGATGGTTTATATTCCGGCTCCCAATAAAAACGCCGTGACAGAGTCCGGTAAACCCGCCTCCAAAGCCAAAGCTATAAAATTCATCCGCATGGAGAAAGACCGTGCCGTCTTCCAAATCGGATCCGGCAGCTACCATTTCGAAGTTCACTGACCGACCAAACCATCACCACCATGCCCATCAACATCAACGATTGGATTCAATCCGTACTGTCCGGCAACCACCGCCTCGCCATCCCCGTCATGACCCACCCCGGCGTCGACCTCATCGGCAAGACTGTCCTGGACGTGGTCACCAACGGCCAAAGCCACTTCGAAGCCCTCCAAGCCGTCAACGAACGATACCCAACCGCTGCCGCCACCACCGTGATGGACCTCACCGTCGAAGCCGAAGCCTTCGGTTCCCATGTCACCTTTTCCCAGCACGAGATTCCCACCGTCAAAGGCACCATCGTCCACGACCTCGCCTCCATCCAAGCCCTTCAAATCCCAACCTTGGACGCAGCACGCCTTCCCCAATACCTTGAAGCCAGCCGCCTCGCCGCCGCCAACATCAGTAATCGAGCAAACAACGGCAAACCCGTCTTCTCCGGCTGCATCGGTCCCTTTTCCCTAGCCGGCCGCCTCTTCGACATGACCGAAATCATGACCGCCTGCTACCTCGAACCCGAAACCGTCCACCTCCTCCTTCAGAAATGCACCGATTTCCTCAAAAACTGGTGCACCGCCCTTAAAGCCACCGGCACCGCCGGCCTCGTCATGGCTGAACCCGCCGCCGGCCTCCTCGACAACGACTTCTGCCTCGAATTCTCCAGCCGCTACATCGCTCAAATCACGGCTGAACTCCAGGATGAGCACTTCCTCGTCATCCTTCACAACTGCGGCAACACCGGCCACTGCACCGATGCCATGCTCCAATCCGGTGCCAAAGCCCTCCATTTCGGCAACGCCATCGACCTGCCCGCCGCCCTCACTCAAATCCCTGCTGAAATCCTCGCCCTAGGCAACCTCGACCCAGTCCGCATCTTCAAATCCGCCACCCCGGAAGAAGTCTACACCCAAACCATGGGCCTCTTGCAAGCCACCGCCGCCTATCCCAACTTCATCCTATCTTCCGGCTGCGACACCCCTCCCGGCACCCCGCTTGCCAACATCGACGCCTTCTTCCAAGCATTAAACGACTTCAATCAAGGCAACTAAAAAAACCTGAAACCACTATTCAAAGTGATTCCAGGCAATATATTCAACCGTTCCAACGCCAAGCGTCGAAACCGCTTCCCAAACTTAAAGACCCGCTATAATTCGATGAAGTTCCTCCTTGGTCTTACCCAATTTCGTCTGCAACCTGCCAAACATTTCTTCCTTTTTACCTTCTGCAAACAAAAGATCATTGTCCGTTAACATGGCAAATTTTTGTTTCAGTTTGCCTTTCTGCTGTTCCCATTTTCCGTTGAGTTCTGTCGTATTCATGATTGAATCTATTAAATGATGATTTATTGATTGGACACTAATTTGCCCGATTGAATTAAATTGCCTTCCGAAGTCACTTTATAAAAGTAAATCCCCTTATGTAAATCCCTGGTATCAAGCGACGTGCTTTGTTGCGTCAAACGCGATGACAGCACTTCCCGACCCAAGACATCAAAAACTTTCAACGAATACGCGCCAGCCACATTCAACACAACCGTTGTCGAAACACCAATCGGATTCGGAACTATGGTCACTGCATCCATAACGGAAACTACTGAAAGCGCAGTCGGAGCACAAACCGGAGCCATAATGCTCGTAATGGCGGTTGAACTCAATGCCCCAGTAGTCGTCAACGCCCTACCGTTCAGTATCACACCCGTATTGATGGCACCCAAGGCACCGTTGTTGCAAACAATCGTTCCGCAAAAAACCGAGTAATTGTTGATGCTTACGGCACCCTCGATTTTCCAATAGACATTCTTGGCTTGTGCCCCATTGATGAGCAACACCTTCGAATACGTGCTGGTAACCAGCGCCCCGTCAATCTTGATCACAAACACGGCATCCGCATTACCTTCCGCATTCAAATACAACGAATCGGTAAACACCGCTGCAGCCTTCATAATGTAGGTATGCGGCGTCAACACCAGGTTCTGCCCGAATTTGGCAGGGTACAGCAATTCAATATCGTAGGGCAATACGTTCAAGTAATTATAAACTTCCAACAAATCAGCCGCACACTTGGCTGTAACCAAATCAGGAATCGGATGAATCGCACCGCTTACCAACAAGGAATCAAAACCTGTCGTCAAACCAACGTTCGTACCCACGCTCCCTAAAATGTGCGAAATCCCCGTATTTAAAACCGGACCGTTCGATGAAAACAAGGTGAAACAAGCCGCACTCTTCAAATCTGGAGCCTGCGGACCAGTCAAATAGGGACTTCCGCATCCAGTCGGCGTATAAATCAACACACCGTCAATAGAGATGGCACCCGTCGTCGACAGAACCCTACCTTCAATGGTATCACGCGTGTTCAGCAAAATAGCAGCATTGTTGGCAATGACCGTACCCCTCATGAAAACACCTGGAGCCATACTGATCTGGCCTTCAATCTTCCAAAACACGTTGCAAGCCTGCGTACCGTTCTTCAATATAATCTTAGCTTCAGCATTTGCGGCGAACGAACCACTGATTTGAAAAATAAACGTAGCATTGGGATCCCCCTTGCCGTCCAAAATCAAACCCAAATTCAAGGTCGAAGCCCCTTCAATGGCATACGTCCCAGGTACCAGCGTCGTACCGTTTCCCAGCAACGAAGCAGGAAAAAAATCCGGCACCGCAACTTTCAACTGATTGTAAGCGATCAGCAAGTCAGCAGCAGCCTGAGCGCTGGCACCATCCTGGTCGTGCATCACACCATTCACATTACCGAACGCCGTGCTCGAACCATTGTTGGTCCCTACATTGCCGGTCACCTGCGAAAGCCCCGTGTTGCTCACCGAGCCGTTTGAAGAGAATACTGCAAAATTGGCAGCAGTACCCAAATCAATGTTATTCCCGAACGCCAAGCTCGGAACCAGTAGCAGCAAACCTGCCGTTATCGAAAAAAGTAATGTTGTTTTCATATTGTTTGGTTTGTAACTGCTGAGAACGTATTTCCCCAACACTATCAAAGGTAGGTCCGATGAATCCTAAAGACTTACACAAAACGGGGCCAATGTTGCAAAATTCACACCTTCCCATAAAAAAGCAGAGGCCCCAAAAAGAAGCCCCTGCTCTAAACTTAACGAATCTGTTTATTTCTGTTCCAGATCCACAATCACCGTCCTATTGTAGAACCGTTCTTCCGGATATTTGTTCTTGAACTGCGCCGTCTTGGCATCCTCGCCAAAACCGTTCACCAAGAACGTCACATCCGTACGACCTGCATTCTTCAAACCTTCTTCCAAGATGCTTTGAACATTGTTTGCACGAGCCAACGACAACTTCTGATTGTACGCTTCATCACCAATGACATCCGTATATCCCTGGATCACCACCGTTCCGTTTACAGGAATCTTCGGTACGACCACTTCCAACAAATACTTGCGGTACATGGGCAGCGCTTCCGACTTGTTGAACCCGTAAATAATGCTGAAACGGTTTCCGTCAGTACTGTTGGAAGACATCCACTGCGTCACATGCATGTTCGTCTTCTTCTCAATCACCACACCCGATTTAGTTGTCGCAACCAAACGAACCTTGAAGTTCCCCTTGGCACGTTCACCCAGCAACGCATTGCTCGACAAGCTCACACTTTCCTGCGTATACGGTCCAAAGTTCTGAACCAAACCCTCGTCGTCCGTTAAAATCAACGACCAAGACTGCAAATCCGCGTAGTTCTTACCCACACTGAACGTCACATAACTGTTCATCGGAGCAACCAAACCAATCGTCTGTTCACTTTGGAATTCCTTCAACAACGTAGGTGAATTGCTTTCGATGGAAACACGACGGTCCCCTTCGTTCACCAACACCACTTCCTTCGAACTATTCTTTCCACCAGCAGCAAGTACCGGGCGGAAACGACCCTGAATCGTAATGCGTTCCGGAGCAATCTCAAACACCGTAACCAAATATGATTTAACGGAGCCCGCCATGGCAAGTCCATCTTGGTCGCCATCCAGCGATGAACCCACCAACAAAACCGTGGAGGTGGGATCCTGCGACATGCGATTGCCCAAAATGTTCAACACATTGTAATACACCACCATTTGGCGATCCGAACGGCCTGAACCGTTTTCGGGAGTATTCATGACCAAGTCATCTTCCTTGAAATTAGCCACTTCATTCTTTTTGAGCAAAACATATCTGCTTGGAATTTCCGAAGAACCCAAATCAAAGAACACGTAATTACGCAACGGATAAATCTCATTGACAGAACTCTTTACAGCAACATTCTTGGGTGAATTCACCACAAAAGTAATATCAGGTAATGCAGCTACTACTGGAACCAGAACGACGGCTTCAACCGGTTTAACAATCCGGTGACCGCGACCCAACTTCAAGGCAGCACCCACCCGTAATGTCGTGATATTCAAACTCTCAATCGTCCTGGGATCCTGTCCGAAGTACGGCTGAAACGAAACAAACGGTGCCAACACCCATTGCGTCTGATGACTCTGCGAAGACAACGGAATGTCCAAACCAGCACCTACCTGCATCGAAATCAAACTCGAACGCATGGCAGTCAAATGACCGTTTTCCTCCGGAACCGCTAGTTGACCCACCACCGTGGAATTCACACCCATCTGATACGTGTACGCATAATCCTTCAAGAAGGCAAAACGCGGACCAGCATACAAATAGAAGTTCTTTTTGAACGGAGCGAAACGCAAACTCGGTTCCACTGTCCAATAACTCAGGTTCGTCGACAAATCAGCCGGACGGTTGCACGGAGTCGTCACCCGATCCCAAGCACCGCTGCGGTTGTCGTAACCACCCTGCAACATCACACCCCACTGCGAATTGGCAGGACGGTATTCAATGAGCGGAGCGACAAACAAACCCACACCACTGCCATCGTGAAATGCCTTGGGCACGATACGACCCGCATTCAGTTCCTGCGTGGTTCCACGATAAAAATTGAAGTTAGCACCACCGGCCACACCGAAATACCAAGAAGGTTTGGTGTACTGAACGCTATCTTGAGGAGCCTGCGCCTGCGCTGGGGACAAAATCCCCGACAAAGCAGCAGCGCACAAAGCCAAACTAAAAATCTTAATTGATTTCATTGGAATATATTATTTTAAATTATGGGATAACTACCGTAGCTGCATTCAAAGTCACCGCCGTCTGACCAAGCAATCTGCCAGTCACGGTCGAACCCGTATTGATCGATACCAAGGTTTTGCTCAAGATGTTACCATTGAAATGCACCGTCGAACCAATTACCGCATCCGATGCCGTAATCCAGAAAATGTTCTTTGCCTGTGCACCACCGGCAAGGATAACATGCGCCCCATCGGCCACCGTCAAACCTTGACCAATCTGAAACACCCAAGTATCATTGGCTGAACCCGATAGTGTAACGCCACTGGCTGAAATCAACAGCCCGGTTCCCCATTTGTAAAGCCCTGGAGCCAAGGTCATGCCCGTAATGTTACCGGCACCCAGTTCCGTAATCACAGACAACGTCTTATTGTTGGCCGTCGTAAACGCCGTTTCCATATCGCTTACAGCCTTCGAAATATTCGCAGGAGTCGGAACCGCATAATCAGAAGCATAGACCTTGCCCGAAACCAACGTTGTCGGATACGATTTGGAGAACACATTTGTCCGGTCCATCACCAATCCAAAACCCGTAATTCCAACAGCCTTGTTTGGACTAACCCCGATGTTTCCTTGAATGGAAGTAATCCCCGTAGTCGAAATACCCGTTTTGGATAAAACCGTATACAAGGCGGCACCACCCAGATTAATCGCACCAGGACCAGCACCCGCACCACCAGCACCGCCGGTAGAGACAAAGTTTGCCGTAATATCCATGTCCGAATGCATCACCACATCCATCGGATTGTCCGAACCCGAAGCGTCACCACTCCAAGAATCAAACACATAACCCGAATTGGCAGTCGCCGTCAATTGAACAATGGCACCATAACCATAAGCCGTCAAATTCGGAGTCTTCACGACTGAACCGTTTACTCCACCGACGTTCAACGTATAGCTGTCGCTCGAAAAGTTGGCCACCAAATTCATATTTTTAGACATGGTCACGTTATACGTGGCATTGGCCGAAACTGTAGCGCCATTTTCCGTCCAGTTCACAAAAAGAAAACCAGGACTAGGAATTGCAATAGCAGGAGCAACGACACCTTCGTTATAAATACCACCACCCGAAGTCATACCGCCCAAAACTGGATTGGATAGGAGCGTGAGTAGGGGTTTCGTAGTGAACGACCAGACATAATCCGCCTGCAAACCGTTTCCCCACGTGTTTTTTACAGTACTCTTTATAGTTCCCGTATAAACCGTAAAAGGCAAAAGAGCCACCGAAGGCGTAAACGTCGCGGTGGAATCCGTGTAGTCCACACTACCCAAAATGGAAGTGCTTCCTTGGTTCAATAAAAATGTTGTTTCGTCCATCGTTGTAGGATCCACCTTCGCATTAAACGTGGCGGCAACGACTTGGTCATAAGGTACGGAATGTGCAACATTCGCAGGATCCGTCGAGATCACCTGAAAGCAGACCCCGATTTTTTCGATGTAATCATCTTTTTTGCATCCCGCAAAAAGCACAACCAAGACGATTATGAAGGTTGTGAGTAGCTTTGTCATTTTCATAGTTTTGAGTTTATAGATGGAAGTATTTCCACCAGACAAAGTTGCGACCTTTGTCAACTCAAACCCTTACACTTTTCGAGGAAAGACTTGTATCTTTCATACCCTCGAACCCAAACCACCTACATCCGCTCCATGTACCAATTCAACTCCTTCTCCATTTTCTGGTATTTCGAAAGAATCGTAATAATTTTTTGCAGCCTCAAAAACGCCGTCTCACTCTTCACCACATAATCCAAGGCGTGATGATGCATGCAATCCACCGCCACCTCAATCTTGTCCTGCGACGAAAGCATCACCACCGGCATATCCACATCAAACGCCTTAATTCTATCCAACGTCTGAATCCCATTCATAGCCGTTTTCTCCACCCCATCCAACTGGTAGTCCAAAATGATGATGTCCGGCTTGTTGAACAAATGTTCCAAACAAAGCTCACCCGTACTGAATGTCTGAACCAAATAATCTTTCACTTCCAGAAATTCAATTTCCAGCAGTTTCAGAAACACCACATCGTCGTCCACCAAAAAGATCTTGATCTTATCTTTTTTCATCGATTTTCATTTTAATACGCTTCAACTCCACTTCCAATTCCCGGCAAGCCTGTTCGCAAACCCCTGAGATTTCCGCAACAATTTTCTGTATATCATCCATTTGCACCTGATGGTCCGAAAACTCTTGCACCCTCTTGGCTTTGTTCACATAATCCAAACTAATGCCCATGATGGTGAACGAAGGAATCATCTTGTGCATCGCATCGTGCAACGTAATCCAATCCTTGTTCGCAAAACCCTTGTTCATGGCCAAAATCAACGGTGGCGTCTGCTCCAGGTATAATGAAATCATCTCCATCATCAAAACCGGATTCGACTTGGTTCTTGTGTTCAGATACCCCAAATCAATGCAACTTCGTTGGAGCAGGTCAATCGTTTCTTCCTTCTCCAGAATCGGATACCGATTCAAGTCCGGCTTCTTGATCAAACTCACAATCTTGCTGTACAACAACCGCTCATCCACCGGTTTCGAAATGTAATCGTTCATCCCCACCGCCTTGCACTTGGCCAAATCCACCGTCGTGACATCCGCTGTCAACGCAATGATGGGCACGTTCGACTTCAGCACCTTTCGAATGTAATCCGTCGCCTCAAAACCATTCATCTCCGGCATCTGCAAATCCATCAATACCAAATCATAGGTATTGAGGACCATCTTCTCAATCGCAATTTTCCCATTCGAAGCCATGTCTCGGCCGAACCCGAAATCGTCCAGCAACGTCTTCATCAACAGTTGATTCAGCGGAATATCCTCCACCACCAAAATCTGAATGTTCTTCATCGCCTCATCCACCAGCACATTTTCAATGGCCACTTCAGCCTCCTCGGTCGTCTTCTTGAAACTCAACGTGAAACTGAACGTCGAACCCTTGTCCACCTCACTAGTCACGACCACCTTGCCACCCTGCGGTTCCACCAATTGCTTCACAATGGCCAAACCAAGGCCGGTGCCCCCATACAGCCTCGACGTTCCGCTCGAAGCCTGCTGGAAATTATCAAAAATCTTATCCAATTTGTTTTCAGGAATTCCAATACCCGTATCCGCCACCGCAAATTCAATGGTCACCTGCTTTTCATCCTCACTCAGCATACGAACACTCACCGTGATGCTCCCCTTCGAGGTAAACTTCACCGCATTGCTCACCAAATTCAGAACAATCTGATGCAACCGCACTGGGTCGCCCAGTAAAACATCCGGAATCCGTTGGTCGAACTCCTTGATCAAAAGCAAATTCTTCTCCCAAATCTTCGACTCGAACAAATGCAGCATCGCCGCTATCGAAACCGACAACTTGAACGGCACCTGCTCGAAGGTCATCTTCCCAGCATCCACCTTGGCCAAATCCAGAATATCGTTGATCAACACGATCAACGCATCCCCACTCATCTTGATGGCCGTCAAGTATTCCTTCTGCTTTGCCGTCAATTCTGTCTTCAACAACACCTTGGTAAACCCAATAATGGCATTCATAGGCGTCCGAATCTCATGACTCATGTTCGATAGGAACTGCTGCTTCGCCTTCACCGCATTCTCAGCCGTCAAGGTAGCACTCTCCGCCTTACTTTTGGCCTCCTGTGCAATCTCCGTCGCCATTTCAGCAAACACAATCGCCTCATTCAGAGCCGTCGCAATCCGCTTCTGGTCCGTAATGTCCCTCGCAACCACCACAGCCCCAAGCACATGCCCATCCTCATCCTTGTAAACCGAACCGTTGAACAGCACATCCGTCAGCTTCCCGTCCCGAATGGTCAACGGATAATCCGCCACAAACCCCTTCGCAAAAACCTCCTGGTAAACCTCCCGCGCCTTCTGCGGTTCCGTAAAATAATCAAAGAAGTCACTCCCAATCAACACCTCCCGGGTAACCCCCGTAATATTCACCGAAGCATGATTCATATCCGTAATCTTCCCATGCGGATTGATGGTGAACAACGGGTCCAAACTCGCCTCAATCAACCCACGCGCATACTGCGACGCCTGACGAAGTGAATTACTCAACACCTCCAGGTCCTTATTCTCCGTTTTCCTTTTTTCCTTCTCCTTGTTCTGAAAAAGCAACTCCTTGTTGGCTAGAACCAATTCAGCAGCCCGCTTTCCCTTCTCTTGCGTTTGAAAGATAAGCTCCTTATTCGCAATAATCAGCTCATCCGCCCGCTTTCCCTTCTCCTTCGTTTGAAAGTCCAGTTCCTTATTGGCGATAATCAATTCATCCGCCCGCTTTCCCTTTTCCTTCGTTTGAAAGTCCAGTTCCTTATTGGCAATAATCAGCTCAGCCGCCCGATTCTCCTTCTCCTTGTTCTGATACACCAACTCCTTGTTGGCAATCAACAATTCAGCCGCACGCTTCTCCTTCTCATCATTCTGAAAAGCAAGTTCCGTATTGGCTGAACGCAATTCAATAGCCAAATCCTGTTCCGAAAGCTTCGAAATATTCGTCATATATTTTTCCTAGTATTATTCAATGTCCTCAATCGGACTCCTCCGCTTCACCTTCAACTGCTTGAAGTGCGACGGCGAAAGCCCAGTCATCTTCTTAAACTGATTCGACATGTGCGCCACACTGCTGTAATTCATCTTCCACGCAATCTCCGTAATGTTCAACTCATCATAAATAATCAGCTCCTTGATCCGCTCAATCTTATGATTGATGATAAAATGCTCAATCGTCGACCCCTGCACCTCCGAAAACAAATTCGCCATGTACGTATAGTCGTGATTCAACTTCTCACTCAAATAATGCGAGAAATTCACCTTGATCAACTCATCCGAATGATGCACCATCTCAATCACCACATTCTTGATCTGCTCAATCAAGATCGCCCTCTTGTTGTCCATCAACTCCAGCCCAGCCTCCTGCAACGTCGCCTTCAGCTCCGCCAGTTCCTCCCCCGAAAGGTTTTCCATAATCTCCACCTCACCCAAATCCACCACAATGAAATGAAGGCCAAGCTTTCTCAACTCGTCCTTCACCACCGCCTTGCACCGGGCGCTAACCATATATTTGATGTATAACTTCAACGCTCGCAGGTTTTTCGTTTAATGACCTGTCAAGTTACGCCTAATTCCACCCGAATACTTACAAATACCTGAAAATAAGTTACATAATTCCCATGTTCAAAACCTACTTCCTCACAATCGTATTTCCAGCCATCACAATCCCACCTGTCCTGGCCAACGCCCTGCCTTCCAGCGTCGCACCCGTATTGAACGTAATCGCCTGCATCGCCATAACCGTACCCTTCATCACCGAAGTCGTCCCAAACGTCGCCGAACTCCCAATCATCCAATAGATGTTCGAAGCCAACGCCCCACCTTTCAAGAACACTTTCCGACCCGAAGTCGTCGTCAACGCCGAAGCAATCTGAATGATAAACACCGAACCCGGTTTCCCTTCCGCATCAAATGTCACATCCCCCGACGAAATCGCCAACGAAGAAGTCGTCTTATACAACCCAGGCGTCAACGTCAGCCCACCAATATTCCCCGACAACGTCACCATATCCGTCGAAACCCTACCAGCCGCCTCATTATAAGCCGCCGTCAAATCCAACTTCCCCTGCGTCGCCAAGTTCGTATTGATCTCCAACGAACCCACCAAAATCCCCGGAGGAAATCCCCCGACCGAAGTCCCCGGACTCAAACCCATATCCCCCGTAATCCTCGTAGCCCCCGTACTCGTAATAGCCGAACCCGCCAACAACGCAAAATCCGCTGTTCCCCCCAGGTCCACCTTCGCCATCACCACATGCTGCGACGGAATCCCACTCGGATTATCAATATTCGTCGACAGCTCCTCCTTCGCACATCCGCCCAGCAAGACCACCGACGCCAAAGCAAAACCTATTAAAAACCTATTCCTTATCATCTCAATCTTTTTTTTCAAACCAATCCA
>Ga0302297_1000331_pt1 | contig 11985 bp, 9 predicted proteins | sample III_Fen_N3_2_FD_202094 | JGI IMG/M metagenome (GOLD analysis project Ga0302297, IMG submission 202094) | Peat permafrost microbial communities from Stordalen Mire near Abisko, Sweden - III_Fen_N3_2 | ecosystem: Environmental > Terrestrial > Soil > Wetlands > Permafrost | place: Sweden: Abisko...
TTTTTAAAATCTTCATTCAGTCCGATGGATTCGTAAAGTTCCAATTTTTTCTGATCCTCACTTTGCAAGTAAATGGCTGCCATCTGGGAATCCGTCAGTTTCAACAACGTGGTCAGTATTGCTTGAAAAAAGGTGCGTTCATCGTTTTCACCAAGCATGGATGTTGAAAGGTCGACTCTCTTATCGCTCAATTCGACGTCTTGTTGAATTCGATCCGCCATTTTGTTAAACGATTCAGAGATTAAACCGAATTCATTGGTCAAATGGTATGAACTACGAGCATTCATATCACCATTTCTGAAACGTTGCGTGACATCCATCAGAATTCCAAGCGGTTTCTGTATGTTTCTCATCAAAACAAAATTAATCAGGATGGACAAAACAAAAATGATAAATACCAATCCAATCAATTGACGAATCAGGTTTGTTGTAAAAACTTGAGACTTTTCATAGGTCGAATTGGCCTTATTGGTGGCAAAAGTCTCGATAACGCTTAGTTCAGAAAACAACTTTTCCCGGATTGCCAGACTTCTTGCCTTGTTCACTAGTTGTTGATTCGATCCTTTAGACTCGGCTTTCCAGGATTGCACATCCATGGTCGCTCTCCAACTCGAGAAGGCCTTTAAGGCCTCGTCAACATCCGAATGAGGCCCCAAATACCTGTCAATAATAATGTTGAATTGTTTGTTCGCCGTTGCTGCAGCAATTTCCATGTCCTGTATGGCACGAATTCGGCTGTCTTCATTGGTAGCTACAGACAAATCTTTGGAAGCGACTTCGATGCTCAGAATCTGAGTTTCAATCTTTGAAACAGCTTTGCTGACCTGCAACGGATGGTTGAATACGATTTCCGTCTGATGTTGTATTGCTTTGGTTTGAACATAAGAAACCACACCAAGAAAAAATACGAGTGCCAACAATACGGCAAATCCGATCCGAAGCTGTGTTCCAATGTTAAAAGTTCTTTTGCTCATGGCGTGGATGATTTATGGAAAATGGCTGCGAAGGGGTAAATTTCCTTGAATAAAAGTTGTAAAAGTATGGGCCTTTCTACTTCACCAGTAACCAGATAACCACCCTTGGAGAGCGCCTTGGCTGCTTTATTTAAGATGGTTTGCTGATATTCGGGCTTGTAATAGAATAAAAGGTTTGCGCAAATAATCAGGTCAAAATCGCCGAAGATGCTTTCTGGCGGGCAACCACGGGCATCCGACACCAGGTTGAAAACTGAAAAATCAATTTTTTCGCGGAGTTCGTCTTTTATTTGATAGCTTTCCTTTTTCTTTATAAACCAACGATCCAGTCGTTTGAGACTCACATTTCCAAGTGCTGAAGCAGAATAAAATCCTTCCCTGGATAGCTCAATTTCAGATTTGCTTTGGTCGCTTGCAACGATACTGTACTGAATGGGATTGCTTTCATTTTCAAGGTATTCCTCCAGAAGCATGGCCAGACTGTACACTTCTTGACCGGATGCGCAAGCCATGGACCAGATGCGTAATTTGTTGCGTTTGTTTCTGATCGCTTGCTGAATCAATTCAGGCAAGACCAACTTTTCCAGAACGGCAAAAGTCAGGGGGTTCCTAAAAAATTCACTGTAACTTACTTGAAGCGATTTCAGGAAATGAGTTCGTTCTTCCTCGTTGATTTCCAGTTCCTGCCAGTAGCTATCGGTTCCAACCCATTGGATATCCTGAATTCTTTTCTCCATGGAACGAAGAATGAAGGCCTCCTCGTAGCCGGAGACATCCAAATGATCCATACTGATAGAAGGTTCGTTGCTTTTGGTCATGAGCGAATCTACATAGTGAGGTAAAATCCAATAAGTTGTATCGTTTTGTATTAGCATAAAAATACGATTGATTTTTTAATATTGGTCTTTTTTTTCAAAATCTTTTAAATAGAGTATAAAAGGTGTCAATAAGTGACGGAATAAGACTTTTTTGTATTTTTACCGCATGCAAAACGAACCGATCCAACCTGTTCCTGAGGTCAATAAAACGCTCATACTCGCCATCACCATGGTGGCCAATTTCTTTAACCCCTTTACCGGTGCCGCCGTTGTCATTGCTTTACCCAGGATTTCGGCTGAACTCCACCTGGACGCCGTTGCGATGAGCTGGGTGACCATGGCTTATTTGTTGGCTTCCGCAGTGATGTTGGTTCCGCTTGGGAAAGTGGCCGACCGTTGGGGGCGCAAAACTGTTTTTCTAACTGGAAACATCGTGTTCATGGTGGCTTCGTTCCTTTGTGCCATGGCGAGCAGCGGTGAATTCCTCATAGCCATGCGTGTTTTGCAAGGCCTTGGAACGTCGATGATGGTTTCAACGAGCATGGCCATCCTCATGTCAGCTTTTCCGCCCAAGGAACGTGGCAAAGTCATCGGTTTGAACGTCGCTTCCGTCTATTTGGGCCTATCCGCAGCACCCGTTTTGGGTGGCATTCTGACCCAATCCATGGGTTGGCGCAGTTTGTTCATTATCAACGGCTCAGTATCGGTATTCGTGGCGTTGGCTATTTTTTACGCCATTAAAACGGAGTGGAAAGAAGCAGAGAAAGGTCGTTTTGATAGGAAAGGTTCGGTATTGTATGTGGTGTCCTTGATTCTACTCATGTACGGTTTCTCCAAGATGCCCGATACGATTGCCCTGGTGATGACAGCTGCCGGTTTGATCGGCTTGTATTTTTTCATACGGATGGAATTAAAAATTGCCTTTCCCGTGCTCGATGTCAAGATGTTCAGGGACAATATTGTTTACGCATTGTCCAATTTATCGGCATTCATCAATTATGCGGCCACATTCGCCGTCAGTTTCGTATTGAGCCTATACCTGCAATACGCCAAACATCTGTCACCAAGTGAGGCAGGAATGCTGTTGATGATGCAACCGGTGTTGATGGCTTTGGTGTCGGTATTTTCGGGGCGCTTGTCCGACCATTTCAATCCCAAGTGGTTGGCTTCGTCGGGTATGGCCATCAGTGTGATTGGCCTGTCCATGCTCGCCTTCCTCACCATCGATACTTCCAACGCCTACATACTGACTGCCTTGGGCGTTCTGGGCTTCGGTTTTGGCCTGTTTTCCTCACCCAATACGAATGTTGTGATGAGTTCCGTCGAGAACCGCCATTACGGCGTTGCTTCCGCCACCTTGGCCACCATGCGCAACTTGGGCATGATGTTCAGCATGGCCATCGCCTCGCTTTCCGTGCATGTGTTCATCGGCAACCGGAAGCTGGGCGATGCCACGGTACCCGATTTCATGCAAAGCTCCAAGGTTATTTTCCTGTTGTTTTCCGTTCTTTGCCTGGTAGGCGTTTTTACCTCCTTGAGAAATTCAACCCATAAAAAACATGATTGAAGCCAGCACCCTACTTCAACCTCAACAAAACCTTGCACCTGAACTCAAAGCAAGGCTTCAAAACGGCAATCCATGCTTCGATGTACATTGCCATCTATTCAACCGGGAGTACATCCCCGACAATTATTTTCATCTTCGGCTGCCCTGGCTGATGAAAAAACAGACGTTGAGGCGTTTGATTCGCATTCTGCAAGGCCGAAAGAAGGACGACGATACTTGGACGCAACATGCCACCGATTTCATGGAAATAGCCCAAAAGGATACCTTGGTCCAAGTCGCCGACCAGCTTTTAAGCCAATCGGAAGAAGAATTCTTGCTGTGTCCGCTCATGATGGACATGACGCAAGCGTTCGGTCAAACTTCAGTCAAGGACATGCACCATCAGCTGGATGCCATGCGCGAAGCCAAAAATGCGCATCCCGACCGTTTGTTGCCCTTTGTGGCGCTCGATCCCAACAATCCGGACATGGAAGAACTCTTCCAAAAAGCCTTTTCTACTGATTACGGCTTCTTCGGTGTCAAAATCTATCCCATCTTGGGTTACTTGCCCAACCATCCCAAACTGATGGACGTGTTCGAAATCTGTGAGCAGCTCAATATTCCGGTGACAACCCATTGCGGTGGCAATACGACCCGAGCGCTCGCCAATGTGTTCGATTTGCCCTACCGCCGCTACGATGCCGCCGGTCAAAAGGTGGACGACATCCAACGTATCACCTTTAAGAACGATGTGGAAAAAGGGTATTTTTTCAGCGACCCCGCTCGTTGGATTCCAGTGTTGCAGCGTTTTCCCAAGCTTCGGCTCAATTTGGCCCATTTTGGCGGCGATGAGGAGTGGAAACGCTTTATCGCCAAGGAACCCGACACCTGGGTGCACCGCATCGTTTCGATGATGGAAGATTACGAACACGTGTATACCGATGTTTCGTTCCTATTGCACCTCACCGAAAAACGTACATCCGGTTTTTTGGAGACTTTTGAGGAATTGTTGGGCGAAAAGGCTTTGGTTCGCAACAGAACTCTTTATGGATCAGACTTCTACATGGTACTGATCCATGAAAAACTACCGCTGCTGTCGCAGAATTTTCTGTATCGGCTCAACGATACGCTCGTCGACAAGCTGACCAGAGAGAATCCCCGTCGATTTCTGGGAATCTGAATACCAAAACGTAGGTTCTGATTTATCTTTGTTCCAATCGAAAACAAAACCTGTCGAATGAAACACTTCTTCCGAATGTTTCTGTTGAGCATGTTTGCTCTTGTTGCGGTCTCTTGCTCAGAATCCAAAGCGTTGATGAAGGGACTCTCGTTCTTTCCGCAACCCCTTGGTTACGACCTGATAAGTCCGATAGACAGTTCAGCCAAGTCTGACTCCGTCATCGTCTCGTTCACCGGTTTTCCATTGGATAGCGCCACTTCCGTTCGACGGGTGAAGAGCTTGATTTTGCCGTTCATCTTCATTGACATCACCGAGTTCAAGTATCGCATCAAATTGGGTGCCAGCCAGTTGAACGAAAACTTCAACGACTTCTTTTTCAATGCGCTCATCGACGAAAGCCAGCGAAGCGGCAAGTACGCGCTCTGTTACGACAGTACCCGCCGGAAGGATGTCTACAACCTGGAGGTGAAATTGGACACCTGCCTCACCGACACGCATTTTCTAGAAAATTCGTTCACCCTCTATTATTTCTACAACTTTTTCACCACTTATTCCGAAAGCAGCTATCCGGCCCGCTCAAAAGTATCCTGCACGCTCAAGCTTCGAAAAGGCGACCAACTGCTCAAAGACACCACGGTGACGGTTTCCAGCATGTTGGCGTTCAGCGACGGCGACAACCTGAACCGAAACGAACGCATGAAACGGACGGCCGAATGCCTGGTCGCCTCCCTTTGTCAATCCACCAGGGACTGCATTTCAGAAATGGTAGAGACCGTCAACGGCACACTTGTCACTCAAAAACGATAATTCACACCGACTGAACCGTTAGCCCCAGGCATGCTGTAATACCGGAGGGTCTCGTACGTTTGGTTCAGCAAATTGTTTCCGCTCAGAGTCACTTCCAAATTTTTCAGCAGGTTGTATTGGATGCCGGCGTTCCAAAGCGTGTACGTTTGGAAGTCGCTGGGCATCATGCTCAAAACGTTGGTCCTCAAATGTTCCACAAAGCGCAAGCCCGTGTTGAACCGGAGTTTCCCAAACTGGTAGCTGCCGTTCACAAAAACATGGTTCCTTGGTGTGGCGAATACGGGCGTTTTCATCTCAATGTGACTGAACGTCGCCTGCACCTGCAGGTTCTTCAGCGGTTCGCAACCCGCCGCCAATTCCAGCCCCTTGTTGCTGATGCTGCCGCCATTGTACAACCTTCCCATGGCACCCGTCACAATCAGGTTGTCCCCGTTCAGGTAAAACGCCGTCACTTCCAAATGCGCTTTTAAATGGCTGAACTCCTTAATGAAGCTCGTCTCGTAGTTCCAAATGCGTTCCGGCGCCAGGCTCGGATTGTGGTTGAACATGAACAGCTCACGCAGGGTGGGACTGCGGAATCCCTTGCCGAAGGACGCCTTCCAGGTCAAGCCTTGCCCAAGATCCCAAGCGGCACCGGCTGCCGGAATCCATTCCTTGCCGTATTGGGAGTTGTATTGCAAACGCAAGCCGGCGTTGAGTGTCAAATGTTCCAGCAATGTTTGCTGGACAAAACCGTAAAGGCCCAGCTCCGTGACGGTGGAATCCACAAACTGGATGTGCGCGAACGTTTGCGATGCCACCCCGCCATATACATTGCCATCCAAACCGAAATTAACCAACGTGTTTTTTAAAGGCTGAACCGACTCGCTGATGATCAAACCATTATTAAAATCTTTGGAATGAAAGCTATCCGTCAGGTCGTGCGTTCCGAAATTGCGAAACACTCGCACCGTGCCTGAAAAATGATCAAATTCATGCTCCAACGAATAAGACCAGGAGCCCCGCTGAATATCCATTGACAAGCCCTTGACCGCGCCCAACGTGTCTGGCCCCGGATCGGTCGTCTTGAATCGGCTCAGGTTCAAATCGGCATGCATTCTAACGTGGTCGTTCCACCGGTAACCCACCTTGAAATAACCGCTATTTTGGCTGAATTCGCTGTTGGCGCGATGCCCGTCGGTGCTGTTTCGATTCAACGTTGCCAACAGGTTCCATTTTTGGTGCCGGTAACTGCCCATGAGCATCAGCTCACTGGTGTTGAACGAACCGTAGCGCGCCACCGCCTCGCCCGAAAAACCTTCCTTTGAAGTCCTCCTGGTCAAGATGTTGATGACCCCGCCCATGGCGTTCGTCCCGTACATCATGGAAGCCGGGCCCCGGATTACTTCGACGCGTTCCACGCCCGATGAACTGTAAATATCGGCCAATGGATGCCCGAATAGCCCCATGTACTGGGGGTTCCCGTCCATCATCACCAATACGCCCGTGGTGGGCGAACCGCCGACCCCACGCATGGAAATCTGCCCCGCAGCGCCGTTGGAAACACCAAAACCGATGACGCCGCGTTCAGTCACGAACAAACCAGGAATGCGACCGTTCAGAATGGGCAACACGGCCGATTCTCCACTGGCGGCAATCTCGGCGCGGGTTATGACGGAAACCGACAGGGGCACATTGTTCAGCCCCAGTTTGACCGATGTGCCGGTCACGACGACTTCTTTCAAGGTGTCCGTCAGGTTTTTTGAATCGATGGATTGAGCGTTCAGACAAACAAACAGCATGCCTGAAAAGAAGAGATATTTTTTAAACTTCATATAAATCAGAGTGGTAAATAAATAAATTCAATACCCTTGCCGTGTTTCGAGTCCAGGTTTCGGGAGTATTTCATCTCCCTGTCGTTGTTCCAGTGTTCCAGAACACCGAGGCTTTGCACCGGTTTGCCGTCCTGCACGTACTTCACACCCGAGGGTGCATTTTGCGGACTGGCCATTTCGCGTAGGAAATCATCGGCATTCTCGCGTACCAGAATGCGGGGCACGTTGTGGTAAGACTTTTCCTCGTTGTTCTTGCTTTGGGCATACATCAGGTCCAAGCCGACCGACTGCAAGGCCACTTGGTCGAACGAAGCCAGCACGCAGGCCGGCCAATCCGTGTTTTCGTAGGGTTCCGTCCGATTGTTGAAGGGCGGGTTTGGAAAGTGGGAGGGGAAGCACTGCCACTTGCGGCCGCAATACAATCCATCCAGCAAATACAAAATGGTCTTGCCACCCAGATTGGGCGAAGTTGCCAGGTCCACCAACGGCGACCAGGCATTTTTGACGCCTTCCTTCTTAGTATTCAAAATACTGTGCAACTCTGAAGTTCCTTTGATGGAGCCGGCATGGTTCTTGCCCGACATGGTGAGCGCGGTTTGCCCTTCGTCTCCCTTTTCCATGTAGTTGTACGGGTAGGAGTGAAGCTTCAGCAAGGCCAGGTTGATGAGGTAGGTCGCTTCCTTCACCTGACGCGGCATCAGTTTGGCATCCTTTAAATGACCGGAGGAGTAGGTGATTCCATCTACCCAATCGGCGCCTTCCAGCCCGGTATGGTCACCATAGGCAGGGTTCAGCGGCTGATTGTCCGTCGGCGCTTTCTCCTGCAAAAAGCGCACATCCTTGAATTCCTTCCATACTTCGGTGAGCATGTAAGGATAAATGGGCCTTCTGGCATCGTAAATCAGGATATTTTTCGAAGGGACTCCGGCATTATGGACCAATTGGCGCACCACCGCCAGCACCATTTGCGGCGTGGCGTCCGTCATGTTGTCGGTCTTGGTCTCGCTGCTGTTGTTCAAGTTGATTTTTATGGCCACGATTTCAGCCGCTTTATAATCTTGATTCTTCAAACCTCGGGAGGTGTTGTAGAAGCGAAAGATGCGCTTCCATGCTTCCGCGTCATTTTTGGCGCCGGTCAATTGTCCAATTACGACTGAAACCATCTTTTCAACCCTGTCCACGTCAGTGTTCTTGTCCAGAAACCATTGGTCCTCCTTGACTTTCCAGTTGCCCGCCCATTTGGTGGCCAATGGATCGCGGGTCATGACCACGCGTCCCGGGTAAATGCCCCTGGCCACCCCGACGGGAAGGTTGGACGCTCCCGGTTTCCAGTCGAAACCAACAGCAGGTACAAAGGTGGTGTCGGCATCCGCAGCATTGGACGTCAGAATGTTGGTGGGGAACACAGTCAACCAGGCCACCAGCACCAGCGCACCAGTGACGGAGAGCACCACTGCCCAACGTTTTTGCAATTTCTTGCCCAGCCATTTCACACCCAGCCAACTGCCGATGAACCCAGTCAACCAGATGACAAAAGCGCTGGCAATGGGAAAAGCGGCGCGCTGACAAGGATAACTTGCCCGGCTCGGTTTGGGAATGACCCGAATGAGGAACCATACCAATGCGGCTGCTCCAATCAACACGAAGGCGATTTTTGACCACCAGAAAAGCAGTTTGTTGGAAATAAATATCCGAATTTTAGGGTGTTTCATGGGTGAACATACAAAAGAGTTCGGCAAATATCAGAAAAATTACAATATAACTGCCCTTCTGAAAACATCAATCCCCAATAATTTCGTAGGTTTGTTCACTTTTTCTGATTACGGACAAACAACATGCAAAAAAGAAGACTATATACCGCTGAATGGTTGACTATTTCGTACATCGTCATCACCATTTTCTACTTATTGCTCTTTTTCCCGAAAGTGCACCATCGCGCGCTCTTTTTCGGAAGCAGGTTTGCTGTCATCTCCGCCATCGGTTTTTTGGCGTTGTTGTCAAACAAGTTCCAAATTAACAAATTGGACATTGTCCGTCAATTTCTTCCCTTCTTGTTTTTAGGCTACTGGTATTCGGAAACCTTTTATTTCTCGGACATCTTGTTCAAAAACGAAGACTTGTTCTTCTTTAATATGGACGAACGCTTTTTCGGATGCCAACCCTCCTTGCTTTTTTCCCAGCTTTTTCCGCAAGCTTGGTTCAGCGAGGTGATGTATTTCGGCTATTTCTGCCTGTACATCTTTCTTTTTGGAATACCACTCTGGTTTTGGTTCAACAAAAAAGAGCAGTTCGATCGGGTCGTTTTTGTTTTGATGTTTTCCATCTTTCTGTTTTACAGCATCTACGACATGCTTCCGGTGGTTGGGCCTCAGTTCTTCCTCTCCCCAAAAAACGTGAAAGTGCCCGATGGCTACCTGTTTTGCTGGTTGGTCCGATTCATCCAGCAACAGGGCGAAAATCCAACCGGCTCCTTTCCGAGTTCCCACGTAGGCACCACCATGGTCATCCTGCTGTTGACGTTCAATAAAGCTCGCAAGATATTTTGGACCTTGCTCCCGTTTGCCATCATCCTGATGTTTTCCACCGTCTACATCAAAGCCCATTATCTGGTGGACGTACTCGGCGGAATCGTTTGCGCCATCCTATTCTATTGGATTTCAAACCGACTTTACGATCGAATAAATTCCGAATAATTTCCTATCTTTGTGCCCGATTTCCGCCGGTTGCGGAAACGTGTGCTTGAACACCACGTAAAAAACAAGAGTATGAAAAGACAAGTCTCCGTGGCCTTTATGGTCTGCGGGCTGCTGTTTACGGTATGCCTGCTCGTTGCCAACATCGTTGAGCAAAAATTAATCAAGATCGGCCCCATCGAAGCCACCGCCGGGCTGTTGATTTTCCCCCTTTCCTACATTTTAAACGACGTTATTGCCGAAGTCTGGGGTTTTGGCAAAGCGCGTCTCATCATCTGGTGTGGTTTTGCCATGAACTTCCTGGCAGTAGCCATCTTCCAGCTCAGCATTTGGGCGCCGGCTTCAGCCAACTTTGCCCATCAGGCTGAATTCCAATTGGTTTTGGGCAATACGTTGAGGCTGGTCCTTTCCAGTTTCGTGGCTTTTTTATGTGGCTCCTTCATCAACGCCTACGTGATGAGCAAGATGAAAGTGTGGCAGAAGGGCAAGGGCTTCTCCATCCGCGCGGTAGTTTCCACCTTGTTCGGAGAAGGTGCCGATTCCCTCGTGTTCTTCACTCTTGCTTTTTACGGCATCATCCCGACCAAAGCGCTCATTGTGCTCATTTTTACGCAAATGGCCATGAAGACCGGCTACGAAATCCTGATTCTGCCGGTAACCAACCTCGTGGTTAGGAAGGTAAAACAGATCGAGGAAACCGATGTTTTCGACAATCAAGTATCCTACAACCCGTTCAAACTGAAGGAAATCTAACATCCTCTTTTTTTTTCAATTCCTTTTAGTGTATATTTGATGACCTTAAGCCACGAATAAACTATGGAGGAAATGAATAATGAATGATTTGGATCAGCTCAAGTATTTCAAATGGAAACTAGGCGACCGTTATGATGGTTGGCGTGTACGCAATGTGGATACCGTCTTCTCGGTCATTCCGTTCTTCTTACGTACCCGAATGGATTCACAGAATTTTTTTGAAGAACAGCTCAACATCGACCATCTGGAAAATTTCATCAAGGAACACAAGGAAGACATTCCCGGACTTTCCCTGATGCACATCATCATGGCGGCGCACATCAGACTCATCTCCCAGCGTCCACACCTGAACCGCTTTGTAATCTGGAACAAGATATTTGCCCGCAACCACATCAACTTTGCCATTGCCGTGAAGCGCACGCTTTCCGACGATGGGGAAGAAACCCTCATCAAACCGTATTTCTTGCCTACCGATACGCTGCAGGAAGTGGTTCGTAAGGTCATCAAAGAACAGGATGACAACCAGCAGGTCGGTCAATCGAACGATTCAGACAAGATTTCCAAAATCATGGGCATGCTGCCCTCTTTTGTGTTGCGTGCCACCGTGTTTTTCCTGCTTGGGATGGACAAGGTCGGCATCATGCCAAAGATGATCAACAAGGCAAGCCCCTGGCATTGTACCATGTTTTTGACCAACATCGGCTCCATCGGTATTGAATCCATCTACCACCATTTGTATGAGTTCGGTACCTGCAGCATGTTCGTGGCCATGGGCAAGAAATCCCGTAGCCACGTGATGGACCGCAACGGTGAGTTGAAGGTGCGCAAGAGCATCCACCTCAAATTCGTCTTGGACGAACGCATCTGCGACGGTTTCTACTATGCTTCTTCGATGAGGCTCCTCAGCAAGTATTTGGACGATCCCACGATGTTGCTTTCTCCCCCGGAAAAAGTGGTCATGGATGAGGGAATTCGCAAGAAAAAGCTCCTAAAAACCGTATCTTTGCAGAATAGTTAGATAAATTATGCATATGAGACAGTTAGACACGATGTTCATGACTCCGAGTGAACAGATCAACGTGATTATCGGACGTATTTACCGCAGTGGCATGACCACCACTTCGGGCGGAAACATCTCCATTCGCGACGAAAACGGGGATATTTGGATCACGCCTTCAGCCATTGACAAAGGCTCGCTCACACCCAAAGACATTGTTTGCATCAAGAAGGACGGAACGCTGGTCGGCCCGCACAAGCCCTCCTCGGAATTTCCTTTCCACAAAGCCATATACGATGCGCGGCCTGAACTCAACGCCGTCATCCATGCGCATCCCCCGGGACTGGTCGCGTTCAGCATCGCCCGCCAGATACCGAACACCAACATCGTGCCACAGGCCCGC
>Ga0302297_1000335_pt1 | contig 11875 bp, 8 predicted proteins | sample III_Fen_N3_2_FD_202094 | JGI IMG/M metagenome (GOLD analysis project Ga0302297, IMG submission 202094) | Peat permafrost microbial communities from Stordalen Mire near Abisko, Sweden - III_Fen_N3_2 | ecosystem: Environmental > Terrestrial > Soil > Wetlands > Permafrost | place: Sweden: Abisko...
GCGAATTTGCTGTGTGCAGAAGCGCAATTACCGGCTGCTGTCTTTTTCGACCAGCGTCCAGCGCAGCGTTTGCGATTGCGCAGGCTTGCCCGCGATGCAACTCAGCAGCGTTTCCGCCGCGACATGGCCGATGTTTTGATCTCCGTAGGAGAGGGAAGTGATTTTGACGGGGCTTAGCTCGCTGAGGTTGCTGTTGTCAAAACTCACGACCGCCACATCCTGCGGCACGCGCACCCCATGGGAGAGCAGCAGCGGAATCAGGCGAAACGCAATCTCGTCGTTATAACACACGACGGCAGAGCACTCCGCAATTCTTTTCGCGAGTTCTTCGGTGTAGAGTTCATCCCGGCTCTCGGTCGTGTACCAAAAGACGTAGTTGTCCGAAATCATGCGTCCCGCGTCGCGGAGCGCGGTGATATAACCGGAGTAACGCTCGTGCCCCTGAATGTCGTCGCTCTTAAATATGCCTGCAATAGATGTGTGATCTCTTTGGAGCAGATGCTGCACCAGCGCGTATCCGCCGCCGAAATTATCCGCATAGACGCTGACCGAGCCAGCCAGATCCGAATAGAACCCGTTGAAAAACACGATGGGGATATTGCGTTCCATCAGCTTTTGATAAAGGTCGAGATTGGGGTTGGGCAGCGCGGTCTTTGTCCCCTCTACGAGAATGCCGTCGATGGGCTTTTGCAGCAGATCCATGAGGATGGAACGCTCATGATAGACGCTGTTTCGCGTGGCAGAAAGGATTGCGGAATATTGGTTTGCGGCAAACACGCTCTGCGCCTCGCGCAATATGGCGGGGAAGATATAGTCGCTGATGTAGGTAGCGATCACGGCGATGTTGCCGCTTCTTTGCGGCGCAGACTGCGCGCGCACGCGCGAGCCGCTGCCGCGCTGCTTTGTGATGAGCCCCTCGTCCACCAAAACAGACAAAGCCTGACGGATGGTCTGGCGGCTCGCGGAGAAACGCTGCGTGAGCTGTTCTTCCGTTGGCAGCATATGCCCGTCGGGTAGTTGTCCGCTTTTAATTTCGTCTTTTAATGTTGATGCGATGAGTTGATACTTCGGCATACTTCCTCGCAATCCTATGAGTTCGGTGCGATACGGAAATGATAGCGTGAATCTCTTGTTGCGTCAATACAAATATGGTACATATAAAAGGCTTAAATCTTCAAAGTTGGAACAATAAGATGCAAAAGCATATAAAACAATAAAGCAAATCAATTTCAACACAAAGAGAATACCAGAATCACCCACTAAATTCAATACAACTTTATAAATTAATGCGAAAATACAATACAACTATTTTAAGATAGATAGAAATCGATCAAAAACAAAGAAATAATTTGTATGTTGTTATATTGACAGCGTGATTTTCAGGTGTTACGCTTCTCCTAACAAGATATATTTGATACAAATCGATCAAAATACACGCATTCACAACGACGAAACACATACATTTTAAATAAGGAGTGCAAAACATGAGCCTCAAGACGAAGGAAATTTGGTTTATTGTCGGTTCTCAGTTTCTCTATGGGCCGAAAGTGCTTCAGACCGTAGACGCGCGCGGCAAAGAGATGGCGGCGTTTATCGACGCACAACAGCAAATCCCCTGCCGCTTTATTTACAAAGGAACAGTCAAGACCGCGGACGAAATTGAACAACTGGTCAAAGAAGCAAACTATAGCGACGCCTGCTGCGGCATCGTGACCTGGATGCATACCTTCAGCCCCAGCAAGATGTGGATCAATGGGTTGAATCTGCTGCAGAAACCATATTGCCATTTTGCGACGCAGTATAACCGCGAAATTCCGGATCAGGAAATCGACATGGATTTCATGAACCTCAATCAGGCAGCGCACGGAGACCGCGAGCATGGTTTCATCGCCACACGGATGCGCCTTGCGCGCAAGGTCGTTGCCGGATTCTGGCAGGATGCACCGGTTCTTGACGAACTCGGCGCATGGATGCGCAGCGCGGTAGCCTATTACGAGAGCAAGAACCTCAAGGTTGTTCGCTTTGGCGACAACATGCGCGAGGTCGCTGTGACCGAGGGCGATAAGGTCGAGGCGCAGATCAAGCTCGGCTGGCAAGTCAACACCTGGCCGGTGGGCGAACTCGTGGACGAGATGAACGCCGTGAGTGAGGTCGAAATTGACGCGCTTGTGAAGGAATATCTATCGATCTACGACCTGGCAACGGATCAAATGGACTCGGTTCGCTATCAGGCACGTGAAGAAATCGCGATGGAAAAAATGTTCAAGCGCGTTGGCGCGGGTGCATTTTCCAATACGTTCCAGGATCTCGTCGGCATGCGGCAGTTGCCGGGTCTTGCCAGCCAGCATCTGATGGCAAAAGGCTACGGCTACGGCGGCGAAGGCGACTGGAAAGTTTCCGCAATGACGCGCATCGTCAAGGCGATGACCGAGGGCATGCCCGGCGGCACCGCGTTTATGGAAGATTATACTTACCATCTCGCTAAGGACGGCGCCTATTCTCTCGGCGCGCACATGCTGGAGGTTTGCCCGTCGATTGCCGCGACCAAGCCGCGCATCGAGGTGCACCCGCTCGGCATTGGCGACCGCGAAGCACCCGCTCGTTTGGTGTTTGAAGGCGCGGCAGGCCCCGCCGTCGTCGCCTCACTCGTCGATATGGGTGGCCGGATGCGCCTGATCGTTCAGGATGTTGAGGCGATTAAGCCCATCATGGAGATGCCGAATCTGCCGGTTGCCCGCGTCATGTGGCGCGCCATGCCGGACCTGAACACGGGCCTCAAGCTCTGGCTGCTGGCGGGCGGCGCGCACCATACGGTCATGAGCTATGCCGCAACGGCGCAGATGCTGTCTGACTGGGCGGAGATGATGCAGATTGAGTTTGTGCACATCACCAAGGACTCCACGGTGGAGTCGTTCCGGCAGAATCTATTCCTTGCCGACCTCGCTTGGAAAATGAAATCGTAAAGTGAGACGGGTTCGCCCGCGGCAGCGCGGCGCGCAGCGAATAGAGGCGGGAGCCGGTGTTGTCGTTCGCAATGCCGACGAACAAGTAAGCTTATTTCAAAGGATCGGTTTTTTCATCCTTTCTTCCTCCTCTTTCCGCCGGAAGGGCGGGCGGTTACAGGCCCGCCCGCCCTGAAGAGCGGTACAAGCGGAACAATACGCAACTGCGATGGACTAGCACGCGACATATCTGCAAATAAACCCGACTTTGGCATGCTGAAGCCGGGTTTTTGATCGAAAGAATCGCGCTTTTCAGAAGCGATTCGGGAATCACCTTTGCCAGTGAATCAAAATAATGGAGATAACGCGTCGTTATTGCAAAAAAAAGCGCTTGACTCGAAAATAACGACCAATCTAAAAATATTCTATTGGCGAAGGCTGAAAAATAGTAGATAATGAACGAGGCAGGTTACACTTCTGGAACATGAATTTTACATGTCTGTAAGAAGGGAAGATCAAATGTTCAAGGTCTTTCTTGTCGAAGATGAAATTGTAGTACGCGAAGGGATTCGCAAAAATATCCAATGGGAGCAGTATGGCTTTTCGTATGCGGGCGATGCGCCGGACGGAGAGCTTGCGCTTCCTTTAATTCGTCAGATTCAACCGGATCTATTGATCACCGATATCAAAATGCCGTTTATGGATGGGCTCGCGCTGAGCGAACTAGTTCGCAAGGAATTACCGCACACAAAGATCGTCATCATCAGCGGATATGACGACTTTTCCTATGCCCAGCATGCCATTCGCATGGGCGTGGAGCAATATATATTGAAACCCATCATCAAGGAAAAGATGGTCGACCTGCTCATTTCGCTGCAAAAAAAGATGGAAGCGGAGCAACAGCAACGCGAGTATCTTTCTATGTTCCAGCGCGAGGCGCAGGAATACGAGGCGTTTTCGCGCAGGCGATTTTTTGAGCAAATCGTGACCGGGGGCTTAAGCGTATCGGAGATTTCCGAAACAGCAAAGACGATGGAGATCGATCTGAATGCACCGGGTTATAACATCCTGCTTTTCTCGCTCAATAGCGCCGAATACGACGGAAGCGCGCCGGAAGGATATACCGATGCGTTGGCTTCGGTGCAGGATCGCGTGACGCGTTATTTCATCGCGCATCCGGAACTGATTCTTTTTCGCTGGAATATCACGACGCACGCCGTTTTGATTAAGGGCGGGGCGGAGGAAATCGATCTTCGCACCAATGAATGTATTTCCGGCATCCGGAGTCATTGCGTGGAGGCAGGACACGACGTGAACTGGCACATTGCCTGCGGCACACCTGTATCGCGCTTGAGCGCGCTGCCAACTTGCTTTTCGGAAGCGAGCCGCATCCTTTCGTACCGTTATCTTTGCCCGGAGGAACATATTCTGACCGAGGTGAGCATTCAATCCATTCGAAACTCGCGTTCCTCGGTGGCGGAGACGGGTAAACCGGAAATCGATCAAGAGCGCATTCGGTGCTTTTTCAGCAGTGGGGCTGCGGAGGAAATCGATCCTTTTATCGACCAGTTGCTGCGCGGCGCGCGGGAAGAAGCGACTGCCACGCCGATGTTCTGCTATTATTTGAGCATGATGACCTATTTCGCGGCAGCTGCGTATCTCGACTCGATCGGCTGCCACGCGGAGAGCTACTGGCCGCCGGAACTACGACCGAAGGACAACATTTCCACGCCGGAGGAAGCGCATGGTTACATGCGCCAGATCATGCTGCACGCGATTCACCTGCGCGACAGGGAGAGCAAAAAACAGCAGCACGACCTGCTCAACAAAGCGATCGAGTTCATCGACAGCCACTATCCGGAGGAGACGATATCGCTCGACAAGGTGGCGCAAAAGGTAAACATCAGCCCGAATTATTTTTCCGCGATGTTCAGCCAGGAGATCGGGCAGACCTTTATTGAGTATTTAACCGGGAAGCGGATCAACGAGGCCAAACGAATGCTGCGTCAAACAGACTTGCGCTCGAGCGAGATCGCGTTTGCGGTCGGGTTTCGGGACTCGCATTACTTTAGTTTCGTGTTTAAAAAAGTATCGGGATGCACGCCCAGCGAGTATCGCAAAGGGGACAAACGGTGATTGAAAACAGTAGCTGGACGGCGAAAACAGCGAAAACAACCATGCAAAAAAAATTATGGAAGATGATCCTCATCGTCACGATTCCGCTGATGCTGATCATCATCATTGTCGTGGGCATTGGTCTTGGTTACGGGCTTCAGTACAATTCTATTTTAAATAACGTCACGACCGCCTCGGACTTTAACCGCGAATTCACCGACAACATCAAGACCAAGATGTATTATTTTGTCATCGACAGCCAGTATTCGGAAGGAATGCCGACTGAAGAGGTGAAGTCGGCCGAGGCGATTGCACTCAAGCTCATCGGAACCACAGCCGAAAAGGACAGCTTGCGCGCCATCAATAGCGTGCTGAATCTTTGCCAAAACCTCGAAGCCAAGATGCAGGAAATTGCGGTGACCGAAGGCTACGACTCCCGCATGAGCCAACTCAATGACAACATCTATGTCATGGCGGATCTGATTCAAGAATATATGTACACCTACCTGTATTATGAGGCGGTGCATCTGGACGCCCTTCAATCCACCATGATCACAAACATGGTGGTGCTGATGGGCGTTGTTGTTGTGCTGGCGCTGGCGCTGTTGTTCGTCCTTTTAAGCTATTCACGAAAGCTCAGCCGCAGCATCGTCGACCCAATCGACATGCTCTGTGACCGTCTGGTTGCCATCGGGCGCGGGGGGTTACTCGTTTTGGAGCCGATTCAGGCGGATGTAGAGGAAGTTCAGCTCCTCTCTGACGGCATAGAGAGCATGGTGGGTCATCTCAAACGCCAGATCGAGCGCAATACGGAGCAGGAAAAGCAGCGCAGACGAACGGAGCTTGCACTCTTGCAGGCGCAGATCAATCCGCATTTTCTCTACAACACCTTGGATACCATCATCTGGCTGATCGAGTCAAGCGAAATCAGCGAGGCAGTTGCCATGGTTGGCAGTCTTTCCAACTTCTTCCGCTTTTCGTTGAGTCGCGGTCAAAACGTCATCACGATCAAAGAAGAGCAACAGCACATTCGAAGCTATCTGGAAATCCAGCATATGCGTTATCGTGACCTGATGGAATATGACATCGATATTCCTGAGGAACTGAATATCTACATATTACCGAAGCTGACCTTGCAACCTCTGGTGGAAAACGCGCTCTATCACGGCATAAAGATTCGCCGCAGAAAAGGATTGATCCGTGTAAGCGGACGAGCCGAGGGCGATCAACTGATCCTTGAGGTGGCGGACGATGGCTGCGGTATGGATGCCGAACGATTGGAAGAAGTGCGTTCGTTTCTCTTCGAAGGCAAGAAAGCGGGCTTTGGCCTGCGCACCGTGCATCAGCGCATCCAAATTTTATTTGGTACGGAGTACGGGCTCACCATTGAGAGTACGCCGGACGTCGGCACCAAAGTGTTTGTGAAGATTCCGATGAAGACGAGTGAAAAGGAGATGGGTACATGAAGAAAACACCTGTAACGATTTTCATTCTGGTGTTGATCATGGTTTTGTTAACGGGTTGCGGCCAACGTTCGCAAGACACCGCGGAGGAACATGATAAAGCCGTTGCCAATATGATCGTGGTCGGATTTTCTCAGGTTGGCGCGGAGTCGGAATGGCGCGTTGCCAACTCGGAAAGCATGAAGAGCGCATTGAGCGAAGAGAACGGCTACGAGCTGATTTTTGACGACGCAAGAAACGAGCAGGAGAACCAGATTCGCGCCATCCGCACGTTTATTCAGCAGGACGTAGACTATATCGTCTTTTCCCCGCGTGTTGAGACGGGATGGACTTCGATTTTGCAGGAAGCGCGGGACGCGGGTATCCCCGTCATCGTCATCGACCGCGACATCGAGGTGGCGGATAGAAGCCTGTACACGGCGTATATCGGCTCCGACTTCCGCAAGGAAGGGGAAACGGCGGTCACCTGGCTGGAAGATTTGTTACAGCGGAAGGGAAAAACCGAAGACCCTGTCCATATCGTCCATATTCAAGGCACGATCGGTTCATCCGCGCAGATTGGGCGAACGGCCGCGCTGGAGGATGCGCTCAAGCGCAATCCAAACTGGCAAATCGTTGCACAGGAATGCGGAGACTTCACCCGCGCAAAGGCAAATGAGGTCATGCAGTCAATCCTCAAGGAAACATCGGACATCGACGTTGTGTATTGTGAAAACGATGGCGAGGCACTGGGCGCAATCGATGCGATGGAGGAAGCAGGGCTTTCGTGCAACACGAACGGCGGAGTGATCGTCATTTCGTTTGACGCGACAAAACTGGGGTTGTCGTATTGTTTAGAGGGGAAGATTGCGCTGAATGTGGAATGCAACCCCCTGCAGGGACCGTATGTCGCGTCGCTGATTCAGCAGTTGGAGCGCGGAGAAACCGTTGATCCGGTGAAGCACGTAGACGAAACCGCATTTGATTGCTTTACGATCACCAAAGCCATGATCGAAGGCCGCGGATATTAAAACCGAACCGATTGATCTTTTGAAAAGAGCTCTGAAAAGGGGCTCTTTTTCGCATCCATACCTAAAAAATCGGAAGGTGTTTTTTTACGCTTCCTGTTTAAAAAATTACAGTGCAAATATCGCGAATTTGGGTTTTTTCGCTCAAGCAGTTTGTAATCTAATCGGGTTGGTTCACATTTTTATGCGCTTACCGCGAAGGCATTGGATTCAAGTTGTCTATATGATATAAGAAACATGTCGGACATATCTATTTTCACCGACTTACACTTCACATCTCAAAATTTGAAAGGAAATCGGAAACATGAAGAAAATTATCGTACTCGTTCTAGTTGCCATGCTCGCGATTGGTATGGTTGCTTGTGCATCGACTGCTGCGCCCGCGGCAACCGAAGCGCCTGCTGCTGCTGCAACCGCAGCTCCTGCCGCGGCGACGGATGCCCCCGCTGCACCCGCGCTGATCAAAGTCGGCATCATCAACAACCCGCCGGCAGAGTCTGGCTACCGCGCTGCGAACGTTGCGGACTTTGAGAAAGTCTTCACCGAAGCGAACGGTTATGCCGTCTCCACTTTCTACAGCCTGAAGAACGACGAGCAGCTCAATGCCGCCACGCAGTTCATCACGGATGGCGTAGACTACCTGCTCATCTCCGCCGCGGCGACAGATGGCTGGGATGCCGTTCTTGCCAGCGCCAAAGAAGCCGGCGTCAAAGTGTTCCTGTTCGATCGTATGATCAACACGGACGAAAGCAACTATGAAGCTGCTGTTGTTTCCAACATGGCCAACGAAGGCGTAACCGCCGTCGATTGGCTCAAAGCCCAGAAACTGGATTCCTACAACGTGATCCACATTCAAGGCGCGATGGGTTCGGATGCGCAGATCGGCCGTACAGCCGCTCTGGATGCAGAATTTGCAGCCGGCACCATGACCAAGGTTGTGCAGCAGACCGCAACGTGGGATGAAGCAACCGCAAAGCAGATCGTCGAATCCGTCATCAACTCTGGTGAAGCGTTCAACGTCATCTATGCTGAGAACGATGGTATGGCCAAAGGCGCTGTCGCGGCGCTGGACGAAGCGGGTATCACCCACGGCGTCGGCAAGTCCGTCATCGTCATGGGCTTCGATTGCAACAAGTGGGCGCTTCGCGAACTGCTTGCCGGCAACTGGAACTATGATGGTCAGTGCAGCCCCTTCCAGGCAACTGTGATTGCAGACATGATCACGAAGCTCCAGGCTGGCGAGACCCTCACCGAGAAGAAGGTCATCTCTGTAGAGCGCGGCTTTGACGCCACGACGATTACCCAGGCAGACATCGACACCTACGGCTTGGGTGAATAAACCATCCGTTTGATTCTCCCTCAATAGGGAATTGAATCAGCTATGCCGGTGACGAGTATGCGGACTTGCTCCGCATACTCGCACCGTTATTGTTATCAACCCTGCAACGCTAAAAGGATGGTATCCAATGCCGAACGACATCGCTTTATCCATGCGTAACATCAGTAAATCCTTTCCCGGCGTGCGTGCGCTCCACAACGTTGATTTCACGCTTTACAAAGGCGAAATTCATGCGTTAATGGGCGAGAACGGCGCCGGTAAATCGACCCTGATTAAGGTGCTGACAGGCGTTCACCCGAAAGACGCGGGTGAAATTTTAATTGCCGGTAGCAACAAGGAAGCTAATATCAAATCTCCGCAAGATGCGCAAAATTTGGGCATCAGCACCGTCTATCAGGAGATCACACTCTGCCCCAATCTGACCGTTGCCGAGAATATGTTCATCGGCCGCGGAGATTATCACTTCGTCAACTGGCGCGAAATGGGCAAAAAGACGGTCGAAATCCTCGAAAAACTAAACATCCCCGCCAGATCGACGCAACAACTCGCCACGTGCTCGCTTGCCGTGCAGCAGATGGTCGCCATCGCACGCGCGATGGATATGGAATGCAAGGTGCTGATTCTCGACGAGCCGACCTCCTCACTGGATGAGCGCGAGGTAGAAAAACTCTTTTCGCTGATGCGCGAGCTCAAGGCTCGCGGCGTCGGCATCATCTTCATCACGCATTTTCTCGAGCAGGTATACGAAGTCTGCGACCGGATCACGGTTTTGCGAAATGGCGAATTGATCGGTGCATACGACATAAAAGATCTGCCGCGCGTTCAGCTCATCTCAAAGATGATGGGAAAAGAGCTGGATGATATCTCTGAAATTAAAAACAGCCGCGTTTCGCATGCGCGTGCAGATATTCCACCGGTTTTTGAGGCAACCGGCCTTTCCAGCGCGGCGGGGACGAAGGCGTTTGATTTTAAGATCGATCAAGGTGAAGTCAACGGGTTCACAGGATTGCTTGGTTCCGGCCGCAGCGAAAGCGTGCGCGCTATTTTTGGCGCGGACAAAGTCACCGGAGGCAAGATTCATATCAACGGAAAACCTGCAAAAATATCGAAACCCAAAGATGCCATGAAGCTCGGCATCGGCTATCTGCCTGAGGATCGCAAGCAGGACGGCATTGTGGACGATCTCTCCGTACGCGAAAACATCATTCTGGCGTTGCAGGTGATGCGCGGTTTCTTCCACCCGTTTTCCAGAGCAGAGGCGGAGAAGTTTGCGGACGAGTACATCAAGCTGCTTGGCATCAAGACCGCTTCGATGGATACGCCGATCAAATCGCTCTCCGGCGGAAACCAGCAAAAGGCGATTCTCGCACGCTGGCTGCTGACCAAACCGCAATACCTCATTCTGGATGAACCGACACGCGGCATTGACGTCGGCACCAAGGTCGAGATTCAAAAACTGGTGTTGAAACTCGCCGAGGAGGGCGTTAGCGTGACATTCATCTCATCTGAAATCGAAGAAATGCTGCGCACGTGTTCGCGCCTCATCGTCATGCGTGATCGCAATATCGTCGGCGAACTGATGCAGGACGATATGACACAAGCAAAGATTATGCGCACTATTGCGGGAGAGGCGGTACAAAATGGCTAAATGGTTTCGTAAACTCATGAAGTCGCAGCTGGTGATTCCGCTCTTCGCGTTGCTGCTGTTGGTCGTTTTCAATCTTATTCGGGATGCGGGGTTCTTTTCGCTTAGCATCACCGTCAACAACAACGGAAACTCGGTTCTTTCCGGAAATATCATCAGCATTCTCAACAGCGCGTCCGAACTCGCCATCATCTCAATCGGTATGACGCTGGTCACCGCGTCCTCAAAGGGACAGGACATCAGCGTTGGCGCTGTGGCTGCGATCGCGGGCAGCGTATTTGTGCGCGTGCTGCGTGAGCACAATATCACCTGGCCGATCATAATCCTCGCGTTCCTTGGCGGTTGTGTTGCCGCGATTCTTTGCGGCGTATTCAACGGAACTCTCGTGGCTGGGTTCAAGATTCAGCCGATGATAGCGACGTTGATTTTGCTCACCGCCGGTCGCCCGATTGCTTACTGGATCAACGGCGGTGCAACGCCGACGGTAGATAGTCCGTTGCTGGGTTACATCGGTAGCTTCATTCCGGGAGTTCCGATTCCGACGCCGATCTTGATCGTTATCGTGTTTGCGGTTCTGGTGGCGTTGATCTTGCGATTTACCAACCTTGGGCTTTACACGCAGGCGGTCGGTATCAACGAGAAATCCGCGCGGCTCAACGGAATCAATGCTGCAGGCATGAAAATTCTTTCTTTCATGATTCTTGGTGTTTGCGTTTCAATTGCGGGTTGCATCAGCGTCAGCCGCATTGGGTTGATCAACCACGAAACAATTCTGCTTGATATCGAAATGGACGCGATTCTAGCAGTCGCCATCGGTGGCAACGCGCTCAGCGGCGGAAAATTCAGCATTGCAGGTTCTGTGATCGGCGCGTATATCATACAGGCGCTGACCATTACGCTTTATGCGATGAAGGTTTCCTCTACGGCAGTGAAAGCGTATAAAGCGATTGTCATCATCGCAATCGTTGTGCTTGGCTCGCCGGTGGTTCAAGGGTATTTGCTCAAGTTGCGCGACAAGCTGTTCCAAAAATCGAAAAAAGCGTTGGAGAGTCAAGCATATGGGGAGTAATAGAAGATTATCTGCCGACCCGCTGGGGCAAAAACAGCGGGAGCCAATCTCCAATACCAATCTCCTGTTGACCATCACCATTTGCACCTTTTTCGGTATGTACGGGATGGCGATGGCGGTTTGGGGCAGCGGGTTTCTCAATCCGCAGCAGTTTTTGGATCTTTTCAACAACAATGCGTTTCTCATCGTCGTTTCTTGCGGCTTGACCATCGTCATGATCGCGGGCGGCATCGATATTTCCGTCGGCGGGATCACCGCGCTGGTGACGATGGCGTGCGTCGTGTATTTAGACGAT
>Ga0302297_1000336_pt1 | contig 11869 bp, 15 predicted proteins | sample III_Fen_N3_2_FD_202094 | JGI IMG/M metagenome (GOLD analysis project Ga0302297, IMG submission 202094) | Peat permafrost microbial communities from Stordalen Mire near Abisko, Sweden - III_Fen_N3_2 | ecosystem: Environmental > Terrestrial > Soil > Wetlands > Permafrost | place: Sweden: Abisko...
CATAGGTATTTACCGTGGTTCCACGGGCTTGGGCTTTCAACCCATCCGCCTTGGCATGCTTATAAGCATCTCGCGCAGCCAATGCTTCCTTCTGGGTGCTGCCAAGAAAGTATCGATCATCACAACGGCAAATGTAACGTCCATCCGGACGCTGTTTCAGGGTTTGTCTGGGCATAGGCGCGGCTCCTTTGCGATATTGTGTTTATGGAGCGGCTGCTATATAATGGTATAGCAAAGCTCCGCTTGTTGATAGCCAGTGGTCGTTTTGCACCCGCCCCGTTTCCTGTTCTAGCAGGAAGCGGGGTTTTTAGTATCATGCAACAATTTGCTTGGAATAGCAAGCAATTTAGCGATAGCCCAACACCTTTCCGACAATGAACAGGCGCTGGTATTCGCCGACTTCGATCTCATTGTATTTCGGGTTATCCGATTGTAGGATGATCTGTTCACCCCTACGGTAGAAGCGCTTGCAAAGCGCGCCGTCATCGATCATGAATATGCCGATCTGCCCGTTTTGTATCTCGGGCTGCTTTCGGACAAAGACAATCGTTCCATCCTGAATCGTCGGCTGCATTCTGTCACCACGGATGCGAACGCCAAAATCTGCGCCAGTGGGCACTTCGCTTTCGGGGAACTGAATGTGCTCGTAGTCATCCTCCGCCGACAACGCGATACCTGCTGCAGCGGGGAAACTGTACACCAGCATATCGCAAGTGGCTACTTCCGGTTTATAGAGCGGGTTAGGTTCAACATGTGGGATGCCAAGAACGGCGCAGGCGGCTTCCTGTGTGGGGCGGATGGCGGAGGCGTAAGCAGATACGAGCGGGGCGCTCCACTCGCCGGTTTCAGAGCTGCGTAAATCAAGTAGAGTATCTGCAGATACTCCTAAAACATCGCATATGGTAGAAAGAATGTCCACATCCGGGCGATTAATTCCCATCTCCCAGTTGGAAACCCGGCTGTTGCTTACACCTAATAGGCTGGCAAACTCTTTCTGACTAAGCTTTTTGGCTTCTCTAAGCCTCCTAATTTTCGACCCTATTTCATACTTCACAATGTATCCCTCCCCAGTGCAAGTATAAACAATAAATCCAGAATGTCAAGAATTAAATTCAGAAATTCTTGAATGTTGCGTTGACTTTACAGAAAATCTGTGTTAATATGCGCGTGAATCCAGTAATTCTGGAATTGAAGGGAGAGGAATTCATGCGAGTCCATGAAATGGTTCGAGCTTACATTGACGACCACCATTTGAAGCAAATCTCCATTGCAAAAGCGGCGAACATTCCCAACGTGACGTTCAATGCAATGTTGAATGGAAAACGAACCATGTATGCCGACGATCTCAGCGCGATTTGTAAGGCGCTTGGGGTTAGCGCAGAGCTGTTCATTCAAACCAAAGCCAGCTAAGCAGAAAGGAGTTTTCACATGGTCACCCTGTTGGATGCCAGCGAAGTACAAACCCGCCTGCGACTGCATAGTCGCACCAAAACCCTTGAGATCATGCGCCGAATGCCGCATATCAACCTTTCACCTGCTGGGGCGAAAAAGCAGAACCTCCGCGTTACGGAGGATACGCTGGATGCCTACTGCCTGGGGCGGCTGAATCTGGATGAGCGTAACGTGATCCCCATGCCGTAGAAACCAGCTCAGAAAAGGCAGAATCAGAAGCTGACCCCGGAGTTTGTCGCTTACAGGAGGTGATGGGCATGATGGTTCCTGATCGGTACGGCCACTGGGAGCGCGCTACCGGCTCGTTCCACTGGTTTTGCAAATCCCTGCCCGGCTGGTGCGTATCCGGCACGTTTTTTCCAGATCGGCTCGGAGTGTATCATAGTCGGTTCTTCGTCCAGTATCGCGGTGTTACGGTTGGCGAAGTGTTGCCAGTAGAAAAGCCCGAGCGCGTGATGGATGAGATTGATGATCTGCTGGGCCGGGCATACCGGTCGCCCAAATATGTACGCGGCTTGCGGGCCGTAAGCGATGAATGAAAGGAATGGTTCTTATGAAATCCACCGGTATTGTGCGTAAACTCGATAACCTTGGTCGTATCGTAATTCCCATTGAACTCCGCCATGTGCTGAACATCGATGTGAAGGATTCGATTGAAATTTTCACGGAGGACGATCAGATCATCCTGCGCAAGTATGCGCCTGGCTGCATCTTCTGTGGGGAAACGCAGGGTACGACGCTCTTTCGGGGCAAGCGCATCTGTGCCAAATGCTGCAAGCAGCTGCCTGATGCACCGACCCGCTAACGAGAGGAGTGTATCTCATGTTGTTTAAATACTGGCAACGTTGCCGCGCCGAGAAGCGCAGGATGCGCACCATGACAGAGGTGATTATGCGTCCGTTCACCAGCCGCATCTGCGTCGCGGTCACGGCACTTGCCATTGTGGTGATGCTTGCCTTGCTGTTGATCGTGTCTGCTGCCAATGCCGAGGAGGAGCAGTCACCGACAGGCATGGTGGTGTATGTGGCGGAGGAGAGCTGGCTCAACATCCGTGAGCGCCCCTCCGGAGACGCGCCGGTGACAATCCGCATGGAGCGTGGCGACGCGCTGGATGTGTACTCGGTAGACAAGAACGGCTGGGCGGAGATTGGCCGAGCTGGTGATTCCGGTTACTGCCGGGTGGAGTATCTGCTGGACACCCTCCCCAGCGAGCTGGTCGAATATACCACGACGGTTAATCATCTTCGTGTACGTAAACTTCCAAGCGATCATGCGATGGCGGTGAGGAAGCTTCGTAAAGGCGCGACAGTGTCTGTGCTTGGCTTCGTCACCATGGATGGTGAACGCTGGGCGCGTGTTGAGAGTGGCTTTATCATGGCTGGTTATTTATCGGCGGTGGAGTGATATGGCTGCAAAGATTTGCACCGGCTGCGATTATCATCTGCCGCAACACTACAACGTCATCGGGCGTGAGTACGCAGCCTTTATCAAATGCACGGAAGTGGAGGAGTGTGGGATGCGGTGTCCTCCGCTGGTACGGAAGGGAGCTTCCACAATTGATTCAAAGGATAATCGTTCCGCTGCAGAAGCCAGGTTCACTGGTGATCAGCTGCAGTGAGTGCTCCAGCAACCTGTGGAGCTATCTGTGTGATCGGTACGGCATGAATCCATCCAATACGGTGCAGCTGGTTCTGGTGGATCCGCCCAGTATGGTGGAGGCTTATGTAAAGGTAATCAGAGAGCAAACCAGAGCATAAAACAAGGCGCTGTCGGCTTACACCCGGCAGCGCCTAACCAAAGGCTTACGGTCAATCACACAACCTGACCACGCTTCTATTTTAGCAAAAGGAGCGTGGTGTGTCAATCACAGGCGCTTTCGAGCGCGTATGCGGCCTCGTAATAGGTATTAGATTTGCGGCGAACCCCGCACTCCGGAGGAGCATTCTTCATCCCATCAATACGCAGTCAGGCAGGCGGCACAGCCGCCCCACGCGCCGCAGGCGCGAGCAGCCGTACTGATGGGGTCTGGGGCCGAAGAAGCCCCAGCGGGGTGAGGGGCAGCGCCCCCTGATAAGCTGGGGAGGGGTACCATGCGGTATTCATCGGAAAACTGGCTGGAGCTTTTTGATATTGAGTGCACATCACCGGAGGACCGGATGCCACCCAGGGTGATGAAGTCGGAAGGCTCGGTGCTCGGATACCGGGTGAAAACCATCCGGGCAGGTGAGCAGATCGAAGTAATGGTATATCCGATCTGGTCGACCGCACCCACGATGCCGGATGGCACGCCGGTGAAGAAATCGACGGCGGCTATCGCCCGGGCGAATGCCGAGAATGCCCGGAAGCATTTCGAGCGGAAAATGAACACCAACTTCTGCGATCTGGATTACCGCATTGATCTCACCTATGCGGATGACTTCCTGCCGGATGCCGGACAGGCGCGGGTGGATGTGCAGAACTACCTCCGGCGCGTCAAGTATGCCTGCCGCAAAGCCGGGTTACCCCAGCCGCGCTACATGGGCGTATCGGAAGGCAAGCGGGAAGGCAGCCGCCAGAAGCGCGTGCATCACCACATCGTGATCTGTTGTGGCCTTTCACGTGATGAGCTGGAATCGATCTGGAAAAATGGACGCGTTCGGACGGATCACCTGCAGGCGGATCGGTTCGGATACACAGCCCTTGCAAAATATCTGATGAAAGAGCCGGAAGGCGCGAAGCGGTATTTTTGCAGCCGAAACCTCAAGGAACCAACGGTCACTATTTCGGATACGAAGCTTAGCATTCGCAAAGCGGAGCGCATTGCGCAGGCGGCGGAGGAAAGTGCACCGGCGATCTTCCGGCAGCTGTACAAGGGTTGCGAGTTTCTGGACTGTCAGGTGAAGCGCAACGACTTTGTTGCCTGGGTGTACATCAGCGTCCGGTTACGAAAACGGGAACCCAAAATGGAGCGGAGGGATAGATCATGTTCTGGCGGAGGAAAGCCACGGTCTGCTGGACGGTCACGGACTACTGGGAGCGGTGGTATCCGATCGAGGTCCGGATCGTAGGCGGACGATTCTGGCGGTACCGGGTGTTCGACCTAATCCGGCAGGAAAGCCTGCACGACATTCCATGGTACCGCCTGTGTCGATCATTGAAGGCCGCGCGCGCCATGGCACAAAGGATGAATATAAGGAGAATCGGGATATGAGGGACAAGCCAATTGTGTATATCGCCGGGTGTCTGGATGAGCATGCGGATGAGAATCTGGGCTTTTCAGCCACGATGGTTCTGCAAGAGCTTGGGTACGTCACGCTGGATCAGTATGATCTTCCGCGAAATAAAGGCCTTAGACATGCAGAAATGCAGCGTTTCGGTAATGCAGCATTGAGCATTTGCGATCTTGTGTGCTTCCTGCCAGGGTGGGAGAAGAACCTGTCCGCAGTGCGGGAGCGCGTGCTGTGTCGCCAATGGGGCAAAACGGCGGTGGATTATGTGGATTTCATTCGTCGGAATAAGCAGATGCAGGACTTAACCGGTGATCATCCAGAGGCTACCTCTCAGTCTGAGGGGAATGCGGAGAACTATGGAAAATATATGGAAAACGCAAAACTCTATGAGGAAAATGAAGGTGGCGATCTGGATGCGAAATGAATCAAGTTTTGCCTTGTACCCATGTGAGAAAGGTGGTGGCGGAGGATGCCGCGAGGAGTAATGGATGCTACTCCTATTCCGAGCGAAAGCGTTGAGCAGTCGAGATTGTTTCAATGGGCTCGGATGCAGCAGGCACGCTGGCCGGAGTTGCGCTTACTTTATCACATTCCAAACGGTGGCAGTCGTCATAAGCTGGAGGCGATCCACCTGAAGCAACAGGGCGTGCGTGCAGGCGTGCCTGATCTCTGTCTGCCTGTAGCCAGAGACGGTTGCCATGGGCTTTATATCGAAATGAAGCGCCTGAAAGGTGGCCGCGTTTCGCCGGAGCAGTTGGGCTGGATAGAAGCACTTAAAGTAGAGGGGTACATGGTGGCTTTGTGCCAGGGCTGGGAAATGGCCTGTGATGTGATCATGAACTACCTGAGGGGTAAGCGCAATGATGAAGAGTAACCAACAACGGGAATGCAGAAAACGCTGCTCAACCTGCCTATGGTGCTGGCCGGATATTCACGATGCGAATAATCCCAAACGGGTTTGCTATAACGAAGGTAGCCCTTTCTACAGTCGGGAGCGCGCACCGATGGTCAGTGCCTGTGAAGCGCACGAAAGCAAGGCAAACATTACACATAACTACAAAACTGGAGGCGATACAGCATGCCGAACGACGAACTCAGGGAATTGATTGATAAGGTTGACCTGCTTTATAACACCTTGCCAAAAAGCGACACCGTGAATTACTTTCAGGCAATGGAACGCTGCCTGTATAATTACCGCCGCATGCAAAAGATTGTGCAGGCGGAGGACGAATACAAGCGTGTCGAGCTTCAGGAGCGCAGCCGTGGCATTGTGAGTGCACCTAGTGGTAGCCCTGTCTACCGCACACGAGAAGAGGTATTGGAGGATGTGGCAGAACAGAAGGCGCGAGAATATTTGAAAACGCGTGATGAATTCTCCCGCATAGCGCGGGTGGTGGAAAGCTTCGCCAATAACAAAGAATTTGCGGTCGTTCGCATGTACTATTTTGGAGAAAGCCCAAAAGACGGAAGTGGCGGTCATAAATATACGATGGACGATATTGCCAGTCATATGGGCATGGATGCTGGCAGTGTCAGGCGCTGGCGGAATAACATTGTCAACGATATGAGCGTGTGCATGTTTAATTTACGAGCAGCCATGCAAGCCACAGTGTATAAGAAAGACAAGAAATTGGGTTCTTAATTTCATTAACACAAATGCCTGCACTTATAAGATGCAAGCATTTTGTGTATATATATTAAGGTAGTCCATATTACTGCGACTGCCATTGACGAAATAGACGAGAAAGCATATATTGATTTAAAAATATGAATGTATGAGGATATCTCAATGAAGTATGAAGATGTCATAGCCTTAGGTGATCAGAAGATCGCGTTGACATATGCACAAAGACTGGTCAAACTGATCAATAGACAAGATACTGAAAAAGGCATAGACATAGTGGCGCGCCTGCGTTCGCTCGCAGAACGATACCCCGATAGTCATGTGATCGCGTTAGAATATGCAAAAGGGCTGTCCAATCTGAGTTTGGAGCAAGATGACGAGAACTGTGCAGCCACGTTTGCTCTCCTGCGTTCGCTCACTGAAAAATATCCCGATGATCAAAAGATCGCGCTGGTATATGCAAAGGGACTGTCTAATCTGAGTTTGGAGCAAGATGCCGAGAACTGTGCAATTACGATTGCTCTCCTGCGTTCACTCACGGAAAAATACCCCAACAATCAAAAGATCGCGCTGGAATATGCAAATGGACTATACTTCCCAAGCCTTGAGCGGGATGCTGAGAATTGTGCAGCCACAATTACTATCCTGTGTTCACTTACAGAAAAGTTCCCTAGCGATAAAAAGATAAAGCTGACATATGCAAAAGGGCTATTCTACCTGAGCTTGGAGCAGGATGCCGAGAAAGGGGCAGCCCAGATTGCTCTTCTACATTCGCTTACAGAACAGTATCCCTATGATCAGATGATCGCGCTGGAGTATTCTCAAGGGTTGCTCAACCTATGTGGCGTGCAAAGCGGGGAAGCTCGCCAAGCAACAGTGGAGAAGTTGCGCGTTTTCTGGGAAGCACATCCGCAAAGCGAAGAAATCACTCTTATATTTGCTATTGGTTTATTAAATCTGAGCATCGAACAAAACGCGGAAGCTCATCAGACAACAATGGAACAAGTGCGCCTTCTGCTGGAGACCCATCCGCAGAGCAAAATTATCGCGTTTGAGTACGCAACGGGCTTGTTCAACCTAACCTTCAAGCAAAGCGGAGAGGCTCGTCAGGCGACGATGACGCAGATGCGCCTTCTTTATGAAGCCCATCCGCAGAACGAATTGGTTGCGTCTCAGTATGCAAAGGGTTTGTTCAACCTGTGCTTCGAACAAAGCGGGGACGCTCGTCAGGCGATTGTAGAGCAAGTGCACATTCTCTTGGACGCCCATCCGAAGCATGAAGGGATCGCAATTACATATGCTATGTGCCTGCTTAAACTGAGCATCGAACAACGCGGAAAAGAACGCCAGACAACCTTGGAGCAAGTGCGCCTTCTCTTGGAAGCCCATCCACAGAACGATGAGATCGCGCTTCAGTATGCAAAGTGCTTGGTCAACTTGAGCGTCGAACAAAGCGGGGAAGCTTGCCAGACGACGGTGAGGCAGTTGCGCCATTTCTGGGAAAACTATTCGTACAATGAAGAGATCACGCATCTATATGCTATGGGCTTGGTCAACCTGAGCTTCGAACAGAGTGGAGATGCTTGCCAGACGGCGGTGACGCAGTTGCGCCATTTCTGGGAATCCTATCCACAGAATGAAGATATCGCGCATCTGTATGCCATGGGTTTGGTAAACCTGAGTGCCAAACAAAGCAGGGAAGCTTGCCAGACGACAGTAGAGCAGTTGCACCATCTCTTGGAGGCTCATCAACAGAACGAAGAGATCGCACTGGAGTATGCAAAAGGGCTGGTCAACCTGAGTGATGCTCAGGATGTTGAAGGCTCTGATACAACGATCGCACTATTGCGTTTGCTCGTTGCGCAATACCCTAATAACGAAGATATCGAATTAAGGTATGCTAGAGGTTTATCCAACCTTTACAAGAAGCAGGGAGCCGATGATCAACAGGAGACTCTGGAACGGTTACGCTTGTTTGTGGAGGCGCACTCTCAAAACAAGGAGATCACACCGTTATATATGAATATAGCAGGAAAGTCATCAGCTTCTTGACAAATGCACGAATCACGCTTTTTCCATGCCCTTGACGATCCCTTTCTAACAAACTATAATAAGTACAAGGAAATATATGCAAAGGCGTTCGCGATCATGCGGGCGCTTTTTCTATGTAGTAAAAAGTAAAGAGGGTGTCTTTTGTCAGCCATCAAGCACTACGATACAGCCAAACACAAGCGCTGGCGTGCAGCCGTGCTTCGCCGAGCCAAGTACCTCTGTCAAGAGTGCGCAAGGTACGGCAGGCGCACGCCGCAGGGCTTGCCTGTGTCAGCAACCATCGCGCATCACATCAAGCCCGTAGAAGATCATCCTGAACTGCGCCTCGACGTGAACAACGGCGAGGCGCTTTGCGCAGCATGCCACAATGCCAGGCACCCTGAAAAGGGAGGAATAAAAAGGTGATCCCCCCCTTATGGCATAAGGCTTTGAGACGCTTTGCCGACCGGGAGGGATCGCCTCTTCCCTCCAAGGTGAAAAAAAGGAAAAGGGGGGTAACGCATGAAACCCAGTATTCTCAAGGAAATCGCTCTGGAAAACCTACAAAAAGCGGGGTATAATCCGCGTAAAAACCTGCAAAAAAATGACCCTGAATACGAGGCGCTTAAAAAGTCCATTGTCGAGCTTGGGATGATCGATCCTATCGTGTGGAATGAGCGCACCGGTACTGTGGTCGGCGGCCACCAGCGGCTGACCGTACTGGTTGATCTTGGCTATACGACCGCTCCCTGCTTCGTGGTGGATCTTTCGCCTGAGCAGGAAAAGCAGGCGAATGTCCGGCTCAACAGCATCAAAGGCGTGTGGAACTATGACAAGCTGGCAGAACTGATTTCGGAGTTTACACCAGAGGAAGTCAGCGCCGCCAACTTCGATCCCAAAGACCTGCAGGCGCTGTATGACCGCGAAGATGAGCTTCAGGAGGATGATTTCGATGTGGAGGAATCGCTAGCCTCCCATGAAGAGCCGCGAACAAAGACCGGCGACATTATTCAGCTTGGCGACCATCGTCTGATGTGCGGCAGCGCCACCCTGACGGCAGATGCCGAGCGGCTGTTTGCCGGAAGGGTAGCCGACATGATCTTTACGGATCCGCCTTACAACGTGGACTACCACGGCGGCACCGGCGAGAAGCTCTCCATCCTGAACGATAAAATGGCGGAGGATACCTTCTTCAAATTCCTGCTGGAAGCCTTCACCAACATGACCGCGCACCTGAAAAGTGGGGGCGCGGTTTACGTTTGCCACGCGGACAGCGAGGGCGTGAAGTTCCGGCGCGCGTTTCAGGATGCCGGTCTATCCCTCAAGCAATGCCTGGTGTGGGTCAAAAACGCGCTGGTTCTGGGACGGCAGGATTACCACTGGCAGCATGAGCCGATCCTCTATGGCTGGAAGCCAGGCGCAAAGCATAACTGGTGCGGCGATCGCAAACAGTCAACGGTCATCCGTCCAGAGGATGTTGTGTCGGTGGAGCCGGACGGCGACGGTTTCCTGCTTTCCCTGAATGTCGGTTTTGAAGCGATCCGGATTCGCGTGCCTGCCTATGAGGTGGTCGCCCGTACTGAGCAAAGCTCCGTCATTCTGGAGAACAAACCAGCACGCAATGCCGAGCACCCTACTATGAAGCCCATCAAACTATGCGGTCGCGGCATCAAAAATTCCTCCCGGCGCGGCGAGATCGTTGCCGACTTCTTTGGCGGCAGTGGCTCCACGCTTATGGCGGCCGAGCAGCTGGAGCGTGTCTGCTACATGATGGAGCTGGATCCGCGCTACTGCGACGTAATTGTCGAGCGTTGGGAGAAGTTCACGGGAGGGAGTGCGGTCTGGCTTGATTAAAAAGCAACCCCAAACCGAGCAGCATTACCGCAACGATATCATCAAAAAAATGAAAGCGTTGGGCGTTTATCATGTAGAGTTCTCTCATACCGTCGATACGCTGGCGCGTACCCTGTACGACTATGACCGTACCCTCAAAAGCTTTGAGGAGTCGGGCGGTAACGTAGTCATCCGGTATACCAACAAGTCAGGCGCGACCAATGTCACAAAAAATCCCTACTACCTCGCGCTGGAGGGGATGCGCGAGGATATCCTTGCTTACTCGCGCGAGCTGGGATTAACGCCATCGGGCTTAAAGAAAATCAACGAGGCTTCCATGCGTCCGGTGAAGGCATCGGCGCTGGCGGAGGCGCTTAAGGCTTTCGGTGGCTGAGATCAAGGGGAAGTACGCTAATACGGTGCTGCAATACGCGCGAGGTGTTGTGGACGGGAGCATCGTCGCCGGAGAGGATCGTATCCTCGGCTGTCAGCGGTTTCTGGATATGATCCACTCTCCCATGTTCGAGGTGCGTACCAAGGACGCGGATTTCGTGATCGGCATCATCGAGGCGACGTTCAAGCACCGGCAGGGCGAAACGCTGGACACGACCCCGCTGCGTGGGAAGCCGTTTCTGTTGGAACCTTGGGAGAAGTTCTGCGTCTATGGCATGCTCATCTTCTTTTACCCTAGCACCAATGAGCGTGTGGTAAAAGAGGCATTTATCTTCATTCCGCGTAAAAACGGCAAAACGATTTTCGTTTCAGCGCTGTCGTGGGCGCTTGGCCTCCTCCAGCGTTTGAGCGGTTCCAAGGTATACGTAGTCGGCGCTGCGCTCAAGCAGGCTATGGAAACCTTCGGTAACTGGTCGTACAACATCGAACAGGTGCAGTACGGCAGCCGCAAGGAAGCGCAAATCGACGGCTGGCGGATCCTCGATAACAACATGGAGCACTCGGTCGCCAACGAGGACATCGGCGGAGGCTCCCTGCATCTGGTTGCGCTAGCCAGCAATCCGGATGCGCAGGATTCATTCAATTGCAATATTGTGGTGGCTGATGAAATCCACGCGTACAAATCCCCTAAGCAGTACAACATCCTTAAGGAAGCTACAAAAGCGTATACCAATAAGCTGGTCATCGGCATTACCACAGCCGGTGATGATGGTACGTCCTTCTGTGCACAGCGCCTTGCCTATTGCCGGAAGATCCTCAACGGCTCCGTTACCAACTGGGCCTATTTCATTTTCGTCTGCGCAGCGGATCAGGATGAAAAAGGGAACGTCGATTACATCAATCCCATCCAGCACCAGAAGGCGAATCCCAATTATGGCGTGACCATCCGACCGGCTGATATCATGAACGACGCGGAGCAGGCGGCTAACGATCCCCAGCAGCGTAAGGACTTTCTTGCTAAGTCGCTCAATATCTTCACGGCTTCTGTCAAAGCGTACTTCAATATCGCCGAGTTTAGAACCAGCAATCGCATAGCCGGGGAAGCGCTGGAGATCGATCCGGCATGGCCGCTGGCTAAAAAACTCAAGCACCTGGCAGGGCTAAACATCCGGTGGTATGGCGGCGCTGACCTTGCCAAACTGTATGATCTTACCGCTGGTGTTCTGCATGGCCAGTACGGGGATATCGACATTGCCATTTCCCATGCGTGGTTTCCCATTGTGGCTGCTTCTGTCAAGGCGGAGGAGGATAACATTCCGCTGTTTGG
>Ga0302297_1000337_pt1 | contig 11865 bp, 7 predicted proteins | sample III_Fen_N3_2_FD_202094 | JGI IMG/M metagenome (GOLD analysis project Ga0302297, IMG submission 202094) | Peat permafrost microbial communities from Stordalen Mire near Abisko, Sweden - III_Fen_N3_2 | ecosystem: Environmental > Terrestrial > Soil > Wetlands > Permafrost | place: Sweden: Abisko...
TATATCACTTGAACCCAAAGAGAGTCTTTGACGCCAATCATAAAAATCTTTGAGAAATACTGCACCATCGCACCCGTCACGTTGGCCGTGAATCCCCAGAGGGCAAAGCATACAAATATTAAAAGAATGGAAATGTAATAGCTTTTCCCATTTTTGTTAAAAATATTGCTGTCTACCATTGTCCTTACAGATTATTTGATGTTAAGACATGCGGCCGCCCGCACCAATTCGCGATCGGTAAATTCTCCTTTCTTAAAGAGTTGAAGAGTCGAAAGGCTTTTTGATAAAGAATTTGCCGGTATTGTTGCCACGGCATCAATAACCTCACAAACCTTAGCTTCCGGGTGTAGACCTGTTGCTCGTACAAACTGCAGACTGTCCCATCCTTCACCAGAAATCATAGCCAGTTCATATTCTCCGTTATTAATAATGTAAGCTGCATTGTGTTTTTTCAGTTTCACTATACGTTCGGTGATACGTTGCGATTTCTCAGGTAAAGCATAATGTCCCAGTCTTATTGTTGTGGCATGATCGCAATTGGTTATCTTGTCTACCCTCAGAATACCATTTGCCACAGGCATATCGGTGAGTGTCATGCGGAAAGTACTGTCGCTTTGCAGCCATACCGTACGCTCTAGTATTCCATTGTTGAATCCTTTGATAGTATACCTACGTAGCGGTTCCCATTCCCCCTTCTGGTTTTTTACCACATAGTTCATGGCTACTTCGCCGTTTTTTCCGTCAGCCATCCATGGAAAGAGACTATTGTACGACAGTCTGTTATAACATTCGCTGCCGCGGAACAGTTCCGCACCCGGTCTCAGTGTATTATAGTCGCAGAATGCCCTAATCTCACTGGCTCCGCTGTTGGGATAGTTCGTGATAAGTATTTTCGGCCCTTGGTAGTAGTGGTTGTATACATTATCCACCTCCATCATGTCCCAGTCGCCCTCGTTCTCCACGCTGCACCAATATGGGTCATTCTTAGGAAGCATCAGACTGAGAAAGGCCTTAGCACACCAATAGACACTACCTCGGCAGCTGTATCCCTGCAGTACAGGGTCGAAAGCTCCATAGAATCCGGGAGTAGGCACACCGTCTTTCATCAAGTCCGGGTTCTGCAAAAACTGCAGCAGGTCACCGGAAGCGATACGTCTCATCCATCCGTAGTTGATGCCGTTACCGAAAGGTAGAGGGGCAGCCGAAGCAAATCTATACATATTGCTTCGTCCCCACATAATCATGTGTCCGTCACGTCCGAACATGTACGGGTAGCTTGTGTACATCTCAATGAAGTTGTGCCTGAACTTGCTTGCCAGCTCCGGATAATACCTGTCTCCAAAGAATTGCGACCATAACCTTCCGTAGAGCTGGTAAGCCCACATTGAGTAATAATCATAGTTGGGGTTGTCGAGATACCATCCGTTGCCGCGGTAATCGTTGATAAGCAGTTTCACATATTTTTCCAGCAGAGTATCATTCACCTTGTAACCCTCTTTCTTGAAGAAGCTCATGGTGAACACATTGAAAAATCTCCAGTTCTGCGAAATTGTTGGCCCGTCAGCATAACTTTCCATCATGCTTTCTAGCGAGTCCTTTACATTCTGGCTGAGCGGTTTCCATACGACATTGCCGCAGACGAAAAGTGAGATGCTCAGTCCTCCGAACTCCACGAGATCCTGACACGCTCCCCGGTTGCCTCGGTGTGAGATAAATTGTTTGCTTGTGGAGTCCACTAGCAGCGCCAGTTGATGACGGTAGTAGTCGGCCAGTTTTATCCCGTTGATAGTCAGCGTTGAATCCTCCTTTAGCAACGGAGCCGCCACAAATAATGTACGGCACAATCCCTCAAGGGTGGCACCTCTTACCCGTGAACTGTCTTTCGGATAGCACACCTCTCCCATGCGTGTAAAAAACATGGGATCATCAAGGGTCTTTACATGAGAGAATGCGCCATTCAACAGATATTTTGCGGCATCTATCCATCCTTGGCGTGTCATACCAGTATATGGACTCATATTATAGTCGGGTTTGTTAACTACAAAAGTGTTGCTTGCCGTTAATGGAAGAGCGCTTATAACAGTTAATAACAACACAATCACGTTAGATTTCTTCATTATACACAGATTACAATTATCGCACAAACTTACATAAAAAAAACCATATTTTATGCAAATTATCCCAAAAACCCGAAAAAAATGATTAAGTTTGTGCTCAGATCAAACGATTTCTATTTTTTTATTATGAAAAAGTTGCTTTCATTACCGCCAAATCTGGTGGATTATTTCTTTGATATTACTGGTGTTGACAGTAATGAATGGTTTTGCACCAATGACCCCGTGGATCGTAAATTAGGCTCCGGAGGAGGTTCTACATGGTTGTTACAAGCATGTTATGACAGTTGGAATAAAGGCGAGACGTTTGATGAATGGCTCTCGTCAGACAAAAAAATATTGCTTCATGCCGGCGGTCAGAGCCGCAGACTCCCAGCTTATGCACCCTCAGGCAAAGTGCTCACGCCAATACCTGTGTTCAGATGGGAGAGAGGGCAGCGTTTGAGCCAGAATCTCCTGTCGATACAGATGCCTCTTTATGAACATATCATCAAACAGGCACCTGACAATATACACACAATGATCGTCAGTGGTGATGTTTTCGTGCGTAACATCCAGCCGCTACAGCCCTTACCTGATGCTGATGTTATCTGCTACGGACTTTGGATTGGCCCTGATGTGGCCAAAGATCATGGCGTGTTTGTCTCCAATCGCAAATCGCCCAACGAACTCGAGTTCATGCTTCAGAAGCCATCGGTTAAGTGTCTCGGCGAACTCATGCAGGAGCATCTCTATCTCTTTGATATAGGCGTGTGGCTTCTCAGCGACCGTGCTGTCAAACTGCTCATGAAACGTTCCATGTCCGGCGATAAGATAATCAACTATGACCTATATTCAGAGTTCGGCTGCACGCTCGGTTCCAATCCGATGATAAAAGATGACGAACTTAATAATCTCAAAGTGGCTATTCTGCCTTTGCCCGGTGGTGAGTTCTATCATTACGGAACTACCCGCGAGATACTTTCATCTACGCTTGCTGTACAGAATCTGGTCAATGACCAGCGTGTTATCATGCACCATAAGGCAAAACCTCATCCTTCGATATTTATCCAGAACTCAATATGTAAAGTTCATCTTACTGAGGCCAATCCCAATCTGTGGATAGAAAACAGTTATATAGGACAGCATTGGACGCTCTCCAGTAATAATGTCATTACTGGTGTTCCCAATAACGACTGGCAGGTGACCATGACGGACGGTGAATGCATCGATATTGTGCCCGTGGCCGACAGTGATTATGTCATCCGTCCTTACGGCTTTAACGATAAGTTCCGTGGCGAGCTTAATGACGAGTCTGTCACTTTCATCGGTGTTCCGTTCTGTGAATGGGCCTTTCATCGAGATCTTGTTGCCAGTGATATACATGGAAACACCGATTTACAATCAGCCAAGATTTTTCCTATAAGCAGAGATAAGTCTGAAATGGAGATTCTGCTGCGCTGGATGACCACTGAACCCGAGCTTAATGGTGGCCGCGAGTTGTGGATGAGGGCCGACAAACTGAGTGCTGACGATATCTCTGCCATAGCCAATCTGCGCCGTCTTAATGAACAGCGTAAATCCTTTCGTGCCAGCAATTGGCCGTGGATAGCTGCCAATTATGAGAAGAGTATCTTCTATCAACTTGACCTTGATGATGCCGCCCGTGAGTTTCATCAGTTTAAGTTGCCCATGCCCTCACCGATATCAGAGTCAGCATCGCTCATTCAGCGTATTCACGATAGCCTGTTCCGTTCAGAAATCGAGCGGCTCAATGGCGGTGAGTATAAGAACTATGAACAGAAAAGCTTCGAACTGTTACGAGACGGTCTCACGTCGACAGTGCTTCAGGAGAAGCAAGTCCCCCGTATGTCAGTTTATGCTGATCAGATAGTATGGGGGCGCAGTCCTGTGCGTATTGATTTGGCAGGAGGGTGGACAGATACGCCACCGTTTTGTCTTATGGAGGGTGGTAATGTCATCAATTTGGCAATCGAACTCAATGGACAGCCACCGCTTCAAACCTTTGTAAAACCTTGTCGCGAACTTCATATAATTATCCGTAGTATCGATTTAGGTGCATCGGAAATTATCAATACCTATCAGGAACTAGCCGACTTTACCCATGTGGGAAGTCCATTCTCCATCCCTAAGGCTGCACTCGTCCTTGCCGGTTTCCAGCCCGGCTACTCTTCAGAGTGTTATGCCTCCCTCAAGCAACAGCTGCAAGCCTTCGGATGTGGTATCGAACTCACCCTCCTTTCGGCCATACCTGCAGGCAGTGGACTTGGCACAAGTAGCGTGCTTGCGTCTACCGTACTAGGAGCCGTGAGTGACTTCTGTGGACTGGCCTGGGATAAAAATGAGATAGGTAAGCGCACGTTAGTGCTAGAACAACTCCTTACCACCGGTGGAGGTTGGCAAGACCAGTTCGGAGGAATCCTTCCAGGTATAAAACTTCTTCAGACCGCTCCCGGTTTCTATCAGGATCCTGTGGTTAGATGGCTTCCCGACAGCATGTTTGTTCAGCCCGAGTATCAGTGTTGCCATCTATTGTATTATACAGGAATTACCCGTACTGCCAAGAAACTGCTGGCCGAGATAGTCAGGAAGATGTTCCTCAATTCATCAGAGCAGTTGTCTATGCTCCGTGATATGAAACAGCATGCCCTTGACATGTACGAAGCCATACAGCGCGAAAACTTTGATGAGATGGGCCGTCTCATCAGAAACACATGGGCACAGAACCAATTATTAGACTCAGGAACCAATCCTATAGAAGTGAAGAGAATTACCGACCTCGTTGACGACCTCTGTCTGGGCTATAAACTGCCGGGAGCAGGTGGGGGCGGCTATCTCTTTATGATAGCTAAAGATGCCGAAGCGGCAGTGCGTATCAAGCAGACGCTCAGCGAAAACCGTCAAAACTCCTGTGCACGTTTCGTCGATATGACGTTGAGTAAGAAGGGAATGCAGGTAAGCCGCAGTTAGATTTATATATTGTGGCGTATATATTCGCCTGTGGATATACCGAAATTCGATTTGAATAAAGTGCGGAAATAGCTGACCGAGTTGAAGCCTATCATGGCTGCAACTTGGTTGACAGTATAATCACCACTACGTAAAAACTTACGTGACTTATCGAGTCTCACGCTCCTAATAAACTCATTGATGTTCATTCCAGTCAGACCCTTAACTCTTCTGAAGAGGGTGCTGCGGCTCAAAGCCAGTTGCGAAGCGTAGAAATCTACGTTTGAGTCCTCTTTGTTCATATTCTCAGAAATGAGCTCGATAAGATGTTTCAGAAATTTTATATTTTCCTTGCTCACTTCGTCGGAGTTAGCCGCCTCCTCCAGCAGACTTTCGTCATCTGTTTTCGCCTCCAGTATATCTTGGTACAGGTTGTTTAGTTCCATCGTGGCATTCATTGCCTCTCGGTAGTTTTTTATCATTTCCTCGAATTTGATTTTCTGGTTTACCGGCAGGGTGGGATCATCTTTCATTTCCGAAAGCTGTCCGTGCAGAAGTGTAAGCTTCCTTTTCAGCTCCTCGCATTTGTCTTTCAGATCATAAATACGCATTCTTATTGCCATTGTATTCTTATTTTATATACAGCAAAGATAATCTAAAGCAGGTGAAAGACAAAGAAAAAGATCGTTTTTCTTTGCCTTTCACCCGTTCCGTTGTGACGAGTCTTATTTCTATCCGTTTACTAGGTACATATACGAAAGACTTTGCCAATACATTTAATTCTTTTTCCAGAAAGAATAAGCTAAATGCGGAATATAATCTATCACGTGTTATTTTGAGAATTATTCTTTTAGTTAAAAAACACATAAAATAACAACATTGTATCAATATGACTGATTATTGGTCAAATTTGGTCAATTATTGCTTGTGTTATGGTCTCATTTTTTTTATCTTTGCAATGTTCTAATAAATTTAATCGCATTCAAGACAATAAAGCGTTATTTTTTTTAAAAGTATTTAGGTTATTTTTTGATTTGTTTTAGTAGATTAGTTTTTAAGTAGTTTGTTTTTCAATTAAAGTTGGGAGTCTTGGTTTTCCCAAACTTTAGAAAGAGGCCGTTATCCGAGATGGACAGCATCCTCTTTTTTGATTTCGTATTTATCTCTAGTAGATACAAATGAGATGTTGGCGTAAAAGACACAACTTGATTCTATTTTGTTTCCACAAAAACGTATAATTTATTGAGAGTAAGTTGTTTAGAAGTGGAATCATAATAATCAGAACGGGTACACATTGATATCGAATTAGAAAAGCCATGCTACGAACAAGTAAATCAACTTAATTTACTAATTAAATCAAGTTGTTTTATTATTTATAATAAGCTGTTTTACTAAGTAAATTAACTTATTTTACTTTTCTATGAAATAGTAAATGAAAATGAATACATATTGGATTGAATATGAGAATTAGTGACATTACACAGAATGAAATCAGACACAAAGTTTATAAAGATCATTTCTTTAAATTTGTTTCCACGCATAAGTCACTGACAACTTGTGCATTATATTAAGATGTGGAAACAAAATAAAATAAAAAAGACTATTATTATAGATGTTATTTATTCTGTTTTTGTTTGTTTTTCTGTATTCATATTGATTTTCTTCCTATTTTTAATTATTGACAAATATATCTCTTTTATTTTTGTTATTTCACTTCCTTTTATTACCTTCGCATAATGGAATTCAGAACAATAGTGAAAGTAGGGAAGGGCGGATTCGAAATCCGGCCTTTTGAGAACATGCTCTTTGTCGGCTCCTGTTTTGCCGATAACATTGGACGGCGATTCTTGGAGGAAAAGTTCCGGGCGAATGTCAATCCGTTGGGGGTGATGTATAATCCTGCAAGTATTAAATCATGTATAGACCGCATAGACGATGCTCCTAATATAGCCTTCATCACTCTCGGAACTAATCATATTTACCGACTTAAAGAGACAGGTAAAATCGCAGACAACTGTCGCAAGATGCCGCAGAATCTCTTTTCGGAGGAGGTGTTGACGGTAGATGAATGTGTTGATTATTTGGAAAAGACCGTTGATGAGCTGTTCAGAAGAAACAGTCAGGTGAGGGTCGTGGTGACCGTAAGTCCTATCAGGTATGCCAAATATGGATTTCACGGCAGCCAGTTGTCGAAAGCTTCTCTGCTCTTGGCTGCCGACAGGCTTGTAAACACTCATGCTGATTTCTGTGAGTACTTCCCGGCCTATGAGATAGTGTATGACGAACTGCGAGATTACAGATTTTATAGCGAAGATATGCTGCATCCATCGGAACAGACGGTGAACTATCTGTGGGAACGGTTGACTGAGACTTACTTTAGCACTGAGGCAAAGGCGTTTATGGCAGAGTGGAGACCGATAAAGGAGGCTCTAGGGCATAAACCGTTTAACCCAGACAGTAAGGAATATAAGGATTTTATGAGTAAAACAATGTTAAAAGTATCACAACTTTCGGAAAAATATCCGAACTTCGCATTCTAATAGAATAATTATAATAAAATGATATATTCAATAGAGAAAATCACTACGCTCATCGGAGCACACCGCATCGGTGAACGAGATATGAACATTGAATGGATATTGACTGATAGCCGTTCTATCTGTTTCCCGGAAGAGACTTTATTCTTTGCTTTACACTCTGACCGGAACGACGGTCATAGCTACATTCCCGATCTGTATCGACGAGGTGTGAGAAGCTTTGTCGTGGAGAGACTGCCCGAAGACATGTCTCTTTATGACGATGCAAACTTCCTTAAGGTTATAAGCTCGCTTAAATCGCTTCAAAGATTAGCAGAGAGACACCGCGATGAATTTAATATCCCTATAGTGGGCATCACCGGAAGCAACGGTAAGACAATGGTGAAAGAGTGGCTTTATCAGTTGCTGTCACCTTCAAAGGTTATCGTGCGTTCACCGCGTAGCTATAACTCGCAGATTGGTGTGCCATTGTCGGTATGGCTACTCAATGAACAAACTGAAGTGGGTGTTTTCGAAGCAGGAATAAGCCAACCATGCGAGATGCAGGCATTGAGGGCTATCATACAGCCGACGATTGGAGTGCTGACAAACATAGGGGAAGCTCATCAGGAAAACTTCAAATCGAAAGAGGAAAAATGTCGCGAGAAACTATCATTGTTTCATGATGCTGAGGTGATGGTTTACGATGCCGACGATGATATCATCAGTGAATGTATAAATACACTGTCATACAAAGGGAAGACGATAGCATGGTCACAGAAGGACTGCCATCAGGCTCTATTTATTAAAAAGGTGGAGAAGGGTGAAGATAATACCAATGTGGCTTATGCTTATAAAGGCAAGGATGGAGCGTATCTGCTTCCGTTCATCGACGATGCTTCTATAGACAATTCGTTTGCATGCGCTGCTGTCTCGCTCTGTCTGGGATTAACGACCGATGAGTTAGGTGAACGCATGCCTAAACTGGAACCGGTGGCAATGAGGCTGGAGGTGAAGGAGGGGCAAAAGGGGTGCACACTCATCAATGACTCATATAATTCGGACGTGAATTCTCTGGACATCGCGCTCGATTTCATGAACAGACGCCCTGATCATAATGGGCGTAAACGGACGCTCATCCTGAGTGATATATATCAGAGTGGAGAGAGTTCTGATATGCTGTATCATACTGTGTCGGACTTGGCGAAGAAACGCGGGGTGGAAAAATTTATAGGTATAGGGCCTGAGCTGTCATCCATGGCTAACACAATAGATATTTCCGAGAAATGGTTTTTTGACGATTGCGGAAGCTTCATAGAAAGTAATGTATTCGGCTCTCTCGAGAACGAAGTGATTCTACTGAAAGGCGCACGTAAGTTTGGATTTGACTGTCTGACTGAATTGTTGGTGCAGAAGGTACACGAGACGGTGCTGGAGGTGAACTTGAATGCGGTGGTGAATAACATTAACCACTTCCGCAGTTATATGAAACCGACAACAAAGCTGGTATGCATGGTGAAAGCCGACGCTTACGGGGCTGGGGCTGTGGAGGTGTCGAAGACACTACAGGATCACCGTGTGGACTATCTGGCTGTGGCCGTTGCCGACGAGGGTGTGACACTGCGTATGAACGGTATCACGAGCAATATCATAATAATGAATCCGGAGATGTCTTCGTTTAAGACACTCTTCGACTACCGGTTGGAACCGGAGGTATATTGCTTCAGATTGATGGAGGCACTCATCAAAGCGGCTGAGAAGGAGGGTATTACTGATTTCCCTGTACATATCAAATTGGATACTGGTATGCACCGATTGGGATTTAACCCTAACGAGGATATACCGAAGTTGATAGATAGATTGAAACACCAAAATGCGATCATCCCGCGCTCGGTGTTCTCACACTTCGTGGGCTCCGACAGCGACGACTTCGATAATTTTTCTCTCGGTCAGTTCCGACTCTTTGACAAGGCTAGTAAGGAACTGCAGGCAGCCTTCAGTCATAAGATTTTGAGGCATATCAACAATAGTGCGGGCATCGAACACTTCCCGGAACGGCAACTTGACATGTGCCGGTTGGGACTGGGGCTCTATGGCATTGATAGTCGGGACAATCATATCATAAATAATGTGAGCACGCTCAAGACGACCATACTGCAACTGAGAAACGTATCTAAGGAGGATACCGTGGGGTATAGCCGTAAGGGTAAGCTCAGCCGTGACTCTGTAATCGCTGCTTTGCCAATCGGGTATGCCGATGGTCTGAACCGACATCTGGGCAACGGACACGCTTTTTGTCTGGTGAATGGGCAAAAGGCTCCATACGTAGGAAATATATGTATGGACGTGGCTCTTATCGACGTGACTGACATCAAATGCAAAGAGGGTGATTCCGTGGAGATATTCGGCGATCATCTGCCTGTGACTGTACTCTCGGATATTCTCGATACTATTCCTTACGAGGTGCTTACGGGAATAAACAACCGTGTGAAAAGGGTGTATTATCAGGATTAACGTAAACGGTTGCGTTGAAAATTGTAACCTGTATCGCGAAAATCGCATTTTTTTTATTAATTTTGCGCTCGGAAGCGAGATAGGGAAGATTGTATCCTGTTCTGAACTTCCTTGCTTAATCTGCGATTTAATAACATACTAAATATAAAATTATGAATGCAAACGACAAAAAAGCCAGTGTAATGACTAACTACAGATGGATTATAGCCGCACTGTTGCTCTTTTCTACTACGGTTAATTACATGGATCGTAATGTCATTGGTTATCTTAAAGATTATTTCTGCGACCCTAACGGATTCGGATGGACTTCTACTGACTATTCTATTCTTACATCTGTATTTACTGCCTTTTATGCCGGTTTCACGCTGATTGTGGGATTCGTCATCGACAAGGTAGGTACTAAGTTGGGTTTGGCTGCTTCGCTTATCGTATGGTCTATAGCAGGATTATTGAGTGCCTTAGCCGGAACAGGACTCGCAGGACAGCTCGCTGCTCGAGGACTCTTCGGTGCTGGTGAGGCTGGTAACTTTCCTGCATCCATAAAGACTGTTGCTGAATGGTTTCCTAAGAAGGAACGTGCGCTGGCAACTGGTGTATTCAACTCTGGTTCTAACGTGGGTGCAATGATTTGTGCTCTCATCATACCACCAATACTCGCTGCTTGGAACCCTCTCGTGGGCAATCATTTATTTCTGGGATTTCTGCACGGATGGCAGATGGCTTTTATTATCACTAGTCTGGTAGGTTTTATATGGCTTTTTTTCTGGCATAAACTGTATGCTTCGCCTGCCGAAATGCTTAAGAAAGGCAAAATCAATCAGGCTGAATTTGATTATGTCAACAGTGACGATGAACAACCAGCTCCTGCAACGGATGCTCCTGCTGTCGAAACTCCCGCCAAAAAGATTCCTTGGTATCAAATGCTTACGTATCGTCAGACTTGGTCGTTCGTTATGGGTAAGTTTATGACCGATGGTGTCTGGTGGTTCCTGCTCTTCTGGCTGCCTACTTATATCAAACAGCAATTCTGTACAGGCATGGATCCGTCGGAGACAAAGTATACAGTAATGATTTCCACATTTGTGGTATTCGGTATCGCTATCATTGGCTCCGTATATGGCGGTGCTCTTCCTATGAAGTTTATCAATAAAGGATGGGCGACATACAAGGCTCGTATGACTTCGTTGCTGATTATCGGTTTCTTCCCGATATTGCTGCTCTGCACACAGACTGTCGCTACATTCGAAGGCATGGCCGGACTTATTGCTGCTGTGGCTGTCATTAGTATTGCAGGTGCAGCTCATCAGGCTTTCTCGGCAAACCTCTTTACTACGGTTTCCGATATGTTTCCTAAAAAGGCTGTTGGTTCTGTAACCGGTATAGGTGCCGCTGCTGGTGGTCTGGGCGGTGTGTTCGTGCAGATTATGGCTGGTCGTATGGAGGACTTCTACCGCGCTGCCGGTAATGTGTCAACAGCTTACGCCATCATGTTCAGTGTATGTGCTTTCGCATATCTAATAGCATGGGCATTTATGAAGATTTTGGTGCCGAAATATAAACCTATCGTTTTGGATTAATCAGGATAGGCTATTTTAATAAATGAATAATAAATAAGGGCATCCTTCAAATAAAGGATGTCCTTATTTATTATAACTGTGATTGTGTTAATACCCCATATTGATGGTAAACCAGAATGTGGAACCTTTGCCAATCTCGCTCTCTACTCCGATCTGACCTCCGAGTCTCTCAATGATAGCCTTACATAGAGTAAG
>Ga0302297_1000338_pt1 | contig 11858 bp, 13 predicted proteins | sample III_Fen_N3_2_FD_202094 | JGI IMG/M metagenome (GOLD analysis project Ga0302297, IMG submission 202094) | Peat permafrost microbial communities from Stordalen Mire near Abisko, Sweden - III_Fen_N3_2 | ecosystem: Environmental > Terrestrial > Soil > Wetlands > Permafrost | place: Sweden: Abisko...
TCCTTGGGTATCCTCTCTGGTATAGCGCGGTATTTCCGTTTCTAACCGACAACACGATGGCGTTTGAGATGAATCTGCTACTGGCGGGCATGCTTGCCTCTGTACTACGGACAGATGGACTGTTTCTAGATACTTCTTTTCGCCAAAAGAAACTACACCTGCGGTTGGAGTAGCAACACATAAACAAAATAAAGAGAGGCACAACGCCTCTTTTTTTTATTGTTTACGGTGGGTCATACAGAAGCAGCAGATTTATCCATAGACGCCAAACTGCTCAACACCATTCCTAAAACAATCAACCCCACGCCCACCCAACCAAACGTGTCCGGCGCCGTGTCGCGCAACAGCAGCACGCCACCGATGAGGGTAAAGAGCACCTCAAAGGATTGTGTGGACTCAACCACCGCGAGTTGACGCTGGCTGTGGCGGACGAGATCTGTCGCGCGGAAGAACAGCAGCGTCGCAATCACGCCGGAAAGCAGCGCGACCCCAAGCGACTGAATCGCTTGCGAAGCGGATGGCATGCCGCGTGTGAATAATCCATAGACCGCGAGGAGAACCCAAAACGGCAGGCTGAAGAGCGTCATGCCATAGACGCGCTCGATCGTGGTCAACTCCGGCGGGCAAAGCGCCATCATCATGCGGTTGCCGAGCGGGTAGGCCACGGCTGCGACGAGGATTGGCAGCAGCGTCTGCGCGATGGAACCCAGCCGGAAAGAGACGATATTTTTGAGTTGAAGGAGAAAAACGCCGACGAGTATGACCGCCGCTGCACCGAGGTTTTTGACCGCGATTTTCTTCTGAAACAGCGGAGACAGCAGCAGCCCCATTACGATCGTGATCTGCCAACTTGCGGCGATGAGCCAGCTCTCACCGTGGTCGCCCGCGTAGGAGATCGGCGCATAAAACAGGCCAAAGCCGACGGTGCTCCACAAGAGCCAGCGAAGCGGGGAGCGGCGGATGGCGGCGTGCACACGCGAAAAGCCGGACGTGCGCCAGACGAGTAGCGCGAAGATTGGGAACGTAAAGAGATACCGAAGAGACGCACTCCAGATCCAGCTACCGCCGGAGAGGTGCATGCTGCGGTTGAGCAGAAACGTAAATGCGAAAAAGAACGATGCCAATAATCCTAACAGGATGCCTTTTTTCATGATCCTCCGTGCGACGCCCTTCTTCAGGTGGGCTTTCGGTGCTTGAAGTGTTTTATAACATAGATTTGGTTCGCGCGCAAGAAAAAAGAGACCCGAAGTTCTCGCAATGTCAATTACGCAACAGGATCAGTTATATTTTTCAAGGAGCTTTGCATAGTCGATGCAAAACTGCATGTCCTTTTCGCCGAGCTTCGCTTTGTAATAGCCTTTTTCTTCGTTGACCGCATTGACGCGGGTGAGCATGTCGGCAGCAGAAGCCCCTGCGACGGAGGCGACGGAGCAAAACCCAGCCTCGTAAAACGCGCGCGCCGCAACCGCGCCAACACCATTGATGCGCACTAGGTCGCAAAGGGCAAACAACTCGTGTTCGAAATTCCTGCATTGTTCCCAGTATTCTTTCGAGGTACGAATGCCGGAATCGGCAAGATGGCGAATCTGAGCGCAATCGCAAGCGGGAAAGTCGGAAAGCGGAACTGGCTTTTGCTCCAGGCTACCGAGTTCGCGCCGCAGAATGGTCAAATACTCGTCCGGAATTCCGGTTTTAGCCGAGAGCGCGGCGAGCTTTGGCGGCGTGGAAAGTGCAGTTTTCAGCTGCGCAACGGTGATTAGTCCAAGACCCGTGAGCCGGGCAAAGCGCGCGTCGAGCTGCTCTTGCAGGATGCGCCGCCCGGGGAGAAGATTTTGTTTTTGGAGCAATTGCTGATAATCGGAAAGAGAGATCTGTTCCAATGGAAGTGTATAACCCATAGCAGACACCTTTCTTCTCGTGTGAGTCATTTCTAGTAGCATATTACTTACACATTATACTACATTAAAGCGTGAAATCTGACAACAGCTTGTCAGCTTTACGCGAAACTGCGCAAAAAAAAGAAGAGGCGCTGAACCTCTTCTAAATGTATTAGCTGCCTGTTTTATATTCTCAGCGATGCGCGAAATCCGCGCACGCCATAATACGACTCCGCTCCATTGTGATAGGTGAACACGTGGTTATAGCGCCTATCGCAAAAGATTGCGCCGCCGAGCGCGCGAATCTCGTTCGGCGTGACCACCCAACTCGAGGTTTTGCGGTCGAACTCGCCAAGTGTTTGAAGCGCGCGATATTGTTCCTCTGTCAAGAGAGATACGCGCATTTCCTCCGCCAAACCCAGCGCGGAATTCACGGGCTTATTTTCCTTTCGCCCATCCAACGCCGCACGGTCGTAACATAGACTTCTACGCGCCGATGGCGTTTCCGCGGAGAAATCGAAAAATACGTATTCATCCGTCGATTGATCAAAGGCAAACACGTCCGGCTCACCGCCCGTGGTCTCCATCATAAACAGCGACCAAAGTTTGGCTGGGTTTTTCCGCAGGCGCGCTTCAACGCTGTCCCATTTCATCCCTGCGTGGCGGGAAATATGAGATTGAAAGCGGGATTTCAGCGTTTTCAGCAGTTCCTCCGCTTGCTCTTGTGAAAGAATAATTTGTTCCATATTGCTCACCTCTTTTATTAGATAATAGCATGCAGCAGGAAATTTACCGTGACAGTGTTACGAAACCAGAGGGCATATCAACCTTTGTGTGCATGAATCACGTCAAATTCCGAATCAAATCCAGCACGCTGCCGTCGCGATAGGTGCAGATGCCTACGACTTTATCGCCAAAGGGGAGCGGGTCGGGCTTGCCCGTGATGCGCTCGGCTCTGCGTGCCAGTTCCTCGATGGGCGTGACCTTCAGGTGCGCTTTTTCGAGGCGCTCCGCAACCTCCGGCCGCCGCGGATTCACCGCGATGCCTTGATCGGTCACCAACACATCCACCGTGTTGCCGGGGGTGACGATGGTGTTGACGTGATCGCGCACGCAGGGCATGCGCCCGCGCATGAGCGGGCAAACGACGATGGCGAGCGACGCGCCCGCCGCAGTATCCGGGTGCCCGCCGACCGCGCCGCGAATCACCCCGTCGGAACCCGTGAGTACGTTGACATTAAAGCTCGTGTCCACCTCCAGCGCGGAGAGTACAACCACGTCCAGCTGGTTGACCGCAGCACCGCGCCGATAGGGGTTCGCGTAATAGTTCGCGTCGATCTGCTGATGAAAACGGTTGTTTTTGAGCGATTGCGCTGCGTCGAGATCAAAACTCTGCACATCCAGCAGGCGGCTGACCAACCCTTCTTCCAGAAGCTTGACCATCGCACCCGTAATGCCGCCGAGGGCGAAGCTCGCGTGGATATTCTTCTCAATCATCGCTTCGCGCAGAAACCGGGTGACCGCAAGCGAAGCGCCACCGGAACCCGTCTGCAACGAAAATCCTTCGTAAAAATATCCGCTGTGCACGATGACATTGGAGGTCATCTCCGCGATCATCAGATCGTGCGGATTGGTAGAAAAGCGCGTAGCGCCCGTCATAATCTTGGAGGCGTCGCCCACATCGTCCACACAGACGATGTAGTCCACGAGCCGCTGGGAGATGCCGAACGGCACATTCGGGTAGCCCACGATATTATCGGTGAGCACGATGACGCTGTCCGCGTACTGTGCGTCTACGCGGGCATAACCCAGCGAGCCGCACATCGACTTTTCCTCGCCCTCGCGGGAGTAGCCGTTTGCGTTGCCGAAAGGATCGCAGCTGCTGGCGCCAAGGAACGCCACGTCGATGTGGATTTCGTCCTCCTCGATCGCCGCGGCTCTGCCGCCATGGGAGCGAAACACCATTGGATCATCCATCAATCCCTGTGAGACGGCTTTTGCCAGCGCGCCGCGGCAGCCGGAGGTTTCAATATGCGAAATCACACCGTTTTTAATGTGCTGAATCAGCGGGGCGTGGACATCCGATAGGCTGGATGGTGCCAGGCGCAAATCCCGAAATCCCATCCGCGCGAGGGTATCCATCACCAGATTGACGATGTGATCCCCGTCGCGAAAATGGTGGTGAAACGAGATGGTCATTCCGTTTTGCAATCCAGAGAGTTCAACGGCTTTTTCGAGGCTTTCGACGATCTTGTTCTCCCGCGCCATGCGGTTTTTCAGCGGCACTGGGTCCTTATCGTATAGGCGCGGATTTTCTCCGGGTACATACGCCGCTTTGTTCAGCGCGTTGAGCGCTGTGTAAAATGCCTGATCTTGCGTCATACTTCGTCCTCCTCAAACACCGCGCGGGAAGCGTAGGCCAGCTCCAGCGTGCGTTCCGCGCGAATAACCACCGGGCGGTCGATCATCTTGCCGTCCAGCGCGACAACGCCGCTGCCACGCGCTTCCGCTTCCCGGCTTGCCGCGAGGATGCGGTTTGCTTTGGCGATTTCTTTTTGCGTAGGCGTAAACACACGATGCACGGGCTTGATCTGGCGCGGGTTGATGACGGATTTTCCGTCGAAACCCAGTTGTTTGATCGCCTGTGTTTCCTTTATGAGCTGATCTTCGTTGTTTACATCGGAAAACACGGTGTCGATGCAGTCGATCCGCGCTGCGCGCGCAGCAACGACGATTGCCCCGCGTGCGTAAAGCAGCTCGCTGCCTTCTAGTGAGCGGGAGGTTTTTAGGTTTGCGCAGTAGTCCTCCGCGCCGAGGGCAATTGCGACCAGGCGGGGGCTAGCGGTGGCGATTGCATAGGCGTTGACCACGCCCAGCGCGCCTTCGATGGCCGCCATCATGCGCGTTTGACCAATGGGGATGCCAAATTGTTTTTCAGCGCGCTCAATTTCGGCTTCCATATCGAGGATGTCCTGCGCGGTTTCCGTCTTAGGCAGACGGATGACCTGTGCACCTGCGGCAACCATCGCCTCGATATCCGCTTTTCCAAACGGAGTGGAGAGGGGATTGACGCGCACCACGCGCTCGCAGTCGCCATAGTGAATGGTCTTGAGCGCGTGATAAACGAGCAAGCGCGCCGCATCTTTTTCACGCAGGGTGACGGAATCTTCCAGGTCGAACATGAGCGCATCGCTGCCGTAGATATGCGCGTCGCTCATCATCCCGGGGTTGTTGCCCGGCACAAACAGCATGCTGCGGCGTAGTCGGCTCATGCGTTTTTCCCCCAGTCGAATGCGGTGGAGCTCGTCGCCCGCTGGCAGGCGGCGGCGACGCGTGCGCGGATGGTGCAGTCCAGCGCGCCCTTGTCCACGGCGTTGATGACGGCGTATTCCAGACCGAATTCCTCAACCGCGTTTCGTATGGTCGCTACGATCTGCTTGCCAAATTCGTTGGCGACAGAACTTTTTAACACGACCTCGACCTCCCGTTGATCACTGGATTCGATCTCGATCATGATATCGCCGGACTCCATGGTTCCCGCCGAGGCGGGGGTGGTAATTTTCATCGGTTTCGCGCTCCTCCAAATGGTTTATCTCTGTGTATAAGCATATGCGTATTCACGCGAGAATACAAGCGTTATGCATCGAATATCAGGATAATATATGACGCGCAAGCATGCCTGCATGATTGTATACAAGCGCACAATCGCGAGAAATCATACCAAGTTCTCGTTTAGAAGTTTCTTGAAAACACAAAAGAGTTTTTTGAATTACATTATGCATAAATGCATGATTATACGAAGCAAAAACCAATCCACCTTATAGAGAGAAAATAAAAAAAGCAATTGTGCTATAATGCGATTATGGAAATTACGCTCGAAGAATTGCTAGCCGCCCGGGACGCGCGCGCGGCATATATCAAACAGCTGCAACGGCGCTTTCCCCGCGCCTGCATTGCTGTGCTCACCGTCGTATCGCCGGGGGCAGTCAAGCGTTCGCCGGAGACGATCCGGTTATTTGACGCGGGGATTCAGGCTATCGCGCGGGTGATCATGCGCTGCGAACTCATCCCGCTCGTATTTGAGTCGCATGAAAAAGAAACGGGCGATGAAGCCTATCTCGTCGTGAAGACCGAACCCGGATTTTTAAAGATGGAATTCTGCAAGTTAGAAGAGTCTGCGCCCTATGCGCGGCTCTGGGATATGGATGTGCTTCGTCCCGGTGGGGAACGCATCAGCCGGGAGGAGATCGGTTTTTCGGAGCGCAAATGCATCGTCTGCGGTAAAGTAGGTAAGGCTTGCTATTCTCGCAAGCTGCACACAGACCAAGAAGTGCAAAACGCTGTGCAAAAACTATGGAAGACCCTACCAGAGTGAAGTAGCGAGCTAGGAGCAATATGGAGATTCGATCCCTTTCGCTGAAGAAAGATGCTGCGGTGATTTCCGCCTTCTATGCGCGCGCGGGCATTCGGCTTGACCGAGGAGTAACCGCGCTCTTTGGCGCATATGAAGGAGAAGCCCTGCTCGCGCTCGGCGGAATCGCGGGCAATGCCATTCGCTCGCTCGCGGTGGACGAATCCCGTCAAGGCGAGGGCATTTTGCCCGCACTTGTGACGCATCTGTATCAAACCCTGAAAGATAGCGGGGTAACGAACGTGTTTGTGGTGACTAAGCTGCAATACGCGCCGCTGTTTTCGTCGCTGTGCTTTTATGAACTCGCGCAAACGGCGGATGCCGCGTTGCTGGAGAGCAGCAACAACGCGTTTTCGCGCTATCTCGCCGCGCTGCCCAAAGCAGACGGCGCGATCGTAATGAACGCGGACCCGTTTACGCTTGGGCACCGCTATCTCGTTGAGACCGCTGCCGCGCAGAGCAAGCGGCTGAACGTATTCGTGCTCTCGGCGGAGGCGGCACATGTGCCCGCGGATGTTCGCCTGCATCTTGTGCGCGAAGGTTGCCGCGACTTGCCGAACGTCAACGTAATTGCAGGCGGGGACTATATCATCTCCGCTGCGACATTTCCCGACTACTTCTTTAAGGATAAAAACGAGTCGGCGCTCGCCTTTGCGCGGCTGGATGCGACGCTGTTTGCTAGCCGCATCGCGCCCGCCTGCGGCATTAAGACGCGCTTCGTCGGCGAGGAGCCGCTCGATCCCATGACCGCGGCATACAACGAAACGCTCTGCGCGATTCTGCCGGAACACGGCATACAAGTTTGTGTCATCCCACGCAAAACCTTCGACGGACAACCAATCTCCGCCTCGCGTGTGCGCGCGCTCTGGCGGGAGGCGCGCTATGACGAGATAGACCCGCTGGTGCCGGAAACCACGCTTGCCTACATTCGGGAGAATCCTTTATGAGATTTACGGCGGAGCAAATCGGACAACTCGCGCGCACGGCGTTAGAACAAGAAGCGAGGCTTACCCCGAAACCAGGCCTTGTAGACGCGGAGAACAGCGGCGCACACGACGACATGGACTTAGCTCTACTGTTGAAAAGCGCGAGCGCGCTCGAACCGTTTTTTGCCCAATTTGCAGCGCAGGGGATGTTGGATGCCGCTCTTTCGCCGGAAGGCAGACTCGCCACTATCCGCGCGAATGGACGCGAGGCGGAAGCGGCGATGTTTGCAGCGACAAACGGCATCAACACGCACAAAGGAGCGTTATTCCTGATTGGAACGCTGTGTTATGTGGCGGGGCATTGTGCCGCAAATGAGGTAATCCTGCACCCGCAGTTCGTCTGCACGACGGCAGCACGCGTTTGCCGAGGCATCACGCAAGAACTCGGAACGAACGCGGGTAGAGCATATGCCCACTTTGGCGCACGTGGCGCAAGGGGAGAGGCGGAGGACGGCTTCCCGCACGCACTGCTAGCAGCAGAGGCATATGCGCACGCAAAGTCTCTCGGCGCGGGTGAAGACGACGCTTGGCTCCTTGCGCTGCTGCAACTGATCGCTACCATCGATGACGCAAACGTACTCGCCCGCTGTGGGGAAGAGACTGCGCATACGCTGGGACAAAGAGCGGGGGAGATTGCATTGCGGTATCCCGCAGGTGGATCAGGGCTTGATGAAGAAATCAGTGCACTGGATTGCGACTGCCGTAGCTGGAATGCCAGCCCCGGCGGAGCGGCGGATCTACTCGCCTGCGCGATGTTTTTGCATACACTGACAGAAAACTGCTGATATTAACAGGCTTTTTGAACGAAAGAGACGCGAAGAGCCTGATTCCCATTCAATTGTGGCAAATGTATATACGCGATAATACAATAATGTTTCGATTACTGTCAGAACGTATGGTATAATATTGCTGATCTTCCGAAAAAGGGGGCTTTATCAATATGAGTTTTTATGAATTACTTGGACCGACAGCGGTGGCAACCATCATTTGCCTCATCATTTCGTTGGTCATGTTCGTGATTGAACTGTTTATGCCGGGCATCGGCATCGCGGGCGTAACGGGACTGATCTCCCTGATCGCCGTTATCGTGATGCAGCTTGGCTGGGGACACCCGCAGGTTGCGTTTTATATCATCGCCATAGCGCTGCTCCTCATTGTTCTGGGGTTGGCCTGGGTCATCCGCTCTTTCCAAAAAGGGCGGTTGAGCAAGTCGTTCCTCGTAAACCGCGATCATTCCAACGGCACATCTGTGCCCGAGGTTGCCGAGGCAAAGAGCGATCTGATCGGCAAAACCGGTGTCGCCATCACGACGCTGCGCCCTTCCGGCATTGCGGAGTTTGACGGCAAACGTCTGGATGTCGCAACATCGGGGGAGTTCATTCTAAAGGGTGAGACGATCACCATCATCCAAGCGGAGCGCATGCATATCCGTGTCCGTGCAGGCGGCGCGGAAGAAGCGCCTGCTGAGTAATTGCGCCTGACACGCCGTTTTTGGCGTTCATGACCGCCGGATGGTTTTTCCGGACTAAAGTTTATAAGCAATCACGCACCAAAATTTAGGAGGTATATTATGTCTACATTTGGACCTGTTGTCATCATCATTTTAGCAGCCATTTTCTTAGTGATATTCTTTAGTTTTGTTCCGCTCGGACTCTGGATTTCCGCGGCGGCTTCCGGCGTAAAGATTAAAATTTTTCAACTCGTCGGTATGCGCATTCGTAAGGTCGTTCCCAGCCGGATCGTCAACCCGATGATCAAGGCGACCAAGGCCGGCCTCAACGTCTCCATCAATAAGCTCGAAGCGCACTATCTCGCGGGCGGCAACGTGGATCGCGTCATCAACGCGCTCATCGCCGCGCAAGGCGCTGGCATCCCGCTTGGTTTTGACCAGAGCTGCGCCATCGACCTCGCAGGACGCGATGTGCTCAACGCGGTTCAGATGAGCGTTAACCCGAAAGTCATCGAAACACCGATCATCGCGGCAGTTGCCATGGACGGCATCGAGCTTCGTGCCAAAGCGCGGGTTACCGTTCGCGCCAACATCGACCGTCTCGTCGGCGGCGCGGGCGAAGAGACCATCATCGCGCGCATCGGCGAGGGCATCGTCACCACGGTCGGCTCCAGCAAGAGCCACAAAGACGTGCTCGAAAACCCGGACAGGATTTCCCACACGGTTTTGGATAAGGGACTCGACGCAGGTACCGCGTTTGAAATTCTTTCCATCGATATCGCAGACGTTGACGTCGGCCGCAACATCGGCGCACAGTTGCAGATCGATCAGGCGGAAGCCGACAAGCGCATTGCGCAAGCCAAGGCGGAAGAACGCCGCGCGATGGCAGTTGCGCAGGAGCAGGAAAACATCGCGGCAGTCGCTGGCATGCGCGCTCGCGTTGTGGAAGCAGAGGCGGAAGTACCGCGCGCCATGGCAGAAGCGTTTCGCAATGGTAGCCTCGGCGTGATGGATTACTATCGTATGCAGAACATGAACGCCGACACCGAAATGCGCACAGCCATCGGCAAGGGCACCAAACCCGTCATTACCGATAACAAAAAATAATTATGGAATTTTTACTGATAATTCTCGCAATCTTTTGGGTGGGCATCCCGATTTTAGCGAAGAATAGCCAGAAAAAAGCAAAAGAAGAGGCTGAACGGCTCCGCGCGGCGCGTGCAAACGCGTCGCAAGCCGCTTCCACGTCTGCGTCGCAGCGTGTGCAGCAGCCAATGCGCACCGCGCCGCTCACGCCGAACATGCGTGCGCCTATGCAGGCGGCATCGGAAGGTACTGCGTCGGAAGAAGGTAACTTCTCTGGATCGATGCCAGGCACATCCAGAAAGAGCGCTACGTTCAACGTGCAGGAAGCCAAGAGCACGCTCACCGAGAAAGACACGTCCATCACGCACACGGTAACGGTCAGCAGCGAGAGCGGACACGCGCATGAAGAAACGAGCGCATCCGGCATCGCGGAAAACTGTCCGCCTGAGAAAACACCGGCAAAGCAAGGCGCAACTCCAGTGACATACACGGGTGGTACCGCATTTGTCTGGAGTGTGGAAGCCGCGCGCAACGGGCTCGTGATGGCTGAGATTCTCGGCCCATGCCTGGCAAATCGGGACTAAGGACATTCATGCAAAAATCGACCAACAAACAAACTACATGGTTCTGGAAAAGGGTACTGTTTACATCGGTACCCTTAATCGTACTATTTGCGGCGTTTGCCGTATGGGCCTTCACACAAGCGCCGCGCAACCCGATTGCGGTGCTTGCGGCGGCGGTGAGCGCGTTTCTGTTTGCGCTGCTCGGCATCCGGTTTATTCCGCAATGGATGGCGGCCTGGAGCAAGAAGCCTTGGTTGCCGGTTCGCGTTGAGGAGGGCAAGCGCAGTGCGAGAAAACAGCGCATGCACCCAATCGTGCAACTGTTGTTCTATCTTGCGTTGTTTCGGCTGCTTCTCTTCGTGCTTGCTTACGCGTTCTCACTCGTGAAGCAGGAATACACCGGCGGACTGCTCGACAGCCTAAACATCTGGAACCAACTCGGCACAGACAGTCAGCATTACCTCAACATCGCGCAAAACGGCTATGTCAACATGGGCGACGATCGGCTTTTGATCGTCTTTTTCCCGTTGTACCCTTATCTGGTACGCGCTGTTCATTTCATCATCGATAACTATCTGGTCAGCGGGCTGATCGTTTCCAACCTTTGCTGGGTGTTCGCGGCGTATTTGCTCTATGAGTTAGCGTTGCTGGATACGGATCGCAAGGGCGCTCTGCGCGCGCTGAAATACCTCTGCATTCTGCCTGCGTCGTTTCTTTTCTCCGCACCGATGTCGGACAGCCTGTTTTTATTGCTCTCGGTTGCCAGCGTCTACGCGGTGCGAAAAAACAACTATCCCGTGGCGGGAATCGTTGGCTTTCTCGCGGCGTTTACGCGCATGCCGGGAATATTGCTCTTTGCACCTGCTTGCTTTGAGCTGGTTGGTACCATCATCCGCGAGCGTCCGCAGCAAAGCGGGGACAAGCGCTGGCGCCTGCGCATGACGGACAACGCGCTCTCTCTGCTTTTCATTCCAGCAGGATTCTTGCTTTACCTCTACGTTAACTATCGGGTCACGGGCAACGCAACAATGTTTTTAACCTATCAAAGCGAACAATGGCATCAGCAGCTTGGTTGGTTTTTTGGCACGATGGCAACGGTGGTCAATAATGCAACGGGTTCGTTTTCGGATAACATTCAAATGCTCTGGGGGCTTTGGATCCCGAATATCGTCTATTTATTTGCCGCGCTGGGCATCGTAATCGTCGCGCAGAACAAACTCCGCGCGTCCAACGTTGCTTATTTTATCGCGTATTACGCGGTCTGTATGGGGGCGACATGGCTGCTCTCCAGCCCGCGTTATCTGACAGCTGCCTATCCGCTTGCACTCGCGCTGGGAGCCATCACGGAGAAGAAAGCGGTTGACCGGGCTGCGACAGCCGTCTGCATCACGCTGTTTATTCTTTATTTAATAGCCTATGTCAATCAGTGGTACGTCTATTGAGCTTTCACTGGAGAGCCATTGAACACCAACTAATATACCTGAG
>Ga0302297_1000349_pt1 | contig 11686 bp, 8 predicted proteins | sample III_Fen_N3_2_FD_202094 | JGI IMG/M metagenome (GOLD analysis project Ga0302297, IMG submission 202094) | Peat permafrost microbial communities from Stordalen Mire near Abisko, Sweden - III_Fen_N3_2 | ecosystem: Environmental > Terrestrial > Soil > Wetlands > Permafrost | place: Sweden: Abisko...
AACCACCAGTTCCAGGTCTTCCCCGACGGTGGTCTTGTCGTAGCCGCCTACCGCTTTGACAATTTCACGGTCAAAGAGGCCGAAGGCGCCGGAGACCATCAACAAACCGTTCAGCCTGCTCCAAGCCATTCGACCCATCGTGAAGGCTCTGAAATACTCGAGTACCTGGAATTTGGCCCAAAAATTTTCCGGATAATGCACCTTGGTGATGATGCCTTCGTTGATTTCGCAGGAGTTGACTACCCGAATGACGCCTCCCGCAGCAATGACGCGTTTGCCTTTGTCTTCCTGCAGGAAGGGTTTGACCATCTTCAAGATGCCATCCGGCTCGATGATGCAATCCACATCGATGCAAAGGACCAAATCGCTTCTGGACACGTTGATGCCGACGTTCAACGCATCGGCTTTTCCACCGTTTTCCTTGTCCACCAACATCAAACCGGCGTAAGTTTTATCCAATGACTTATAAATGCCCCTGACTTTCGCGGTTGGGATGTCACTTTCGAAGGCATAATCCACCGGTACCAGGTCGTATTCCTGAATGGCTTTGGCCAGTGTTCCGTCCTTACTGCCGTCGTTCACGATGATGACTTGCATCTTGGGGTATTGCATCATCATCAGGCTGCGGATGTTGGCGATGATGGTCTGCTCTTCGTTATAGGCTGGAGCGATGATGCAGATGGAAGGTAATTCCCGGTAAGACATGATCTGGTGATCGTCAAAGTCCTTGTTCTTACTGTGGTAACTGTACAGTTCGAGGCTGGAGAAGATGCCGATAAAGACATAGGACGACAACAGCAAGCCTACATAGATAAGCATGAACAAGTTGTAGCCGTGAGTAAAGGTATCCAGATCGACCATGATTCGCTTAGTTTACTAGATTGATAACTTCACCGTAAGCCTTTTCTATCCGTTCGTCCGTTTCGTCCATGTACTGTACGAAATGTTGGGCGTCTTGGATGAATAGTGCCTCCAGTGCCTGAACCCTATACGAAGCACCTTCCTGACGGATCACCCCATCCAAGAAATCCGTCCAAATTTTATTGGGTTTGATTCGACCCATGGCTGAAAGGATTTTCGACTTGTTCTTGTCAGTTTCGTTCCAATAGAGCGCCATATAACTGTACAATTCAGCATCGTCGTCAATGTTGATGAGGTAATCCCAAATAACGGACCGCAGATAAGCATCGGGCTTTTGCAGCATCGCTTTGATTTGAGGTAGGTAGCTTCGATCTTTCCGTTCCTTCAACAAGATGATGGCTAAGGTGTTGACTCTTGAATTGTCAGAATCTAGGAAAGGTTTGAGGTCCTCAGGTTTTTGGAGTTGCTTCCTAAGCTCCGGAAGAATCCGGTTGATGTCCAATGAGGACAAATACGGATGGGAAAAAAACAATTTCTCCGGATCTGTTTGCTCGGTGATGCACAGGCGGGTCAACATGGCATCAATTCTCAAAATAGCGTTCCTGCTTTGGACATAATAATTGACATCGGGTAGAAACTCCTTGGCCTTGAGGGTTCTGACCACCCGTAAACCCAACAGTACATCGCTGTCCTTGATGGAGCGGAGGAAATAACGGATGCGTTTTTGGACATCCATGTCGAGGCTTAATTGCTGAAGCCGCTCGCTCAAGTCTTCATCGACCAAGTCTTGAAAATGAACCAGGGTGATGAAAAAAACCTCCAAGGTTTTCCTGTTCTTCAACTGCGCTTTCAAATGTGACTTCTCTTTACCGAGCACATCGGAAACGAACAGCAAATCTTGATAGACGTGGCGGATAATGATGGGTATGACCAGAATCTCCGTGTTGATGACGATTTTTCGTTCACGGTCGGTTCTCCGGTCGTACCAAAAGCTCAAAGCAATGAATGCAAAAACCAGTAGGAAGGATAAAATCGTGAAATCAATGACCAGAAACTCAATGCCAGTGAGCCTATGCAGAAAATGGTCGGGGTGCAATCCGGGTAAAAAGGCAGCCAAGTATTTGTTCGGTTCCTGCAGGTACTGAACCAGATTTTGAACGAAGAGCACCACCAGCGCTGCAAAAAACAGCCCGAACACATAGCGGTATCTGAATATGTTGTTGGTTCGCATCATCGGCTACGGCAATCTGAATTGGTACAAACATTCCAAAACAATACGGTTCCGATATGCGCCAACCGTGCGTTCCTCCCTGCTGTAGGAGGCTGAAACCTTTATCTCATCGGTTTTGCGAAACAATCGGTTGCTGCTGAGCTTGATTTTCCAAGCATCCAGCCCAAAATATTGACCACCGTTTTCCAACAGCAAGCGTTCGTCCGGTGAATTGCCATAACCCAATTCCACTTCGCTGAAATTTCGTGGCTTGTGTTCGTATTTCCGCACATCTAGCAGCGTCGTCAACGCATTCCCATTGCTTTTCAACGTATAAAACGGACGAACGCCGATCCACCAGGAATGCAGGTACTTGGCCAATTGCCCGGTGAGCAAGACCACCGGTCGGTTGGGAAACTGCAGGTACCGAGCCCCAACGGAACCTTCATAGGTTTTCATAAACGGAAACGTATATTCGGCACCGGCCCTAAAGGTTGGAAAAACGGCGCTGTTCATACCCAACCCAGCATTCAGATACAAGTAGCTCTTGTTCGCAAAGTTCTGATAGACATCGGATTCTATCTGTAAACCGTCTTTACCGAAACGGTGCGCGTAATTGAACCGGACAAAAGCGAGGGTATGGTGGAAACGTTCGGAAAAATCGATGCCAGCCAATTGCTGAAGTTCGTTGACGGGTGCATCGGACCAATCGGCGTTGTAGCTCACCGAAATGTTCCTTCGCTGGTTGAGCAGGAACAATTCTTGCCTCAAAGCACTCACTTTGGAAGAATCCAAAAAAATGGCATTTTCCGGGTCGTTCAACAAGGCCAGTGCTTTGTCGTTTTTTTCAAGTCCCTGGAAGGCTTCCACCCTTTTAATCAGCAGGTTGTATTTGTTGATGTACCCGTTCCGCAAAGCCAACTCTACGGTTGAAAGCAGTCCTTCAAAGTCCTTGCCCCAAAGGAGCGTGTTCAGCCACGCGTCGTACAATTCTTGGCTTCCTGGATCAAATCGGTATGCTTTCTGCAAATAAACGACGGCCGAATCGGTCTGATGCTGCCATGCTTGCAGGTTGGCCATGAAAACCAAAAGGTCTGAACGCGTGGGATCCAACGCGATGGCTTGATGAGCTAGCTTCAATGCTTGCACGAAATCCTTGTTTTGAATTTGCTCCAGGCTGGATTTCAGCAATTGATCCGGTTTGTTTTGGGCCATGGATGGCCAAGGCAACAGCGTCCAAAGGACCATCAATGCAAGGATGTGTGTTTTCATGGTTTCAATCCGGTGTTTGGGTGGTAGCTATTTGCAACAACAAGTCCAAGACGATTTTATCTGGCTTGAACGGCTTGGTATAGCAGAAATTGGAGCCTCGCCTCAGCGCTTTTTCCTTGAGTTCAGGCACGTCGTCGCAAAAATAAGCGATGGGAAAAAGAAATTGACGCTTGACACGCAGGTATTCAAGCACTTCTGAACCTCTGGCGCCTTCCACAAGGTCGCCGAGCAACAAGAGGTCGCATGCCTCCAATTGATTCGCTTCTCGGATGGAATTGAAGGAATGAAGTTGCGTGATGTCGGCCTCTTTCAAGAATTGTTTCAGCATCGTCGCCATCAATTCCGTGAAGACGTAATCGCCGGATACGATAAAAAAATGACGCTTTGTTTCCATTGGTGCCGGAGATTGGATAATCGCTTTATTCAAAGATACATAAAAAAAAATAAAAAGGGCGAATCAGCTCAGTGCTTCTTCGCCCTTCCGATTTTTAAGAGGAGCCTCTAAAGGTCTTATTTTTTAGGTGCTGCCTTCGGTTTGACCGGTTTGGATTTCAATTGCTTGATTTCGCATTCCAGTTTTTGAATGGTCAACTCCTGGTTTTCGATGGTGGTGAGCAAGGAATGAAGCTCCTCATTGCCAACACTGCTCGGGTATTGAGCATCCACCCGTTTGCAGAAGTCGCTCACCACGTTCATGTAGTTGGTAAACGCTTCGAACGGTGATTCGTAGGGGCTGAAATGTTGGTGAAGGGCACCGTCGGAAGACCGTTTGGTGCTCATGTAGAAAAAATGGTCGCTGGTCTGCAAATAAAGCCAATCCTGCATCAACAACCTGTTTTTGGTTTTCCGAACCCGATCCGCCTGACTGTAAATTTTGTTGAAAGCTTCCTGTTGAAGGGCATTTCCAAGCCATGCGCTCACGTCGCGTTCCTCATCGGCCCAAGAAATGGGGTAGGGTACGGGCAAGGCTTCCACGGGTTTCAGTTTGGCGGCCACTTCGGAAGGTGTAGAAAAGGTGATGCCCTTTTGTTCGGCGAATTTGGGCAACGCTTTCAGAAAATCGAAGATGCCGGTTTCTCGTGGTTGCATGTTGCCGAAGGTTTCGTAGTTCATGAACAGGTTCACGAGTTGTTCGTTTTCGGGAATGGACTTGATCCAGTCAATGAATTTGTCGGCGGTGAGGGGATAACCGTCCCAACCATGGTTCGAGAAGCGGAACGAGATGTCATCGCTCAGCTTGCTGTTTTTCAACAACAACTTCACGTGCGGATTGACGGCGCTCTGATACACGAAATTCGGGCTCTTCCAGCCCAGAATGTGCTTGGCTCCTTCCGTGATGATGGTTTTGTACCCCATTTCGGCGACCATTTGGCCGATTTCGTCCGAATAGATCAACTCGGTGTTGCGGAACACCTTCGGCTTCTTGCCAAATAGGCTTTCGATGCGTTTGCTGTGCAGTTCCACCTGTGATTTGAATTCTTCGGCGTCCTTCAAGCTGCTGAGGGAATGGGCATAGGTTTCAGCCAAGAATTCGACGCAGTCGGTCTTTGCCAGTTGGCGGAAGCTGTCCAACACTTCGGGCGCATGCATTTCCAATTGATCCAGGGCCACGCCTGAAATGGAGAAAGATACTTTAAGTTTTCCTTTGTTGGCTTCGATCATTTCCAGCAAGAGTTTGTTGGCAGGCAAGAACGAACGTTCTGCGACACCCTGCAAGATGCTTTCATTGCTGAAATCGTCGTAATAGTAATGGTCGTTGCCGATGTCGAAGAAGCGATAACGTTTGAGCCGGAAGGGCTGATGAATCTGGAAGTAGAAGCAGATGGTCTTCATATGGTAGCGTTTTTTCAGTTATACAATTGTTTATCGTCCGCAGACACGGTTGTAGATGTCACGAACCTTTTGGCCGGCATATTCCCACTTGATTTCATCCACTTCCTTCTTGCCTTCGTCCCGGAGGAATTCGTACATGGCGGGGTAGGAAATGATGGAATAGACGGCGTCGGCCATGGCATCGATGTCCCAGTAGTCGGTCTTGATGGCGAAATCGAGGATTTCAGCGCAACCGGATTGTTTGGAAATGATGGTGGGAACACCCACTTGCATGGCTTCCAGAGGTGAAATGCCGAAGGGTTCAGAGACAGAGGGCATGATGTACACATCGCTCGATTTCAGCATTTCGTAGACTTGGTTCCCCTTCATGAAGCCAGGAAAATGGAATCGGTCGGATATGCCTCGTTTGGCAGCCAGTTGGATCATGGCTTCCATCATGTCTCCGCTGCCGGCCATGACAAAACGCACATTCTTGGTTTTGGCAAGCACTTTGGCAGCTGCTTCGACAAAGTATTCGGGCCCTTTCTGCATGGTGATACGGCCAAGGAAGGTGACAACCTTGTCGCCGCATCGGATTGGCTTGATGGCTTCGACGGTAGCGCTCACGGGCTCTACGGCATTATGCACGGTGGTGACTTTGTCGGGATGCTGGTGGTATTTGTTGATGACGGTATCTCTGGTCAGGTTGCTCACGCAGATGATGTGATCGGCGTGGTCCATGCCATTCTTTTCGATGCTGTAGACTTGTGGATTCACCTGGCCGCGACTCCGGTCGAAGTCGGTGGCGTGAACGTGGATGACCAAGGGCTTGCCGCTCACGTTCTTGGCGTGGATGCCTGCCGGATAGGTCAGCCAGTCGTGGGAGTGGATCACATCGAATGGTTCCCTGCGGGCAATGACGCCGGCGCAGATGGAGTAATTGTTGATTTCTTCCAGCAGATTGTCCGGATATCGGCCTGAAAACTCGATGCAGCCCAGATCGTTCACATGCATGTAGCTGAAATCCGCATAAATGTGGTTTCGCAACTCGAAATACTCCTGTGGATCCATGACGGCACCCATTCTGTTCTTCACCGTTTCATAACTGGGATCCCTCCAAACAATGGGCGTATTACCGGCTCCGGTGATCTTGAGGAAACTTTGGTCTTCGTCGCCGTACGGCTTGGGTATCACAAAAACAATATCCATGTCGGGTTGCAGGGACATTCCTCTGGTCAGCCCGTAACTGGCCGTTCCCAATCCCCCCAGAATATGCGGGGGGAACTCCCATCCGAACATCAGTGCTCTCATATATTGGATTCTATGGTGTTGATCATGTTTTTAACTAAGCGGTGGATCCGCAGGATCTCACCCACGCTCATGGCGTAAGAAACGCCGCCCCGGCCACGATAGGGCGGATTGCCGTCGAACAGTTCGGAAATTGTTCCGATGCCTCGGTCTGCCAGTTCTTCTTCGAAACCGTAGATGATTCGCTGGGCAAAGTTGATGCCGCTGAACTTATAGATTTTAAGATAGGCTTCCAAATAAGGGCCGATGAGCCAAGGCCAGGCGGTTCCTTGATGGTAGGCTCTGGTACGTTGTTCCTCATTGCCTTCGAAGGTGGGGTTGTAACCGCCACTTTTAGGGCTGAGCGTGCGTAATCCTTTGGGTGTGAGCAACTCTTTGGTTACGAAATCCAGCACCGACTTTTGTTGCATGCGCTCCAACGGGGAATGTTCCAGCGCGACGGCAAAGATCATATTGGGACGAACGCTGTAATCTTTCGGGTCTTCGTTGACATAATCAAACAGATACCCGTATGGATTCATAAAGACTTGGGTGAAGCTGACCTTGGTTTTCTCGGCCAAATTAGCGAACGTTTCGGCGACGGCGGGCTTGGAAAGACAGGTGGCCATTTCAGCACCAAAAAGCAAATCATTGTACCATAGGGCATTGAATTCAACCAAATAGCCTGATCTGGGCACCAAGGGTTTTCCGTACTGCATGGAGTTCATCCAACTGACCGGAAGGCTCTTGCCATTCGAATACAACAGCCCGTTTTCATGGAGGAACAAGTTCGGATGGCCTTGTTTACGAATGAATTCCAACACTTCGACCACGACTTTGCCATATTCGGCGGCACAGGCTTCGCTACCTGCAAAGTGGGCATATTCTTGAACGGCACGAATGAACCAGAGCAATACGTCAGGGGTGTCTATTTCAGAAATCTCACAGTCGATGGGTTTGCCATTGATGAAATTCCGGACGGCTTTGACACCTGTTTTCATGATGGCGGTAAACAGACCGGGGTCTTTGGCGGCGATGGTGCAACCGGGTAGGGCGATGAACATGTCCCTGGCCCTGTATTTGAACCAGGGGTAGCCTGCCAAAATGTAGCGTTGGCCGTCTGCGTGCTTGTTGTAAAGTTGATAGGCGGCATTCTTGAGGCAATTGGTGAAACTGGAGCGGGGAGTGCGGGAGGCTGCTTCTTCTTCAAACAGGTGTTTCATGCGTCGCGGCGATAGGGGAACGGTGCCGGCAGAAAAATAGATGCTCTCCTTGGGTTTGATGGCCACTTCAAAATAACCGGGAACGAATTGGTCTTCGTGGAAAGCATAACCACGTTCCTGTTCCTTGGAATATTCAATGTCCTTGTACCAAATGGGCTCCTCCACAAACTCATTCTTGTGGGAAAGTTGCATGTTGAGTTCCGGATATCCGGCATACAAACACATCCGAACACCGTTGTCGATGCTGTCTATGGTCTTGTCTATGACCGAATTCTCGAATGAGAGTTGGTCCGCCCTTCGGAAGGCAAGGAATGGTTTAAACCGCAATTTGGTTGGGGAGTGGGCTTCCAACAAGGTGAATTTGATGAGCACCCTGTTCTCGTGCGATACGAAGATGAGTTCTTTGGATAAAACGACCCCTCCAACCCGGTATATGGTGGACGGATTCGCATCGCATTCGTATTGACGGATGTATTTGTGACCCTTTGGACTGTAGCTCTCTCCCGGAAACTTATGGATGCCCAGGTTGAATTCCGAGTCGTGCTGAATCACCGTCGTGTCGAGGGATGAAACGAGCACATGGTTCTCACCGTCCAGTTCGGGTAGGGGGACCACCAACAATCCATTGTATTTGCGAGTATTGCAATCCACGATGGTTGAGTAGCTGTAGGCGCCCGATTTGTTGGTCCGGAGCATTTCCTTGGTGAGGGATTGCTCGAGATTGATCATGAGGGTCTTGTCGAATTTCAGATAACTCATGGTATTGATTTTTGAACGAAAATACGGATTTGAATTGACAATCGGAAGCGAAAAGTTCTTTTTTTACCAACAAAAAGGCCCCCTTCCGGTATGTTTTCAAACATACGCAGCAAGGTACAAAATTAATTCGGTCATGTGCATTTAACCGAATACGAATGTCAACTCTTTAACGAAGCGCTTAATGGCCTGCTTGTAGCAATTGGCGGATGATGTCGGTGTTTTTGACCAGGGAGAGTTCGTTCAGCAGCGGATCCAGATTGCTGGTGAAAAGTTTGACGGCAATGGCCAGTAGAATGATGCCGAAAAATTTACGCAGTATATATATGGTGCCCTTTCCGATGATCTTCTCTATTTTACCGGTAGCTTTAAGAACGATATAGACGAACCCCATGTTCAGTGCCAGTGCGATGATGATGTTCAGGATGTTGTATTCCGCACGCAGTGATAGCAACGTCGTGAAGGAACCCGCGCCAGCGATGAGCGGAAAAACGAGGGGAACGATGAAGGAGGTTTCAGAAGGGCCTTCGTATTTCATGATTCGGACATCGAACGTCATTTCGACGGCAATCACAAAAATGACGATGGCGCCCGCTACTGCGAAGGAAGAAACGTTTACGCCGAACAACTTGAGGATGGCTTCGCCGGCAATCAGGAACGTCACCATGGTTACGAACGAGATCAGACTGACCTTGGCCGCCAGGATCTTGCCCTGACGTTGCTGGAGGTCCACGATGACGGGTATGGAGCCGATGATGTCGATGATGGCGAACAAGACCACAAAAGCGCTAAGTACTTCCTTCAGATTGAATTCCATCTTTTTTTCAGCAAATGTAACGTGTTTTGTCGGGATAAATATGTACTTTCGCCTTAATTTTTCAATAGGCCCTCCGAATCGGAAAAACCAGACGAATCATCGATGTCGACGTTTGATATATTTACTCAACTCCCTCTATTCAAGGATATTGAAAAAGAGGCCCTGTTTTCGTTGGTTCCGAAAATCAGTCTTGATTTCGAACATTTTAAGGAGAAGGAACAGCTTTTTGCCCGCTTTTCGCCCGTAAACGGCTTGGTCTATCTGCTTCAGGGGCAAGCCTGTCTCAAGGACTCCTCGGGGGAAACCCTGCTCACCGGACCAGCGCTTTTGTCCTGGACCAGCGTGTTCGGACAAGAAAGAACACACCACTCCGAAGCTACGACGTTGACCGCCTGCAGCACCCTGACGGTTGACAGGCGTTCGTTGGTTTACCTCCTCCGGACGGAGCCCACCTTTTTGGATGCGTATCTTGGAATGCTCTCTGACGCATTGTTCTCCATACATTCACCCCATTGATTTGTTGAATATGAAACTCTTACGACTTCTGCTCATGACCCTTATCCTCACTGGCGCTTCCGCTGAAGCGGCCAATCCGTTTTTCTCAGCGTACAAGACCCCGCACGAAACATTTCCGTTCGACAAGGTAAAAATGGAGGATTTCATGCCTGCCTTTCTAAAAGGTTTTGCCCTGCAAAAGGCTGAAATCGCCAAAATAACCACCAATAAGGCCGTGCCAACTTTTGACAACACCATTTTGGCCCTGGAACATTCCGGTGCCCTGTTGCACGATGTCTCCGCCGTGTTCAACACCCTGAACGGCAGCGAAAATAACGACGCCCTCATGGAACTGGCTTCCAAAATAGCCGAGCTTTCCGCCCGCCACAGCAGCGAGATTTCCATGAATGCTGAACTCTTCGCCCGAGTCAAGGTCGTTTACGAACAGCGCAAGGTGTTGAACCTGTCCCTGGACCAAAACAAACTGCTCGAAGACACCTGGTTGGACTTCGTACGCAGCGGTGCCGATTTGAAAGGTGACGACCGTGTGAAATTTCAGGATCTCACCATCAAACTGAGCGGCCTGTCCGAAAAGTTCCACCAGAATTCGCTCAAATCCACCAACGCTTGGTCCAAACTCATCACCGACAAAAATGAGCTGAAAGGCCTGCCCGACGGCCAATTGGCAGCCGCTGCCGCCAGAGCCAAGGAAAAAGGCAAGGAAGGTTATTTGTTCGACCTGTCCGCTCCCAGCTACGGAGCGTTGATGAAATATGCCGAAAACCGTGACCTGCGTCACGAAGTCTACTTGGCCTACAACACCAGGGCCATGAGCGGCGAGTTCGACAACCGCCCTGTCATCAAGGACATGGTGAACGCCCGCCGTCAGATGGCCGTATTGCTGGGCAACGACTCCTATGCCGCCTACGAACTGCAACGTCGGATGGCACAAACGCCGGAAGCCGTGTATAATTTGCTGGACAAGCTCGCTGCCGCCTACATGCCCGCCGCCAAAGAAGAATTGGCCGCCGTACAGGGCTTCGCCATTGGCCGTGAAGGCGCTTTTGTCGACATTCAACCATGGGACTGGAGCTTTTACTCCGAAAAATTAAAGAGCGCCAAGTTCAGCATCAACGACGAAATCTTGCGTCCCTACTTCAAACTGGAGAATGTGCAGAACGGCGTGTTCGGCCTGGCAACCAAACTTTATGGCATCACCTTCAAGAAAAATACGGCCATCCCGGTTTGGAACAAAGAAGTGACCCCGTACGAAGTATATGACAAGGACGGTCAGTTTCTGGCAGTGCTCTATACTGACTTCTTCCCCCGTGCAAGCAAGCGTCAGGGTGCCTGGATGAGCGACATGAACGAACAATACCGTCTCAACGGCAAGGACCATCGCCCACAGGTGAGCATCACGATGAACTTCACCAAACCCACGGCCGACAAACCCGCGCTGCTCACGTTCGACGAGGTGACCACCTTTTTGCACGAGTTCGGCCACTCCCTGCACGGTATGTTTTCCAACGTGAACTACCGCTCACAAGCCGGCACCAACGTGTACCGCGATTTCGTGGAACTGCCCTCGCAAGTGATGGAGAACTGGGCCAGTGAGAAAGAATTCCTGGACGGCTTCGCTGTTCATTATCAGACCGGAGAGAAATTGCCCTATGAACTGGTTCAAAAAATCAATGCAGCTAGAAACTTCAACGTCGGCACACTTTGCATGCGTCAGCTGAGCTTCGGTTATTTGGACATGGCTTGGAACGGTATGAAAACCGATTTCGACGGTGATGCCGCCACGTTCGAGAAACAAGCCTGGGCCAAGGCCATCGTGCTGCCCATGCCGGCCGAATGCATGATGAGCACCGCGTTCGACCATATCTTTGCTGGTGGCTATGCCGCAGGTTATTACAGTTACAAATGGGCGGAAGTGTTGGATGCCGACGCCTT
>Ga0302297_1000356_pt1 | contig 11586 bp, 10 predicted proteins | sample III_Fen_N3_2_FD_202094 | JGI IMG/M metagenome (GOLD analysis project Ga0302297, IMG submission 202094) | Peat permafrost microbial communities from Stordalen Mire near Abisko, Sweden - III_Fen_N3_2 | ecosystem: Environmental > Terrestrial > Soil > Wetlands > Permafrost | place: Sweden: Abisko...
CTCCGGCAGCGACTACGACTTTGGTTACCCTGCGATCTCGAACGCCAAGAACGTCTACTTCCTTGGCAAACCGCCGGAAGACGTCGGTCAAATACTCGACGAAGACTCGGTGGAAAAAATCTACTGCTCCGACGAATTTGAGTTTGAGTGGACACGCTCGACCGTCGCAAGCTGGGTGCGGCAGCGGCTGACGATGTTACCCGCAGATCAGATCAACGATTGGGCGGAGACAACGATCAATACCACGCCTGTGCCGACGAATACTCCATCTCCAACGCCATCGCAGTCACCAACGCCAACATCCTGGCCGACGCCAATGCCGCGGCCAACCGCTTCTCCTGCGGTTAACGCGGAGAAGGAACAAAAGCCAATCGATCCGATTTTACTCGTATTTGCGGGCGTGCTTGCGCTGGTTGTCGCTGGCATCGTGGTAGTTGCATTGAAAACGAAGATTGCGAAGAAGCATCCACGAAAGAAAAAATAAGAAAAACGATACTTGAATCATTACACTAGAGGAGCATCGTATGCCGAAGAAAGTCAAAGTGTTTGCCGCCGGTCTGTTTCTCGCGATAATTGGGATCGCGTGTTTTGCGCTTTTTGCTGGAAAGGCGCACGCGGAATGGGATGAGACTTATGAGCCATTTGAAGGAAATGGTTGGAGCATGACGGCGGACGGCGTGATGACGATCGAGAGCAATGAAGGGTGGATCGATTGCCTAAAGTATGGTATTCAAGAGAAAGTCAATGAGCTGGTGATTGGGAAAGATGTAACAAACTTTCGAATGTATGATCTTCCTCGTGAGTTGCCAACACCTGATTTTTTCAGCAAAGAAGATATATTAGGGTACGATGCGAGTGGGCGACCACACTACGACTATCCGATTTCGATCAATCTTCTGCCATTGAAGATTTCAGTTGAAGAGGGGAATACTATCTTTCGTGTGATCGATGGGCTCTTGATCAATATGGAAACACATGAACTCGTACTGGCGGAATTAGGGGTTTACGATGTTGTAATACCCGAAGGAGTAAAATCAATCACATGTAAAGCGTTCGAAAGCAGGAGGGTTCATACCGTTCAGTTTCCTTCTACTATTACGACGATCGGAGAGAGCGCATTTTTATCTTGCCAAAATCTCAAAGGTATTTCCCTGCCGGATACCATCAAAGAAATCGGAGTCAGTGCATTTGACAATTGCAACAATCTTTCTGATGTAAAATTACCCGCAGATATGACCACGATTGCAATAGGTGCTTTTGATTCTTGCGCAATACAATATATCGAGATCCCTTCAAGTGTTCGTGTGATTGGAAATGCAGCATTCGCCCGCTGCAAACGATTGCAACAAGTCGTTATTCGTGGAAGAGTGACTGAAATTGGGATACATGCATTCTATGGATGCAACGCGCTTAGCCTTATCCAGCTTCCGGAAGGACTTGAATTCATTGGAAAGGGATCTTTTGAGCGTTGCGAGAACTTGCGAACGATGATTTTACCCGATTCGCTTCAGCAAATTGGGCCGGATGCATTCAAAGGTTGTTCGCTGTCGTTGCTGAGCATTCCTGAAAGCTTGGTGATTCCGGTATATGATGACTTAAAAAATGAATATATAGTAAATCCTTATGCAAAAACGGAAAAGAGCTTTGACCTTTCCTCCGCCGACACCGTGATCCTCTCCGGCAGCGACTACGACTTTGGTTACCCTGCGATCTCGAACGCCAAGAACGTCTACTTCCTTGGCAAACCGCCGGAAGACGTCGGTCAAATACTCGACGAAGACTCGGTGGGAAAAATCTACTGCTCGGACGAATTCGAGTTCGAGTGGACACGCTCGACCATCGCAAGCTGGGTGCGGCAAAAACTCACGATCTTACCCGCCGCAGAAATCAAGGCTTTCGCAGAGGAAGCAGTCAATACCACGCCCGTGCCGACGAATACTCCAACTCCAAAGCCATCGCAGTCACCAACGCCAACACCCTGGCCAACGCCGATGCCGCGGCCAACCGTTTCACCTGCGGCTAACGCAGAGCCGGAACAAAAGCCAATCGATCCGATTTTATTTGTGTTTGCGGGCGTGATTGCGCTGGTGTTCGCGGGGATCGTTGCGCTGGCGTTGCAGAAGCATAAAGCGGGCAAAAAAGGATATAGGTCGAAGAACGCGAGAGAAAAGTGACGAATCAAACGCTATATTTGCTGTTCTCCGTTTGATCAAGCAGGAATATCTGCTATTGTAACGAATCAATACAACGAATCAATCCTCGATGTGCCGCCGTTGTGATAGCATCTGTTTTCGCTTCGGCGGTTTTATTGCAAGCAAATCATCGAAATCATATCGGTTGGGGGAATATTTAGATGGGTTACGCAATCGAAACCGAAAAACTGACCAAATACTACGGCAAAGCGCGCGGCATTGTGGACGTGGACCTCACGGTGGAGGAAGGCGAAATCTTCGGCTTTATCGGCCCAAACGGCGCGGGAAAATCCACCACCATCCGCACGTTGCTGGGGCTCATCAAAAAATCCGGCGGCTCGGCGGCCATCTTTGGCATGGACTGCGAAAAGGATAAAGTCAAGATTCTCTCCGAAGTCGGTTATCTGCCGGGCGAAGTGTTTTATTACGACAATATGCGCGCAATCGATCTGCTGCGCTATTCAGCCAGTTTTTACAAGAAGGATTGCACAAAGCGCATCAAAGAACTTGCGGACGCGCTCTCACTCGATCTCAACAAAAAAATCGAGGATATGAGCCTCGGCAATAAGAAGAAGGTCGGCATTGTGCAGGGGCTACTGCATGCGCCGCGTCTGATTATCCTCGACGAGCCGACCAGCGGGCTCGACCCGCTCATGCAGCGGACATTTTTTGATCTCATTCAGCGCGAAAACGAGCGCGGGGCAACCGTGCTTTTCTCCTCGCATATTCTGGGCGAGGTGCAGCGCATCTGCGATCGTGTCGCGATCATCAAGGAAGGGCGCATTGTAGACCTGCGGAGCATCGACGACCTGCGCAAAAATTCCTATAAGAAAGTCAGCTTTACGACCGAGCAACCCGTAGCAAGCTTTTCGCTTGCGGGAGCCAGACAGATTGCGCAGGACGGATTGCAGACGAGTTTTCTCTATAATGGGGATATCAACGCGCTGCTGCAAAAACTCTCGAGCCTTTCGCTTGTCAATGCGGACGTGAGCGAACCGGAGCTGGAAGAGATCTTCCTCCATTATTATGAGGAGGAGGCGGCGGCAAAATGAACGTCTTCCGATTTGAACTGCGCCGCGCGTGGGTGAACGCCGCGGTGTGGACGCTCGTGCTGACGGGGTTGCTCGTAGGATTGATTGCCGGGGCTCTGCCAGCTTTTCTGGAAAGCCGCGTGGCGGTCGAAAACATGCTGGCAAGCTTTCCGCCCGCGTTTGCAGCGGCGTTTGGATTGCAGCTGGACAATCTCTTCAGCTTTGGCGGATTCTACGCATTTGGTTTTCTCTACTACTCGCTCTTTGGCGCGATTATGGCATCCGCAATCGGGTTGGATCTGTTTTCACGGGAAAAGCGCGAGAAATGCATGGATTTTCTAATGACCAAGCCGTGCACAAGAAGCCGCTTATTTTTAGAAAAGCTGCTGGCTTCGTTGGCGCTGCTGCTTGCTTCGAATGCGGTGTTCATGACCGCATCTATGCTGCTTTACCGCGCGTATGCGCCAGATCCGCTTTTGCCGGGTCGCGCCTTGCTCGCGGCGTCGTCTCTGCTGCTCACGGAGCTTGTGTTTTTCGCAATCGCGGCGTTTGCAGCGGTGTTTGCAAAAAAGATTCGCTCGGTCTCCGGTACGGCAACGGCGATTGGCTTTGCGGGATTTTTACTCAGTGCGCTCTATAGCCTGCTGGGAGAAGAAAAGCTGCGCTACATCACACCGTTTAAGTATTATGATGCGTCGAAGGCATTTTTCGATGGCGTATTCGAGGCAAAGTATGCGCTTGTCGGCGCGGTGCTCACACTAGCGCTCATGATCGCGGCGTATGCGCGCTATACGCGCGCGGATATTCCGGCGCTGTAGAGAGGGGGTAAGGATATGAATCTCTTTCGCAAAGAGCTAAAATCAGGGTTAAAGCCCTTTCTGTTCTGGTCGCTGGGATTGTTTATGTTTGTGTTCGCGGGGATTGTGAAGTCCAGCGCGGCAATGGCAGACGGACAGTTTATGACGGATTTGATCAGTAAATTTCCGCGCATCGTCGTCGCCGTCATGGGCATGGCAAACGTGGATATTTCGCAGTTTGGCGGGTTTTACGCGGTGTTGATGCAGTATATCTTCGTGTTGACGGCTGTGTATGCCGCGCACCTCGGCAGCGGCGCGGTCTCGCGCGAAAGCATCGATAAAACCTATGAGTTTCTCTTCACCAAGCCGCGCTCCCGCTCATTTATCCTCGCGCAAAAGCTGCTTGCAGCTATGGTGTTCTTAACGCTTTATGCGTGCTTCAACCTGCTCTTTTCCACGCTTGCGGTCAAGCAACTGGCACTCACGGGAGATTATACGGCGCTATTTTTGCGATTCTCGATTGCAACTTGGTTGATCGGGCTCGTGTTCTTCTCACTCGCGGCTGCGTTTGCGGCGAGCTTTCGCGCCTCGGAACGAGGTGCACGGGCGGGCAACCTTGCGGTGCTTGGCGCATACGCGCTCGCGGTGGTGTACGATCTCGTTGAGAAACCGGGCGTGCTTCGGCTCTTGACGCCGTTTCGCTATTTTCTGAATACGGAGATCATAAAGACCAACGTGCATCCGTTTTACGCCGTGCTATGCGTTGCGCTTTCCGCGGTATTTTTCGTTATCGCGTTTGATCGGTTCGAGCGGCGTGATCTCGGCGCGGTGTAACTGCCAGCGTGACAAAACGGAAAACTCTTTTCAAACCTTCGGCAAAACTGCCCGTGAAACGCGAAATGCGCTTTGCGGGCGGCTTTTTTTGTGATAACATCAGGCTTGTTCACTTTAGAAGCGATATACGAGGAGAAAAACAAACACAACAATGGGACTTTTTGACAATGTTTACTGGAATAATACCGTTCTTGATTACGCAGTCTTTCTTGGCATACTCTTGCTTGGCACGATTCTGATTTTCGTTCTTGGTCGCGTTGCGCTGCGGCGCATTGCCGCATACAACGAGAAAACGCAGTCGCCTTATGGCGAACTGATTCGCGCAGGCGTTAAGCATTACCTGCTGCCAACTGCGTACTTCTCGCTGTTTTATTACTGCACGCATACGCTCACGCTAAACGCGAAACTGGATCATTTCGTTGGCACGCTGACAACGCTGTTTGCCATCGCCATGGGCGCGATGTTTCTCTCCTCAATCGCGACGATGTTTTTCAATAAACTCGGCAAAAGCAAGCTGGACAACAATGCTCTTGCCGTCAAGTGGTTGGTGCGCGTCGCAAAGGCTGTCATCTGGGGCATTGCGCTGATCCTATTTCTCGACAACGTCGGGGTCAAGATTACGTCGCTCATTGCAGGGCTTGGAATCGGTGGAGTAGCCATCGCGTTTGCCGCGCAAAACGTTTTGACGGACACCTTCTGCTTTTTCACGATCTTTTTGGATAAGCCGTTTGAAATCGGGGACTTTATCATTGCGGGCGATCACATGGGGACCGTGGAACACATCGGCGTAAAAACTACGCGTCTGCGCGCACTCGGCGGCGAGCAACTCATCGTCTCCAACACAGACTTAACGGGCTGCCGCATTCGCAATTATAAGACGATGCAGCAGCGCCGCGTGAGCTTTTCGCTCGGTGTCACATACAATACACCGTCGGAAAAACTAAAGAAGATTCCAGATTTGATTCGGCAGATTGTGGAAGGCACGGAGAACACGACGTTCTCTCGCGCGCATTTTTCGGCGTTTGGACTCTATGGCTTGACGATCGAGATTGTCTATTTCGTGCTCAGTTCCGATTACGACCTCTATATGGACGTAAACCAACACATCAATCTCGCCATCAAGGAAGGGTTCGAGAGGCTTGGTGTTAGCTTTGCGTTCCCGACCACAATGGTGCAGGTGCAAACCCCGCCGCAATAACTTGCGGGGCACGCAGTTTTATAGCGATCTCAGGCAAGCGGAGACGATTCATAATCGTCCCGCTTTTTTTGTCAGTCGTCTGAAAACGTTCCGTGTTTTCCGCCGGATTTTTGCAGCGCTTTGCTGAATTTGGCGATTTCGGTCGTGCGCTGCTGCTTGATCTTGAGATAGCCCGCCTGATTCTCGGCATACTTGGATTCTCGTTGGAGCTTGCGGTAGCTCTCGTAGCGGGAAAGTGGCAGTTCGCCGGAGGCGATGGCCGCCTGTACCGAGCATCCGGGTTCACGCCCATGGCTGCAATCCGAAAAGCGGCAGAGCGGGAAATACTGTTCCACATCCGCAAACGATTCGCTCAAGCCGGCGGTAACGTCCAGCATGCCGAGTTCGCGCATACCTGGGGTATCGATGATCATGACGCCGCTGTTGAGGCGAATCAGTTGGCGGTGCGTTGTCGTGTGCCGTCCCTTGCTGTCGTCCTCGCGGATTTCATTGACTGCCATGATCTCCTCACCTGCCAGCGCGTTGACAAAGCTGGACTTGCCCACACCGGAACTACCCAGCAGCACGATGGTCTTGCCGGGGCTCAGGTAAGCGCCTAGCGCTTCATAACCATAGCCTGTCTTTGCGCTGACGACGAACACGTCAACGCCCGCTGCAACGCGCTGGATTTCGCTCAGCTGCTCAGCATATGAGTCCACCAAATCTGCTTTGGTGAGCACGACGACTGGCGTTGCGCCGGATTGCCAGGCTAGCGTGAGGTATCGCTCCAGCCGTCTGGGGTTTAGGTCGTGATTGAGCGACTGCATGATAAACACGCTGTCAAAATTGGCCGCGACCGCCTGCTCGCCCTCGCCCAAAGTCGGGTTTTTGCGGGCAAAGTAGGATCGGCGTGGCAGCGTCTGCGTGATCGTACTGTCGCCCTGTTCGTTATAGCAGATCAGCACGAAGTCGCCCGTCGTGGGGAATTCCTGCATGCCGACGTTGAAGTATACGGCGGATTTCAGCCGTCCGTAGCACTCCCCACGATCGCTGGCGAGCGCGTAACGCTCCTTATGCACTGCGGTGACGCGCGCGGGAATTTCACCAATCGACCCGCGCGCATCTAGTGCCGCACGCATGGCGGGTAAGAACCCATAGGCATCCAGCCCCGCCATCATGTTCATTTGGGAGCCCTCACAAAGAGCGCGGCAATCGCACGCCTGAGGTTTCTCTGCGGCCTTGCTGGCGTCAGCGCGTCGTAGGCCTGTTGTTTTGCATCGCAGCCCTGACACGGGTGCTGCGCAAATGTGCTGCCGAATTGACCGGCATTCAGCGTCGACCCCTGCGCGGGGGACGCGATGAAATTATGTTGATCAGGATGCATTGTTCCCTCCAAAAATCTGGTTCGTCGCTTTCGGCTGCGCTCCATCCGTGCGAGTCGGTTGACCGCCCGGCTGAGAGCCTGCTTAAAATCGTATACCGGCGGTTGCCGGAGCGTCAGCGCGCCTGTAGGCGCGTAGTTAAGGCAAATTTCGCTCATATGCGCGTTACCCCCGAAAGCAGCGTCGCAAGGAAGCTCTTTGTGGCTGATGCGATGGTTTTTTTGCCGCGAGAAGAGCGAGAAGCTCGGCTTCGGATTGCTGCTTTTTCAGCCATGGTTAGGCTTGTGCCGCGATACATCGTTCGGTTTTTTTCCGCTTCGTAGGATGGAGAAGCGGACATCCAATAAATCTCGGTCATCATAGGATCCTCCAATGATCTTTGTCGATGTAGTACATCAGGCGAGTACGCCTGTTGGTGTTTGTGTGTACGGCAGAGTATGCCGGGCTACTTGGCGGCGCCTTGCAAAAAGCGCGCCGGACAGAAATAAATGGTATTCATCATGGGCCTTTCCTCCGTGTTGCGGGTCGTTGTTGGGTGAGGGCATAAAAATAGCCGTGACAGGCAGCCCACTCGGGACTGCTTTCACGGCTGATTCGGGTTCATGCGCGCTCTTGATTGCAAACAAAAACGGGCATACCCGATCGATATGCCCGTAAAAAATTACAGTTCTTCGAAAGGTTCTGCTGACAGACGCGCGGTTTTCATCGCGGTGGGCATTCGAAACGATGTCTCGAAAACCAAAGCGTTACGATTGAAAAAAACGCTGCGTCTGACGTATTCAGTTGTTAGGCTTCTGCCACCTCAAGATAGCTCAACATTGTACGTATTTTCCCCTTTCCGATTCCTCGTTGCGCAATATCGCCCGTTAGTGAATCATTACGGGCAGAGTATAGCATGCAATTTTCTTTGGTTGCAAGCAAAAATCGAAAAATAAATCATATATTATTTCGAACCATGATCGAAATGCTTGTATATACCCTAATATATAACGGTAAATAAAAAACCGGCTATTTAGCCGGTTTGCATTTGAAATTTTGTGGAAGGTTACCGCACGAGTGTGCCGGCGCCATACACGGCGAACACACAAAGGATAACGCTCAGGACCATATACAGTATCGCAACCAATGGCTTTCCGCCGGAGAGAAGCCCGTGTGCCTCCAGCGCAAAGGTGGAAAACGTCGTAAACCCGCCGCAAACGCCGACCTTGAGAAACAGCATTGTCCGCGGATCGAGTCCTGTGGAGCGCCCCGCCGCCATGATGAGGCCGAGAACAAACGCGCCGAGCACATTGATGCCGAGCGTAACGAGCGGGAAGCCGCTCTCATGCCGCAATGGAATGAGGCTGACAAGATACCGCAGCACCGAGCCGATAAAGCCACCGACGCCGACAAAAATACAGTTCAATAGCATGGACAAAAGCATAGTCTCCGGGATAGTAAGTCTACGCGTGCGCGCGCACGCAACGGCAACAGCATAGCACGCCAAGCGAAATCTGGCAAAAAGAATTTTTTATGCTACTTCTGTGGAACAAGACGAAAAAAACAGCCCGCGCGAGCAGGCTGTTTGGTAACGATGTTGCTTACGGCTGAATTTCTACTTTCACCGGGGAAGCGCCTGTCAGCGCGCGGCTGCGCGCATCCGGCTGGCTCGTGCCCGCGTAGAGAGTATAACGTCCGCCGGGGAAAACGCGGTTGCCCGCGTCGTCTACCACCGTCAGCGAGGCGGGGGAAACGGCAAACTTGAGTTCTCTTTCTTCGCCTGCGTCCAGATGCACGCGCACAAAGCCACGGAGGATGGGATTCGGCGTGGCGTGCGGGGAATCTTCGGCTTTCACGTAAAGCTGAACGACGTCTTCTGTCGCCACCGCGCCAAGGTTTTGCACGCTTGCGTGAACGAGCAGCCCGCCGTCAGCCGCCTTTTCCGCGCTTGCGGCAAACACGCGCACGTCCGCATAGGTCAGCCCATAGCCAAATGGGTACAGCGGCGTGCGGTTGAGGTAGCGGTAGGTGCGACCCTGCATCGAATAATCGGTAAACTCCGGCAGGTGGGCGAGGTCTTCGTCGTGATAGAACGTGATCGGTAGTTTGCCGGAAGGCGAACGTTTGCCAAAGAGCAGATCGGCAACCGCTTTACCGCCGCGCGCGCCGGGATACCAGGCGCAGAACACGGCGTTTGCCTGCTTCTCGGCAACCGTCAGGTCGATTGAGCTGCCCGCAAGCAGGATCACGACCGTAGGTTTGCCGAGCGCAAGAACGCGCTCCATGAGCTCACGCTGTACGTCCGGCAACAGCAAATCCGGCTTGTCGCCCGCCTGCATATTGTTGCCATCGTCCGGCGCTTCGCCTTCCAGCGTTTCATCGAGTCCGAGTACGAGCAGCACCGTGTCGCTGTGTTCGGCGACAGTGACCGCCTCTGCAATGCGGTCGTTTTCAAAGGCGAGCACTTCAGTTTTACGGCGGAAAAGGTCGCAGCCGGGGGCAAAGAGTACGCGTACATCGTCCCCGCAAGCATCCTGCACGCCTTCCAGAATCGTAACATAGCGCGACGAGGTGCCGTGATAATTGCCCGTGAGCGCAACGCGGCTGTCCGCATTCGGGCCGATTACGCCGAGGGTTTTTAGCTTGTCTTTCTGTAACGGAAGGATACCGTCGTTTTTCAGCAGCACGCAGCTCTTGAGCGCGGTTTCTTGCGCGAGTGCAAGATGCTCCGCGCACTCAACGGTTTCATACGGCACTTTGTCATAATCGCTGCCTTCGCCCATGATACCAAGCAAATAACGCGTGGTAAACGCGCGCTCAGCGGCAAGGGTGATCTGGTCTTCGGTGACCAAGCCCTGATGATACGCGGACATGAGCAGCAGATAAATTGAGCCGCAGTTGATATCGCAGCCGTTTTTCATGGCGAGGGCTGCGCTCTCCTCCGGACTGCTCGTGACGCCGTGCCCGGTGTGAAAATCGATCAGCGCCCAGCAATCGGACACAACAAAGCCGGCAAAACCCCACTTGCTGCGCAGAATATCGACCAGCAGCGTTTTGCTGCCGCAGCAGGGTTCGCCATTGACGCGGTTATACGCGCCCATCACGCTCTCCACCTGCGCGTCTCTCACCAGCGCCTCGAACGCGGGAAGATAGGTTTCCCACATGTCTTTTTCCGTCGCGATGGCGTTGAAATGGTGGCGAATCGCCTCCGGCCCGCTATGAACCGCGTAGTGCTTTGCGCAGGCGCTGGCGGTCATGACTTCACCTTCGCCCTGCATGCCGTTGACAAATGCTTTGCCAAGCTCTGCGGTGAGATAAGGATCTTCGCCTAGCGTCTCGTGCCCGCGTCCCCAGCGCGGATCGCGAAAGATATTGATATTCGGGGAAAAGAACGTCAGACCTTTGTAGATGTCTCGGTCGTTGTGCTTGGCGAATTCGTTATACTTCGCGCGCCCTTCCAGCGCGGTTGCCGCGCTGACGGCCTTGAGTTCGTCACGGTCAAACATGGCGGCAAGCGCGATTGCCTGCGGAAAGCTCGTGGCAACGCCCGCGCGCGCAACGCCATGCAATCCTTCATTCCACCAGTTGTATGCGGGAATGCCCAGCCGCTCGATTGCGGGCGCGCCATAGACCAGCTGAGACATCTTCTCGTCCAGCGTCATTTTCGCCACAAGCGCGCGGGCTTTTGCGTGAGCCGCTTCTCTGTTAAACATGGATTACCTCCTGATAAAAATAAGTAAATAATTAAGTTACCGGATGTTCAGTACAATTTTGATTGCGGATAGCGAAATCGATTGCGTTCGATGTTTCGTCTGCGTTACTTAATTTGCTGTTGAAGCCGGTCGAAAAGCGCAATGTTGCGCCCGCATCCGCTGCGGGAAGGCCCATTGCGGTGAGCACATGGGAGGGTTCCCGCTCTCCTCCGGCGCAAGCTGCGCGCGCGGAGGCGTAGATTCCTGCGGCGGAGAGTAGAGGTAAAAGCCGCTCGCCCGGGGTGCCCGTGAGGGTGATGCTCAGGATGTGCGGCAGACGCGGCGCGCTGATTCCGTTGACGCGGCTGGAGGGGAAGCGCTGTGTGAGCAGCTCCTGAAGCCGGTTTCGCACGTCACAAGGGGCGGGGAGTGTAGCGCATGTCAAAGCCTTGGCAAAGCCCGCGATGGCTGGCAGGTTTTCCGTGCCGGGGCGCAGCGCGCG
>Ga0302297_1000358_pt1 | contig 11561 bp, 8 predicted proteins | sample III_Fen_N3_2_FD_202094 | JGI IMG/M metagenome (GOLD analysis project Ga0302297, IMG submission 202094) | Peat permafrost microbial communities from Stordalen Mire near Abisko, Sweden - III_Fen_N3_2 | ecosystem: Environmental > Terrestrial > Soil > Wetlands > Permafrost | place: Sweden: Abisko...
GACGTTGTTTACCGGGTTTGGGCATCAGTGGGAGGTGGCTAGCGACGCCTATTCGCCCGCGACCAACACTCATCCTTTTGACGCGACGAACGGCACAGTCACGCTCACCCCTTACGGGAACATCTACGACTGGCTGCTGCAATACCATCGCTAGCGGGAGCCAGCGACCCACAAAGAAACGGAGCCAGAAGGCTCCGTTTTACTTTGGCCCGGGCGGCCAATAGATACGGCAGTCTCCCAGGCAACATCTTGAAGATGACCTATCCATGCGTCTCTCAGGGAAGTCTTTTCACCGCGCGCAAGCTACCACATCAAATCGTCCGGGATCTGGAAGGCGGCATACGGATCGTCCGCATCGATCTCGGTGGTGGTCTTGTTCACCCGCACGACGAGTGAGGCATCGCGCTCAGCGATCTTGTCGGCGATGACCTTGGGTACCAGTTCGGTCGTACCACCCTGGCAAACGATCACCAGGCGCCCGGCCATCAAATGCGCCTGAACTGCTGCCGACACATACAAGCGTTCGATCTTCTGGTTGTGCGTGAAATTGTAGGCGATGTCCCCAGGCCCTTTGCTCTGGCGATTCTTCTGAACCATCTGGGCAATTTGCGCGACAATCGCCTTCTGAGTGGCGACCGCGTCGCGCTGGGCATTGAGTTCGCGAGCCCGTTCGGCGTTCTTGCGTTGCGTTTCGAGCGCGGCCAGGCGCGCTTCATCGACGCTTTGTGTGCCGGTCCGGCGCTCGGTCTTTTTTTGTTTGGTCTTGTCGTGGCTGGCTTGTTTGGCTTTGTTCTTGTCGACTAGGCCAGCTTTCAGAAACTGCTCTTGCAAAGACGCCATCGAGGTAACTCCGAATTCAGGGCCCCCAGTTCAGGCAACGGCGCCAGCCAGAGGAAGGTCGCTAGCATAGCAAAAAGTCGATCCATGATCGCCAGGCTGCTGGCGATTCTGTCCACGAGCCGGAAGGCCAACACCACCATTTTTCACGAGGCGCTACAGAATTTCCATATGAACAACTTTCAGATCCTTTGCTACGGCGATTCAAATACCTGGGGATACATTCCCGTCACCGGCGGTCGCTACGCGCCGACGGTGCGCTGGACGGGTGTTATGGCGGAGCAGCTTGGCCCCCGATTTTCAGTGATTGAGGAAGGGCAGAGCGGGCGCACTACAGTCTGGGACGATCCGCTGGAAGGCGACAAGAACGGCCTGCGCTATTTGCCGGCGTGCCTGGAAAGCCACATGCCGCTCGATCTGGTGATCCTGATGTTGGGAACGAATGACCTGAAAGCACGGTTCTCACTCACCGCGCTGGACATTGCCCTCGGCGCAGAACGCCTGGTACAGGTGATCCAGAAATCCGGCTGTGGCGTGGACGGGAATCCGCCCGCGATCCTGCTCGCCGCGCCGCCACCGATCAATCCAATCGATGATGTGGGTTCCGAGATGTTCTATGGCGGAAGCCAGAAGTCGGCCTCGCTGGCGCAACGCTACAAAGCGGTGGCTGAGAAGTGGGGCTGTTGTTTTCTCGATGTGGCTGCGCTTATCAAAGTCGATGCGGCCGATGGTATCCATTACAGCGAAGCGTCGCATCGCGCTCTCGGCAAGGCGATGGCCGATCACGTATTGAACAGCAGGCAATTGGCGATCTGAGTGACGATTGACGGACGCGTTGCTTATTAAGGCGGTCTGGGGAGCATCGGGTAATCGGCCAACGGACGTTGAGGATGCTACAGCCGGACGTGACACTGAAGCGGATAGGGAGCGCCGAGTCAATCAGATGTTGAAAGGCGTTTGCGATGTCGGCGGACGTCGATCCAGTTTGAACATTTGCTCTGGATGTCCTTATGCTGGAAAGAGATCCCGCACGCGTGCGAACGGCAGTCCTGTCTCTGCTGCCCGACGTACTTTTCGATCCAAGACATGATTCAGGGGAATCTCTCGATTGAGCGTTTCAAATAGGTCGTAGCCGTCCATGCAGATTACCCGCTTGCCACGGCCAAACGCGACAAGCCCATCCTCGGTAAAGCCACTGTTGCTAACGAAGAGTCCGCGAGTCCAGGCCGCTTTCTGTTCAAGCTTGCCGTGGAAATTGTGCAAATCGGCAACCCCCGTTTGGGCGGCCTGCCACTTGGCTTCCACTAGATAAACCTCGCTTTGCAGTACAAAGCTACCGTCGATTTGCTCGCCCTTAAGGCGGAACGGCTCACGAGCTTCCAAACCATATGCGTTGAAGAGGTCGCGCAAGATCGTCTCGAAGGCATAACCCCGTTGCTGAGGAGAGAGCCGCCCCAAACCGACCAGCTCATTCTTCAAGGCGAGGACTTTGGGGCGATCGAAAGCGGGAACGACGGGCTGGCTCACGGGCTTCGCAACCCCCTGTTTGCCTTCAATTCGATTGATCAAGGAGAGCAGTTGCCCATGGGCATTATTGACAGCATCCTCCACACCTTGACGCAAACGAACGGCTTCGCGGTATTCCCACAAGACGTAAAGCGCTCTGACTGCTGTGGCCACATCCACCTTTTGCAGGAAGCATCTTAGTCGCTTGGCTTTGGAGGATCCCTGCTCCTTATAGAGCGCGTCATTGATGTCTACGTTGAGCTCTTGAGCGAAGAACTGGGCCATGGTGCGATCAGAAAAATCCAGGACATAACCGCCGCCCATTTCAAACAGATCATCGAGTACAAGAATGTCGATTGCGCGAATATTTGCCATACCAGTCTCTCAGAACTCGTCGCCGGTGGATCGCTGGGGCGGTGGAATAAACTCGTCAATTGCCCAGCCATCATCGTTTAGCTGGCCTATAACAGTCCAAAGAGGTCAGCTGCCAAAAATCCTAATGGAATTTCGTTAATCTTACACGCTGGCGGCAGTGCATGGCAGCTTAAGACGAAATGCAATGCTCAACCGTTTATAGTTCTCTAGGGGCAGGATGATGAGTAGTGGAGTCCTCTAGCAGCGAGCCCAGCGTACGGTTATCAACTAATTAGGAGTCAATTGGTCATCGCAACGTGACCGCTAGGCCAAACTGGCGACGGAGGGCGACGAGTCTGTAACGGCTGGTGTAGGAGTACAACTCTGCCAAGGTTTCAGGTTAGCGTCACATCTTCTGTGCTTTTTATCAACTGGCAAAAAGGCCCCGAATCACTAGATCTCGGGGCCTTAGGCTTGGTCTAAAATTACGGCGTCATAGTCTCACCTTATGCTGACACCGATTCGAACCCGGCGCTTCTTTTAACGCGCGATCAACCGCAGGTGCCTACCGCTCCACACGCCGTGCAGAAGTCGCAGCCATCCTTGCGGATCATCGTGTAGTTGCCGCATTCACCGCACAGCTTGCCGGCGGTGGGCTTGGCGGCGGTGCTACCGGCGGGCGTTTCGAGAATGCCCATCTGCTGAAGCGGCATGCCGTTTTCATCGAGGATGCCGAGCATGGCGTAGCGGTGGATGATGAGCTGCGCCATGTAGGCGACCGTCGACGGGTAATTGGTCTGCTTGCGTGTGCCGGGCACGAAGGCCATGAAGTCGCCGAGCGGCTCGGGGTAGTCGAGCAGTTTGCGCAGCTTCATGCCGATCCACGCCGGATCGAGCACGCGCATGTCGAGCGAGAGCAGCTTGGTGAGGCCGTCGAGGGCGCGCGGATAATTGCCGGAGAGCCAGACCGAATAGGGACGCGTGACGCCGTCGGGCAGGGTGATCTCCTTGAGGCCGAGAACGAAGTCTTCGTCGGTCGCCGGGTTGAAGATGTCGACCGTCCACGATAGCGTGCCGTCAGTGCCAGTCTTCGGTTCCTTTAGGCTGAACATGGCGTCAAGCACCGGCGTCGGGCCTTCGTTCTGGAAGAAGCCGAGCTGATCGACGCGGAATTGGATCAGGCGCGCCATGGCCGACACGATCGACGGCATGCGCTTGTGTTCGCCGTGGGGCGGGAAGGACATTTCGAAGCCTTCGCCATCTGGCGTCTTGGCCAGCGATTCGAGCTTGAGTGCTAGCCAGGCGTGGTCGTTGGCGCGCATGTCCATCGATAAGGTCTTAGCGACCGCACCGAGGCCGCGCGGTTGCGCCGGTCCATTGACCCAGGCTTCAAACGGCCACGAGCGGCCTTCCTGATCGATATGACCGACGAAGAGCGCAAATTTGCCCATCTCCTGCTCGATCATGTAGGTCCAGGACATGTTGCCCTCTGGCAGGCTTGGGCGACCCGGCCAGCGCAGGCTGGAGAGCACCGGTGCCGGCAGGTTCTTGATCGACAGGCGGCGGTTGGCGTCGCCGTTCACGAAGTCCTGCGGCTGCTTTTTCTCTTCGGCCTGCTTGGGCGTATCGACCGAGAGCACCGAGCCAAGCACGCTGTTCGGACGATAGGTCGCCAAGCCCTTGAGGCCGGCCTTCCAGGCGCTCATATAGAGATCCTGGAAGTCTTCGTAGGGGTAATCGGCCGGGACATTGACCGTCTTTGAGATCGACGTGTCGATATACGGCGCGACGGCGGCAACCATTTCCTTGTGCGCTTGCGCGGAGATTTCGAGTGCGGTAACGAAATAGTCGGGCAAATTCTCGACATCACCACCCATGTGCTTGTAGTGGCGCCAAGCGTAGTCCTCGACGGCGTATTCCTTGAGCGTGCCATCGAACATGCGTTTTTTGCGGTTGTAGGTCCACGAGAAGGGCGGTTCGATGCCGTTGCTCGCGTTGTCGGCAAAGGCCAGCGAAATGGTGCCGGTCGGTGCGATCGACAGCAGGTGCGAGTTGCGCAGGCCGTGCTTGCGGATTTCGGCCTTGACGTCGGGCGGCAGGCGCGAAGCGAAGTTGCCGCCGGAAAGGTACAGCTCGGCATTGAACAACGGAAACGCGCCGCGATCCTTTGCCAGATCGACAGAAGCGAGGTAGGCGGTGTTGCGCATCTCTTCCGAGATACGTGCGGCCATGGCGGTGGCTTCCGGACGGTCATAACGCAGACGCAGCATGCACAGGGCGTCGCCAAGGCCGGTAAAGCCGAGACCCACGCGGCGTTTGTTGGACGCTTCTTCTTTCTGGCGTTCGAGCGGCCAGGCGGTCACGTCGAGCACGTTGTCGAGCATGCGCGTCGAGATCTTGACCACCTCGCCGAAGGCGGCGAAGTCGAATTCGGCGCGGTTGCTGAAGGCGTGCTTGACGAACAGGGTCAGATTGATCGAACCCAGGCAGCAGCAGCCGTAGGGCGGCAGCGGTTGTTCGGCACAAGGATTGGTCGCTTCGATCAGTTCGCAGTAGTAGAGGTTATTGTCCTTGTTCATGCGGTCGAGGAAGAGGATTCCCGGCTCGGCATGGTCGTAGGTCGATTTCATCACCTGATCCCACAGGTCGCGCGCGCGCACCTTGCGGTAGACCCACTGGCCGTCTTCACGCTGGAAGGCGCCGGACGACTTCATGTCCGCATTGGGTTCAGCACGGTGCGAGAGTTCGACTTCGGAATCGGCTTCGACGGCCTCCATGAAGGCGTCGGTCACAGCGATCGAGACGTTAAAGTTGGTCAGGTCGCCCTTGTCCTTGGCGTGGATGAAGACTTCAATGTCCGGATGGTCACAGCGCAGAACGCCCATCTGTGCGCCGCGACGGGCACCGGCGGATTCAACGGTCTCACACGAACGGTCGAAAACGCGCATGTAGGAAACAGGGCCTGAAGCCCTTGATTGCGTACCCTTGACCTGCGCACCCTGCGGGCGGATCGACGAAAAGTCGTAGCCGACACCACCACCACGGCGCATGGTTTCGGCGGCTTCAGCTAGGGCGCTGTAGATACCCGGTTTGCCGTCGACGAGTTCGACGATGGAGTCACCGACCGGTTGCACGAAGCAATTGATCAGCGTCGCGGCAAGTGGCGTGCCGGCGGCCGAATTGATGCGGCCAGCCGGAACAAAGCCGTTTTCCTGGGCCCAAAGGAAGCGCTCTTCCCATTTGGCGCGATGTTTTTCTTCTTCGTTGGCGGCCAGTGCGCGCGCGACACGGCGACGTACGTCATGGACGTTGGTTTCACTTCCTTTGGCGTATTTCTCGATCAACACCTCGGCAGAAATTTCCTGCTCGGCAAGTGGCGCAATCTGCGGCATTTCGGCGACGGCGGTTAAGGAAAGTTGTTGTGAATTCTGGCTCATGTTTTTGCCTTTCAGATTTTGTAGCTGCACGCTGCGCTGTATTAGAAATTGCGATCGATCGAGGAGTTCAAACTGCGGTTCAAACCGCGGGTATTCATGGTCTATGACGAAGGTGATATTTGTGCCGGGCTTTCACGGCAAATCAGACGTAAAGCTACTGCATATAGTGGCCAAAGGCAAGGTGGTAACTAAATGTAGTTGTTGTTGCGTGCGGATAAAAATTGCAAAAAGGCTGTTAAATCACCGTTTTGCAGGCCGAAAGTTTATTTTTATGTTGCGACGCACAAGAGCGAAGTCAGGGGCGCAAATGCGAAGCCCACATCGGTGCGCGCACCGATGTGGGCTTCGGGGGAAGGACTAGAGCTTAAGCAGAGTCTGTGCGTGATGGGCGATCATCCATTCTTCGTTGGTCGGGATCACCAGAACATCCACGGCACTGTCAGCGGCGCTGATGCGCAGATCGCCGCGGGCATTGGCTTCAGGGTCGAGCACAACGCCTTGCCACTTGGCCTGCTGGCAGATGGTGTCGCGTAATCCGGCATTGTGCTCGCCGATGCCGCCCGTAAACACGATGGCGTCGAGGCCGCCAGCCGCCGCCGAAAGCGAACCGAGTTCGCGCACGATACGGTAGCAGAACAACTCGATGGCTTCCTTCGCTTCCGGCTTGTCGCTGGCGAGCAGTGTCCGCATGTCCTGTGAAACTCCGGAAACACCCAGCAGGCCGGATTCCTTGTACAGAAGCTGCGTCATTTCCTTGACGCCGAACTTGTAGCTTTCCATGATGTGCAGGATCAGGCCGGGGTCAATCGACCCGCAACGGGTTCCCATGACCAATCCGTCGATGGTCGAGAACCCCATCGTCGTAGCCAGGCATTTGCGATTGACCATGGCGCTCATGCTGGCACCGTTGCCGAGGTGAGCGACAACAACGCGGCCATCGGCGCGCGGCGAGAGCTTGGGCAAGGCATAAGCAATGTATTCGTAGGAGATGCCGTGGAAACCGTAGCGCTTGGCGCCGTCATCGGTGAACTTGCGTGGCAGGCCGTAGGTTTGCGCGATTGCCGGTTGCGTGCGATGGAAGGCTGTATCGAAACAGGCTACTTGCGGCACCTTGGGGAGAATGGCCTCAAGGGCGTAAATCCCGTTCAGGTTGTGCGGTTGGTGCAATGGCGCAAGCTTATTGTATTGCGCCAGTTGTTCCAGCACGGCCGCATCAAGCACGACAGGTTTTGAGTAGCGATCGCCGCCATGAACGACGCGGTGGCCGACGGCGACAATTTCGCTTCCATTCCCGTTGGCGGCAAACCAGTGCAGCAGATGGTCAAAAGCCTGTTGGTGGTTGGTTGCGGCGCCGCCAGGCAGGTTCTCGTCGGCGATGCGTTGTCCAGCCTGATTCTTGGCGACGAGCCTGACTTCGGCGGTTCCGATGGCGTCGATTTGACCTGAGATGGCGGCCTTTTCCAGAAGCGGATTGGTCAGTTCAAAGAGTGCGAATTTGATCGACGACGAACCGGCGTTGATCGTTAATATGCCTTGCATTAGTCTGATTCCATTGCGTTGTTGCGGTTGTGGTGGGCGATCAGTGTGGCGATGACACAGGAGGCAATGCGTGTTTCGGCTGTGTCGGCGCGGCTGGTCAGGACGATGGGCACTTTCGCGCCGAGCACAATGCCGGCGGTCAGTGCGTTAGCCAGGTATTCAAGCTGCTTGGCTAACATATTGCCGGACTCGAGATCGGGAACGACAAGAATTTCGGCATTCCCGGCGACCGCCGAGTTGATGCCCTTGGTTTTTGCGGCCATCAGCGATACCGCATTGTCGAAGGCCAGCGGGCCATCAAGCAGGCCGCCGGTTATCTGGCCGCGATCGGCCATTTTGCACAGCGCGGCGGCGTCGAGCGTCGATTGTATTTTCGGGTTGACTGTTTCAACTGCGGAGAGGATGGCTACTCTCGGTAATGGAATTCCGATGATGTGCGCCAGATCAATGGCGTTCTGGATGATGTGAACCTTTTCCTCAAGCGTTGGCGCGATGTTGACGGCGGCATCGGTAATCAGTAGTGGGCGAGGGTAGGTCGGCACGTCCATCAAGAACACGTGGCTGATGCGGCGTGACGTCCGCAGACCGGCGGCACGCGAAACGACCTCGGCCAACAGCTCGTCGGTATGCAGGCTGCCCTTCATCATCGCTTCCGCGTCGCCGTTGCGGATCAGCGTAACCGCCATGGCTGCCGACTCGTGGCTATGTTTGACGTCCACGATCCGGTACTGCTTGAGGTCCAGATTGTGTTCCTGGGCAATGCTGCGAATTTTTGCTTCCGGGCCGATCAGGATGGGGTCAATCAAGCCGGCATCTGCTGCCATCAGGGCGCCCTTGAGTGATTCAAGGTCGCAGGGATGAACGACCGCCATGTCGATCGCTGGAAGCCCTTTCGCGCGTGCCACCAGGGCTTGCAGCCGGGCGTATTTGTCCGAAATGGTGACGTTCGGCAATTCGAAGCGCTTGGTTCGCATCTTTTCAGTCGGCGCCAGTACTTCAGCCGTGCCCTGAACCACCAGTGCGCCGTCCTGATTGGTACAGGAACAGTCAAAAAGAATGTGATGGTTGTGAGCGAACATCTGTTTGACCGTTACCGAGATGGTAATGGTGTCGCCAACCGTCACCGGCTTCATGAACCGTAGCGATTGATCAACCAGAATCGTGCCCGGGCCGGGAAATTGCGTGCCCAAGGTCGTCGAAATCAGCGAGGCGCTCCACATGCCGTGGGCGATGACTTCCTTGAACATGCCACTATTGGCAAATTCGCGGTCGACTATTGCCGGATTGATGTCGCCCGACATGATGGCGAAGAGTTGAATGTCTTCAGCCCGCAGCGTCCGGGTCAGCGATGTGCTGTCCCCGACGGAGATTTCGTCGAAGGTACGACTTTCAAGAAAATTCTGGTGAGTTTCAATACGCATCTTGAAGCTCCGAAAAGGGCTTGCCTAAACGCTTGCCAAATTCTGCCAACTTAGCTACGGCAACCGCGGGGAAGCACAATTTGCAGCAATCAAAAGTGAAGTGTCAGGCGAAGTGTCAGCTTTTGAGAAGGCGGCATTCGGGGTTACGAACAAACAGGAATTACTCCTCTTTGCCGTGCCCAAGATTATAAGCTGCTGCGGCGCAACAAAATATCGTTTGTTGCTGGATGAGCGAGGTCAAGGCAGAAGAAAACGAAGCCTGTTGCATCATAGCAACAGGCTTCATTCAACGGGCATACGTCGCCGTGGCTTAGATGCCGGCAATCTTTGCGTAGTGTGCCAGTGCTTCGGAAACGGCTGTCGAGGGCTTGGCCGGGGCGCCTAATCCGAATTCGGCCTGTAGCGATGACTTGTTTTCAGTGATGTAGTCAATGGCCCGATCAAGATTGGACAAGCGGTTGGGGATGAAATTGTTGGCTGAATTAAGCAATTCGGCCGACTTGGCGAAGTTGGCGCCAAACTCGCTGATCGTGTTGACGGCGCCGTCCTTGTTGGTGGCCAGCGCCGCATTCAGCTTGTTCGTGTCAAGCGAGGCGAGATTGGTAGTCTCGTCGATGCTCACGCCAAGGTCGCTCAAGCCGCGAAAACCATCTTTGGCACCATTGAACGGGTTCTCGACACTTTGTTCGAGTTCGTAGAGAGAAACCTCGGCCGCCTGTGTTCCCGCCAACACGCCGCCCGCCTTGACGGTGCCATCAAAGCGTTTGATCCAGTCGTTGTATTTTGCGACGAAATCCTGAAGGCTGGATTTGATGGCCTCGTTATCCAGCGAGCCGTCGACGGTGCCTAAGGTCTGCCCAGCCTGCTGCATGCTGGCAATGGCGGTTTGCATTTCGCTCAGTTCAGAAAATTGCGCTTTATACGTCACATCATCCCGGTTGATGATGCTCATCATGCTGTAAGCCGACTCCGGATCAAAAAGCGACAGGTTGCGACCGCTGGCCGAGAGTGACGAGGCACCTGTTGTAGCCGTTGAAATCCCGAGCAAGGAAAAGGGATCGGTCGAACTCGATGAGGCGCTGTTCAAAGCGTTGTTCGAATTGTTGTTAATTCCCATCAGGAAATCGAGCCCCGACGAGGCTTTGCTGCTGCCGTTGGTGGAACCAATCAGCAAGTTAACGGACTGGGCCTGCAAGGCCGCCATGCGCAACGTCAGTGACGAAGAAAAATCGGTTCCTGACGCGGCGGTTTTAGCCTGGCTTGACTGAGTCGTATTGCTGGTATCGCTTGTCGGAAAAAGACTAAATAGGGAACTGGCAATTCCAAAGGGTGACATATCGCCTCCTGCAGTGTGCATTTGACGAGAGATAAGCAATATTCAAGCCACGTTGCGGATGGCTCTGTCAGGCAGGGTGGGTCCATTCTCGCGGGTGCTACGGCAAATTTCGTCGTGGCCGGTGCGGCAAAAACTGCCGATTGCCGATGCATTGCGAACAAGAATGACCATCGTCAATGCCCAGCTGTTCTGTACGCCCTGAGGTTGCTCACCTCATACCCATCAGCTAGGATGCAATACACAACAAGCAATAAGCAGCACTCACAGCCCAAGGAGATCGCCATGTCGAATGCAGATGCCATGCCTGCGCCCAGCAATGAGGAAGTTTCGCAGGTTCTCGGGAATATTGTCATTCCGCCGTGTCCGCGCATTGTCGTTGCCATGGTTCAGGAGGCTCGCAGCGACGATCCCGATTTGCTGAAACTTGACAAGCTGATCAGCGGTGACATGGGTTTGGCAGCAGCCGTGATCAAGTCGGCCAATTCGCCCTTCTATGGTCTGAATCACAAGGTGCTGGCCGTCAAGTCGGCATTGCAGATCCTCGGCATTCGCTCGGTGACCAACATCGTTACTCTGCTTGCGCTGCGCAATGCGCTTGGGTCTCCAGGGCAAGCCAACGATCCCTTCTGGGATCAGTTCTGGGATCGCACCAATTATCACGCCATTGCCTGCGCGCGGCTGGCGCGTCAACTGCGTTTCATCTCAACCGACGGCGCTTTCACCTTCGGCCTGTTCAACGATTGCGGCATTCCTGTTCTTGTCCAGCGCTTTGAAAACTATAAAGAAACCATGAGGCTCGCCAGCACCACAGAGCAGTCTCTAGTCGAGCTCGAATACGAGCGCCATAAAGCCACTCATACGGTCGTCGGTTCCATCCTCGCGACGTCATGGCAGCTTCCGGATCTGGTCAGCAACGCCATTCGTGATCACCACAGCTTCGACCTGCTCTATGGGGAAACGCCGGCAGGTCAGGGCGAGATTGCCGCCCTTGTAGCGATCTCGCTCATTGCCGACTATCTGGTCAATGATTTCCTCGGCACGCCGCAGGACGCAGACTGGCAGCGGCATGGCGCGCAGGCGATCGATTACCTCGGTATCGACGAAGAGGAACTGCTTGAAAGCAAGACGGAC
>Ga0302297_1000368_pt1 | contig 11371 bp, 7 predicted proteins | sample III_Fen_N3_2_FD_202094 | JGI IMG/M metagenome (GOLD analysis project Ga0302297, IMG submission 202094) | Peat permafrost microbial communities from Stordalen Mire near Abisko, Sweden - III_Fen_N3_2 | ecosystem: Environmental > Terrestrial > Soil > Wetlands > Permafrost | place: Sweden: Abisko...
CTACTGCGACAGTGTTCTTAACAGCTTCCCAAAAATCAATTTCGGCAGTTGCCACCATCGCATCCCGCCCAGTCGGGTCTTTAAGATTCACCGGGTCGCCATGCGCATAGAGATATTTATGCAACGACGCTGGCTTAGTCGGATGACCCTTCTCCGGATCGCGGGACATGAAGCGACCAGTGATTGGGTTGTAGTATCTGGCGCTGTAAGTTTCTCTGACGCCGTTTTCAACCACCGTTGCTCGCAAGCCTAGCGTCACTGTGAAGTTGCAGCTACTCGACCTCGGTTTAGCTTCCGTTTTCCAGGTCTCGAACCCATGACGCGGTTTTTCGCTTAGCTGCGGCATAGCAGCTAGAGGCGGTTCGTACAACGCCTGGATTTGGGTTGATTCCATTGCCTCCGATTGTACGGCTTTAGAGCCGGGAACGGGAGCGGATTCTGCGCGGCATTGCGCACAGATTGCGCAGCGGAAGAGCGGCGGATTACGGAGCGCATCGGCGTGCGATTGCAGCCTGGATCGGCATGGGATTCGGTGACGCATCGGGGCCGGTTCCGGGACGGAATCGGCCCCTTCTTTAGCAGCTATAGCAGCTACTAAAAGAAGAACATTACTCCTGCTCTTCCTCGTCTGATTCAGCATCCAGAGCGGCGAACAGTTGCTCGGCTGTGGAGGCCGGAACACCGGGCCACATCTGGCCCGGAACATCCTGGGCAAGCACGGCGTTCTGGACGGCTTCCGCCGGGTCTTCCGAGCCGCGTTTAAGCTGCGCTGCCGGATGAGTTGCCGAGTGGATTTGCTTGAGCATCCGTATCGAGACGTGCGTGTAAATCTGCGTCGTGTCGAGCCGGGCATGACCGAGCATCTGCTGGATGAAGCGGATGTCTGCGCCGCCTTCGAGCATCAGCGTGGCCATCGTATGCCGGAAGAGATGGCAGGCACCGTGCTTGCCGATTCCGGCCGCTTCGACGTAATCGCGGACCAGGCCGCTGAGACGGTTGGGACCGAACGGTTCGCCCTGTGCGGTAAGGAAGAGAGTGCCGTCGTCCGGCTCAGCCACAAGCCGGGGCCGCGCCTGGTCGAGATACTTGTCGAGCCATGCGATGGCACGCTCGCCGACAGGGATTACACGGTCCTTCTTGCCCTTGCCCTCGCGGATGGTCAGGATGCCAGCTTCGCGGTCCACATCGTATAGCCTAAGCCGGAGCAGTTCGGTGCGCCGCATTCCGGTCGAGTAGAACATCTCCAACATGGCTCGGTCGCGGATGCCGAGCGGGTCGGCGATGTTGGGCTGATGCAGGATCAGTTCAGCTTCGGATGCGGTCAGCACACGCGGCAACGGCTTCGGTAGCTTGGGCAACTCGATCTCCGATGCCGGATTGTGCAAGAGATAGTTCTGCCGCGTCATCCAACGGAACCACATGCGCAGGGGCGACAGCCGCGAGTGCTGGCTGGCGAAGCTCAACGGGCAACCGTCCTTCTTGCGGTAGTGGAACAGGTAACGCTGATAGCGTTCGAGCACGGGCCGCGTGACCTCGACCGGCTCGCTCAGTCCACGCTCCATCGCCCAGCGCTCGAACAGCGATAGATGCTCGTGGCGCACATGGCGCGTGTCGTCGGTAAAACCCTTCACGGCAAGGGACTCGATGTACTCTTCGAGCATCGCCTGTAACGGCGTGCTCGGCGGCGTGCGCTGCTTGCGCGGTTTGACTACTCGGGCCATCTCTCTCCTCCTTTTCATGGTTACGACGAAGCGCCGATTTTACTGCACCCCGTATATGCGTTTTCTCGTGCTCTTGCGCGGATTCTTCTTGTAACCCGCATGGACATTGGCTGTTAGCTGGTTTCAGGCACCCCGACACCCCGCCGACCTGGGGCCGACATGGCCCCGACTTGACCCCGACTACTGGCCTCTCAACCCCGACTTCTTTCCGTCGTACTCACTCCTTCAGCTTGTCGATCTCGATCAAGCCGGGCAGCGTGGGCTTGCCGCTGTCGGCCTGGCGCGCGAAGACAAGCTCGTAAACGAAGCTCTGGCCGCGCCCGCCGCGATGCGCCAACAGGTACTCCATCTCTTCAAGCCGATGCAGATGGATTTTCAACTGCGTATCGCCCCAGCCCGTCGCCTCGCGCACGTCGCGGCGCGAGAAGCGGTAATCGGATCGCGCCATCTTCTGCCGCTCGCACTCGGCTGTAACCATCGTGTCGATGGCCAACAGCAACCGCCTGGTCTGCGGCGGCAGCTCGTCCAGCGAGCGGCCCAGCACTTCATGCGCAAGACGGTTGGCGACTGCGATGTCGTTAACCGTGACTTCGATGTACTCGACCATGCGGCCCCGATGCTCGACCCTCTTCCGTGGCCGCTGATGCTGATGAAGGAGAGCGATCGAGCGGATCAGAGTCAGATACTTCATATGGTCGCGCCTGGTCCGCGTCTGCGAGTCGAGGAACGTCAACTCTCGCGCATAGGGATTCGCAACGAAGACGGGCTTCAAGAGCCGTTGCGCGTTGCGATGCACGGCAAGGATGGTGCTGCGATCCCGCCGCTGGAGCAGCCCTTCAAGCGTCTGTGCCTCGCGCTGTACGCGATGGATGGCCTGCGTCTGCGCCCGGTCTTCATTGACGGAGAGAACAAGACAGCGATTCAACATCTCCTCGTCGAGATCGATGGCCGTCGTCGTCAGGAAGATCATCACCGGGCCTTCGACGCGGTACTGATGCGTCAGCAAGCGCCCCGTCGCCGGGTCTTTGCCCGTCGAGGCTATCGTCAACACGCCTTCCGACTGCAACAGCTTCAACGCATAGGCCGCAGAGTGCACGCCTTCCTCTTCCACGATGGCCAGCACCTTGTGCTTCAAGTCCTGCTCGCCCATGTAAAAGAGAGACTGGCCGGTCATTGCCGAGTATTGAACGCGCTGCTCGTCGGGCAGGAACGCTAGTACCGCTTCCATCAGCGAACTCTTGCCCGCCGCTGAACTCGATTGGACGATGATCGCGAGCGGCGATTCGAGATGCCGCGACACAACGCCCAGATAGCCGACTAGCTTATTGGTCTCCTCGCCCACGACGCCGCACAGTGCGAAGTCCTCGATGATCCGCTCCAGCAGGCGCGGATCGCGCAACAACTCCATCGCCTGGGCGCGCTCTTCCGGGCCGATCTCGATTTCTTTCTTTTCCGGCTCCAGAGCTTTTTTGATTTGCTCGTCCTGTAGCTCCTCCAGCTTCATCAGCACGCGGCCCAGGTCGCGGCGGATTACTTCTTCCTTGAGGCCAAGTTCCTCGGCGGCTTGCTTGGTGAAGACGCTGCGCTGCCGCGCCACGTATAAGTCGAGCGTGTCCACATGGAAGGCCGACTCGCCGTGCGGCGTCATGCCGGAGACAAGCACATTGATTTTTAGAAGCTCATAACTCAGGTTCTTATGCAGGCCACGGATGCGGTAACGCCGCTCGCCCTGCTGGATGAAGATGTCCTCGCCGCGTATCTCGACGGGAACGTCGAGGACTGGCCGTCCAGGCGTCGGCTCGTTGTTCGCTTGCTCTGGCTCTATCGGTGCAACCGGCTCCGGATCGGCGGCTAAGGAAAAAACCTCTTGTGTCGGCGCGTCTGTTGTCGGCATTGATTCTGCGATTGGCTCCGGCTCGTCGTCCTCGATCTTTCTTTCTTTAGTCGCTGTTTTTTCTTCCGCTGGCAGTGGTTCGCTCTCTGGCTCCGGAGCTGCTGCACGTTGCCCCTTGCCCAGCCACGATGCACGGTTGATAAGTACGCCCAGGCTCTTCGCCGCTGGCATCACCTTCCGCGCATACTCGTTCGCGTCGATGCCCTTGGGGAACTCCACGCGGAAGCACTCGATTCCCATCTGCATCAACTCCTCGGCCAGCTTCGCGGCGGCTTTGTTGCCCGCTTCATCGTTGTCGTAGGCGATATACACACGCTCCGTGCCGTGCTGAGCGAAGGCCGCACGGTGATCGGCTGTGAAGCCGTTCACTCCATAACTCGCCGTCACGTTGCGGTGCCCCGCGACCCAGAACGTCAAGGCATCGATCAGCGCCTCGCATAAAATAATTTCCTTCGATGCGATCAGAGCCTCTTCATTCCACACGCCCCGGTGCTCGCCGGGAAGATACAAGTGCAGCGGCGTTCCCTCGCGCAGCTTCGCCGTGATCTTCCGCCCGTACATCTCGACCACCTCGCCGGAAGCATTGAAGACCGGCACGACAACCGAGCCGTTGAAGTGCTCGTGGCCGCTCTCGCGCAGGATGCCAAGCTTTTGCAAGCGTCCGCGCAACTCCGCGCCGGCGACGCGGTTCTTTCCCTCAAGCCCGTAACACAGCGTCCGATTGGCGAAGCCAAGCTTGAAGCGGTCGATGATCTCCGAAGACTGGAGGCCGCGCGAGGCGAGATACTTCAACGCCTCCGGTGATTGCTTCAACGTCCGACTGTAGTAGTCCACGATCTGAACGAGCAGCGCCCGGTCGTCTGCATTCCGCGCAACCGGCGGCGGCAACTTCGGCACGGTGCTCTGTTTGACCGGATGCACTGGAAAGGCGGCTAAGGGAAGATAGTCTGCTCTGAGCAGTTCAACCGCATGGCGGAAGCTGATGCCATTGGCCTTCATTACCCAGTCGATGGCCGTTCCGCCCATGTTGCACGCTCCCAGACAGTGCCAGAGATTCTTTGACGGAGTGATGACCAGCGACGGGCTGTGGTCGGCATGGAACGGGCAGAGGCCCAGCAGGTCGGCTCCGTGCCGGTGTAACTTGATGTCCCGCGCCTCGGCGAGCCGCTCGACCGATACCTCCCGTTTCAGCCGCTCGACCTCGTGCTCCGGGATTCGTGCCATTCTTCCGCCCTCCGCTGAAAAACCTGTCAAGTGCTTTTTTCAGGTTTTTGCGTTTTTCATACCGTTCGCAAGTATACACGCATTACGTGTATACTTGCAGCGGGATCAGGGAGAGCAAAAAAATGGACCTTACAATTACCCCTGTCATGCCAGCTAAGAAGCCTTCGCAAAACGCCTTCGGTCAACGCCTCGTTGCACTCAGACAAGCGCGCGGCCTCACTCAGGTCCAGCTTGCCAAGGTCACAGGCATGACTCAGAGGGCCATCTCCTACTACGAGATTGAAGCCGAGTTTCCGCCCGCCCCGGCGCTCATTACGCTCGCCAAGGCCCTTGAGGTCTCAACCGACGAGCTGCTCGGCGTACAGCCCGCCACGCCCACAGGACACGAGCTATCCAACAAGCAGCGGCTTTGGAAAAGATTTCAGAAGATGGACGTGCTGCCGACGAAGGACCAGAGAGCCGTGATCCGGCTGATTAACTCGCTGGCTGGCAGTGCTCACGCCGAGGCTAGTTAGTTAGCTCTCTCATGTTGGGAACATGAGAAGAAGACATTCTTCTCATAGCTGAGAACCACCCGCAGCGGAGGCATCAGTCAAGGCCGCACGTTTTGTGTGCGCCGCGCAAGCGGGCGGAGCGAAGCGGAGAGCCTTTACGGATGCCGGAGCGGAGGGTACGGCCTCCTCAGAGGCCGAGGCCTATGCCGAAGTCCTGCTGGATTACTTCCTTGCCTTGCGACTGCGGCCCGATCTTCAACCCGGCTAGCTCGTCGTGGATTGTCTGCTGCATCGCCGATGGATGCGATACGTCCCGGTTCAACACATGGCCCAGCGTCTTCGCGTCGTTCGTGTACATCTGCACGTCGAACTCCGCGCGCGATACCGACACATACGCCATGCGGCTATTCAACAGCTCGCCGTGCGCCTGCGATGAGTCCACATGAACGAGCACACGGTCGGCGGTCTGGCCCTGGCTGCTGTGGCTCGTCACCGCATAGCCGTAATCGAGATGCGGCATCTGCCGCACGTTGAACTCGACCTCTCTTCCTGAGTCCATGCGCAGCTTGAGATTGCCGCTCACGTCGATCTTCTCGACTGTTCCCAGCTCGCGGTTGGCCAGATTTTGCTTCTGATACGGAGCCGTCATCTGCACCCGGTCGCCCTGGGCGAACACGCGCTCGCTGTCGCGGTAGACCGTCACGCCCTGCAACCGGCGCGGGTCGTAACTCAGCTCCTCGCCGCTCTTGCGCGTGATGGTCAGCGTGTTGTTTTCTCCGTCCACGCGCACGACGCGTGCATACTCTCCAGCCTCGATGCCGATGGGCTTCGATCCCTTCGAGTAGCGGAGCACATCGCCCTCTGCGTAGTTCTGCGCGTGCTGCCGGTCGGCCCCTGTCAGCTCCTGCCGCGCATAGAGAACTGGCACCCGGTACGCGGTGCCCGTGACCTGGCCAGACTCACGCATCGCACGATGGATTTGGCCGTTGATCTCGCGGCGCGATTCGTTGTCCGGCGAGATAACCAGCGTCCGATCCGGCAAGCGCGCATACTCCCGCGCCATCTCTTGGAAGCGCTCCGCGCGGTCCTTGATCTCATGCACCCGGCCTTGGCTGTTGAGGCTTGCGATCGCTTCTTTGACCTCGCCCCGCGCAAGCTGCTCCACCGTCTCTTTGAGCACTGGATCTTTCTGCCGCAGGATCTCATCGAGCCGCGCCGTGCGCAGTCCCGCTTCTTGTAACTGCGCATACGGACGGCCCGCTTCGACGGCCTCGTGCTGCCGCACGTCGCCCACGAACAACACCCGGTCGTGACGGTTCAACCGCTCCAGCAACGTGTGCATCTGCCGCGTGCCGACCATGCTCGCCTCGTCCACGATGTACACTCTTGCGCGGCCATCATCCGGCTGCTGGCCGCGTGCAAGATGACGCTGCAAGGTCTCCGTTTCCATCCCTGCCTCGGCCAGCTTTTGCGCCGCACGCGAAGTCGGTGCGAGTCCCTTCACTTCGTAGCCGTGATGCACAACAGCATCCCGAACGGCGGCTAAAGAAGTAGTCTTTCCCGCTCCCGCCACGCCTTCGAGAGCCATCATCTTGTCGCGGCTTTCGAGCACATCTTCGACCGCTCGATGCTGGCTCACGCTCAGGTGCGGATGGCGCTTGAAGGTCCACTCCCGCGTGTAACCATCGACGATCACATTCTTGTCCCGGCCCGCCTGCATCCGTCGCACGATGTCGCGTTCGTAGCTCTGCATCTCGTCCGTTGTGAACGCCCTTCCAGCCTCTCCCTCGCGGCGCGGAACCTCGATCAGCTCGCCATTGGCGATGCGCTTTTCAAGTTCCGTTTTGATCTCCGGCAACCGCGCTTCGCACATTGTGTGCCGCAACGCATCGCGCAGTAAGGCACGCTCATCGACCACCGCCGCGCGCTCGATTCCACGTTCCCGCGCATATGTCACGGCACTCTCGGCCACGCGCTGCGAACGCTCCGGCTCAAGCTCCACGCCCCACCGCCGCGCGGCCTCGGCCATCACCCGCTGCGGCTGGTTTCCATGCTCGGCGGCGAGTTTTTGATGCTGTGCCCGCACCTCCTCGATGCTCAACGGCTGCTTGGCGTCCCGCGTCCGGTGCGCGGCGATCTGCGCCGCTCCAGCGCCTCTTCGCCCTTGCTCGGCGAGTCGTTGCTCTATCTGCTGACGCCGCGGACTCGACGCCTCAAGATACTCCTGCGTGTAGCCTTTGATCTCTGGCTGACCATGCGCGCCGCGCTCGACTTCATAGCCCAGCCGCTGCAAGTGCGCGGCCAACTCCGAACGGTAAACTGCCGTCGCGTACTGCTGCGTCTTGTAAAGTTCCTGCGCCTGCAACGACCGCGTTTTGCCCTCCGCTGTCTCCGTCACGTTGAAGATCACCGCGTGCGTGTGCAACTGCGGCGCGGCATAACCATCGACCGGACGGCTGCTGTCGTGCTCGAACTTGGCGACGGCCCACGCGCCCGTCGTCTGGGCCGGAGCGTTGCCTCCGATGCGCGCCTGCGCGTACTTTTCCATCTCATCGAGAGCCACGCGAACGCTCTCCCGATGGGCCTCTCGCACGCGGCCATCGCCGCCGACAAGCGCCGTCAGCGAGACGGATTTCGGAGCCGAAAACGTCGCGTCCCAGCCCGCCCGGTGCTCCATCGCCCGCACCGTTTCGCCCTGCGCGTTGACGTATTCGTGCGCCTGCTGACGGCGGATCAGAGCCTCGCCCGTCTGCGGATGCTCGCCCTCGGAGAGACGCGCGAACTGCTCTTCATTGACCTCGCCATGCAGCCCATAACGCGCGGCAAGCTGCCCCTGCCACTCGCCCCGCACACGCTCGCCTTCCGTGTAATAGTTCTCCTTCGCGTTGGCGAACTCCGACTTGTGATACGCCTGCGCCTGGCCCGCAGAGATCGGCTTCGACAGTGTCAGCATCGCTCTACAACTCCTCTCCCGGCGCAGCTTTCGCCGCCGCTTTCGGCAACTTCGGCTCCGGCGGCGCCGTCTGCATCCGTTCCTCGCGCGTCGAACTTTTCGCAAGCACCTCCAGCGCACGCCGCATCTTGTTCCCGTCCGCCCACGCGATCAGCTCGCGGCTGACCTTCTCCGGGATCGGCTGCCCCGCGCCCAGCTTCAGCATGAAGTTCAAAAGGATCGAACGCATTGCCATCACTTCCGCCAGAATCGCCCGCTCCGCCGCCATCGTGCCCATCTCGACAGACGAACCTAGCAGCACGTCCCGAACCCACTCCGACAGCGTCAGCCCCGCCGCCGCCGCGCGCGACTCCAGCACGCGCAGCTCCGCCTCGGACACCTTCGTGCCCACGGATTTAACCCGCAGCGCCCGCTTCATGGAGCACCGCCTGGTCTGGGTTTTGTTTGGATTGATTCGGAAAAGATCGTCAGCGAAGACAGGCCGCACACCGCGCCCACGGCCCGCCATGCTTTCGTTCCGGGGCCGCTAAAGAAAAAACTCGTGCGCGATTCGTCGATGGGGAGTCGGCTCATACGCGTTCACCGGGCGCTGGTTGCGCTTGCGCTCCAGGCCGCAACCGGCCCAGAGCATTTTTTCTTTAGACGCCGCTTTTCAGGATTTGGTTACTGCACAGCAACCATGGGTTGCTCCACAGCTCCCAACTGGGGGAGACGTGTCCACCCTAAAGCCGATGCCGTAGGCAGCGCGCACGTCGGTCTGAACCCACAACCCGCTCAGCGCATAAAACGCGATGAACGGGCCACTGCTGCTCAAGGCTCAGGGCTGTTCCTTGCCGCCGATGACCGGGCCACCTGTGTCACCCGCTTGCTTCAAACAATCCATAATTACATCCTCTTTAGAGCGCAGTTCGAAGGTCCACCAACGGAGGCCGTCCGGAACTCGGCGTATATCGGCCAAGGCGTCAGCTTTTCTGCCAAGACGCAGGAATGTCTCCGCACGCTCAAAGAACAGTGCATCAGCATAATAGTCATCTTTTTGAAGGTCGCAGAGCTCGATTGCCCGTGTGAAATCAGCCACTGCCGCAACGTCTCTTCCCAGTTGGAAATAGCATCTCCCTCGCGTATAAAACGAGTGAATCGTGGTGGGATTAAGGCTGATTGCTTCTCCGATATCCTCAATTGCCCCCTGTAAGTCTCCAGACCTTTCCCTCAGATATCCCCGAAACAGCCATGACCGCTGGTCATCAGCGTAATTACGGACAATTTGATCTCCGCGTAAAAGTGCAGCCGATGCATCGCCCGGTTTCACCAACAGCTTCGCATCCGATATGAGCATTTCCAATGTGCGTGATGAAGACTCATCTCTATTCAACTCTGTTTCCTCCACACCGCTGCGACACCTGGCCAAGAACACACTTTGTAAAGTTTCCGCCCCATATGTGTTTGGCTTTATCATGCCGTTGCGGACTGGTGCCTAATGTGGCGCAATACTCGTATGCGTCTGCCCATTCCTCCTTGCAGTCCCGAGTTATCCTACCTCTCGCCGTACATTCAACAAAATCGTAATCGATTTTGTCAGAGGAATGACCGGACAGAGCTTGTTGTAGTGCTACTACAGGTCCGGTTAAGAGTGATGTTGTAGCACAGGCCAGTTGCTTCAGTGCGAGAATCGTTTGTGCAGCGGTCATCTTCTTCGTCCGGCCTGTATAAATGTCATATTCGTAGACAGTCGCGAGTGTTCCGAACATAGCCACACCGATCAATGCGTAATCAGTGAGAGCCATATGCCCTGTTGGGTCGAGGGCATTCACCGGATCTCCGCCCCCGTAAACGTACTTGTGCAGCGTCTTTGGATCGGTAGGTATACCGTTCTCCGGATCCATGCTTACGAATCGGCCTGTCCCTGTGTTGTAGTATCTGGCGCGCAAATAGTACAAACCTAAGTCCGAATCGTATTGTTCGCCGCGGTAGAGGTAGTTGTTGGGCGTGGTGCCTGTCTTGGTGAAGAAGTTGCCGTAGGCGTCGTACTCGTAGGTGTCGGTCGGCGCTCCTGCGGTGTCGGTGAGCTGGCGGACGGTACCGAAGCCGTCATAGCCGTAGAAGCTCGGCGTCCAGGTGGCGTTGCCGGTAACGGTTGGGCTCAGGTTCTGGCTGATCCGCTGCAATCCATAGGTGTAAGTGCGCGTGACGACTCCCGCGCCGATGGGGCCGGTTAGCTCCTCGACAACCTGCGGGTAGCCGGTCGGGTTCACGTCATCCTCGACGAGATATTGCGTGGTGACTCCGTTGACCGTCTTCGAGACGCGATTGCCGAAGGCATCGTACTTCATCGTGATGAAGGTTGACTCAGAGGTCATTGAGGTCATGTGGTTTTCGGAGTCGTAGGTGAAGGTCTTGCCGCCCATCATTCATTCATCCGATCCCCGGTCCCCAGATGCGAGGGACCGGGGCCACCCGCCGATGACCGGGCCACCTGCCGCCCTGACATTCTCACCACTGTTACAAATCTTCTCCTAGCAAAGCTAGAGCGGATAAGCGACAAGGCATCTTGCGCTTCCTCGACGATGGCGCTCTTCATCGCATTGGTTTCCATATTGCGAATCGCTTGTTTTAACGCAGGAATTGCGACTTCGACGCCCGGCTTACCAGCTAGACAAAACAACGCAAACGTTGCTGCTGACTGAACCCGAACTGAGCGATCTAGAAGGCATTCCGCAAGTGTTTCGTAGGTTTGTCTTCCCGGGTAGCGAATGATCGCGTTAATCGCAGCAATTCGAACAAACGCCTCATTATCACTGAGCGAAATGCGCCTTAGATGCCGAGCCGCATCTGAGTAAATATGGTCGTGCAATATCCATGCGGCTCCTGCTCTCGATTGCGCATTCCTTGAATTTCGTAGGACACTGAGAACACCTTCGAGATCTCCTCTGGACGCTAACCTACGCAAAGCCTCGCTAGCACAAAAAATGATATCATCGCTCTCATTTTGAAGCAGACAAATTAGTGCATTGCAAACGGATCGATCGCCGAGCTTTTCAAGTACTCGTATTGAGAGTTTGCGCTGCTTGATCCCTTTCCCCTGGTC
>Ga0302297_1000392_pt1 | contig 10942 bp, 14 predicted proteins | sample III_Fen_N3_2_FD_202094 | JGI IMG/M metagenome (GOLD analysis project Ga0302297, IMG submission 202094) | Peat permafrost microbial communities from Stordalen Mire near Abisko, Sweden - III_Fen_N3_2 | ecosystem: Environmental > Terrestrial > Soil > Wetlands > Permafrost | place: Sweden: Abisko...
TGGGGCAACTCGCCAACGATAGAAGGTCCTGATGTCCAACTACCAGGCCGTCACGCCGGATGCAATGGTCATGTACAAGAAAACCGGGGCGAAGGCGAAGGGCGATGAGCGGTTGATAGACGATCAAGAATGATCGTGCCCGACAACATAAACACCCAATAGATCGGATTCACAGATCCAAGGAGATCGCCATGAGCAGCACAACAGTTGTGAAAGACCCCGTTTGCGGCATGGACGTAGACACGACCACCGCCGCTGGACACACCGAGCACGAAGGGCAGACGTACCATTTCTGCGGCACCATGTGCAAAGAGAAATTCGATCGCAATCCTGCGCAATACCTAGCCAAGTCCGCGGGGAAGCCGAAGAGCGGCCACGGCTGCTGCAGTTAGTCCACAGAACAACGCAGGTCGAAGCCATGCCCAGCATTGTTCCGAGTTTCGGTTACGTATGGCTCATTTGGGCCAGTGCCTTCATGGTCCCTTGGAGTTTGGTGTTTGTCGTTAAGCCGTCGCTGCGACTGCCGATGCTCTGGGCAAGTGTCCTGACAGCGCCGTTTGGTTTGACGGAGCTCGCGTTCGTACCCAAGTACTGGAATCCACCGAGCCTGTTCGATCTAGCTCATCGAACAGGCTTTGACATCGAAAGCCTCATATTCTGCTTTGCAATTGGCGGTTTGGCTTTGGCGGGCTACCGGGTTCTGGTCCCAACGGCAGAATTTGTACTCCCGCGTCAAGCTCGCAACTCCCACCGACATCGTGGGCACCTCGTTTCGACTATCAGCCCCTTTCTGGTATTTGGAGCGTTGCTCATCTTGCCCTGGAACCCAATCTATCCAGGTATTGCTGCGCTCTTCGCAGGCGCATTGGCAAGTGTGCTGTGCAGACCGGATCTATGGCGCAGAACACTCGTCGGGGGTGTGGTGTTTCTTGCGCTGTATGCCGTCTTCTTGATCGGTCTGAAGATGTTGTGGCCAGGATACATCGAAGCGGTATGGAATCTCGGCAATCTGATCGCATGGCGACCGGCAGGGCTGCCGCTGGAGGAGCTGCTCTTCGGCTTTGGATTCGGGATGTATTGGAGCAGCGTTTACGAACATGTGACATGGCGGCAACGCGCTGCCTCGGTCCAGAGAATCATCACTCCAATCCGAACAACGCCGCAGACTGACGCTCTGTAGGACACCGGCAAAGCGTTTCATGGGGAGGTCACAGTGGAAAACCGCAGCTCTGCCGTACTCATCTCGCTCTATCGCAAGAGAGCGAAACGCTACGACCGCAGCACACTACTTCTCTACCTAGCCGGATTTCATCATTGGAGCTACCGGAAGCGGGCGGTCGAATTTCTTGCCCTATGCCAGGGTGACACTGTGGTGGATATTGGCTGTGGTACGGGACTCAATTTCTCGCTCTTACAGGAACGAGTAGGGCCTTCCGGAAAGATAATTGGCGTGGATCTTACCGATGCCATGCTCGATCAGGCGGCCGAGCGGGTCGCAGCAAATAACTGGTCTAACGTCGAACTGGTCAAGAGTGACGCCGCCAACTATGACTTCCCGTCAGGCCTTGATGGAGTCCTGTCCACCTTCGCATTGACGTTAGTGCCTGAGTTTGACGATGTCATTCGGAACGGCTCATCAATGCTTGCACCGGGAAAGCGCTTCGTCGTTCTCGACTTCAAGAGGCCATCGGGATGGTTGATGAATAAAGCGGCCCCTTTACTCGCCAAGCTGTTAACGGGTCCATTCGGCGGCACGTTCGAGATGGCTTCGAGAAGACCATGGCTCTCATTGGAGAATTACCTGGCTCTCATCCAGTTTACAAGTTTGTACATGGGTGGAGCTTACATTGCGACCGGCAAAAAGACCGGACTCTCTGCCGTTCCCGGGGGCACAGATGAATCATGATCACTTTATTGTCCCGCCTGGCAAGAAGATTCGCCTGAGCCAATACGACCCGGGATTCACGAGTCACTATAAAACCAATAAAGACGCCTCCGATAAATTACTCGAAGACATTGGGCAGCTGGAGAAGCATCAGAGCATCCTCTATGCGGAAAACACGTATGCACTACTCATAATTTTGCAAGCGATGGACACTGCCGGCAAAGACGGCACGATCCGGCATGTGATGTCGGGCGTCAATCCTCAAGGGACACAGGTGCACTCTTTCAAAGCGCCGTCCACCGAAGAGCTTGATCACGATTTTCTCTGGCGGTGCGAGAAAGCTTTGCCGCCGCGCGGCGGAATCGCCATCTTCAACCGCTCCTATTACGAAGAGGTGCTCGTTGTCCGTGTCCACCCGAAAACTCTCGATTCGCAAAGACTGCCACCCGGTGCACATGGAAAGGGAATCTGGAAGCGCCGCTTCGACGAGATCAATCATTTTGAGGAGCATCTTTTTAGAAACGGAACCGTGATTCTGAAATTCTTCCTCAACTTATCGAAAGAAGAGCAGAAGCGTCGCCTCCTCGCGCGAATCGATACGCCCGAAAAGAACTGGAAGTTCTCCCTTGCCGACCTGAATGAGCGCGGCCATTGGAACGACTACATGAGCGCATATGAGGAGACCCTGAATCACACCAGTACGAAATGCGCACCATGGTACATCATTCCCGCCGACAACAAATGGTTTACCCGAACGGTTGTCGCCGACGTGATTGTAGAGAAGCTCAGATCCCTCAAACTGAGCTACCCAAAGGTTAGCGCAGAGGATCGGCGGCATCTTCTCGATGCTAAGGAACGACTGAACAACGAACCGTCCTAAAGAAATCGGTGAGTAACCATGAATCAAACCACAGTACAGGTCGATGAGACGCAGAACGTCCCCGCAATGGAACACGGCGATCACGAGGCAGCGCCCTCTCCGTCATCAAACGGCCCCAAAAGAGGGGAAGAGCCCGAGTCCGGAGTACCTTCGACGCCGCCAGTAGCCAGCCCCCCTAAAGTGAACGGCACGGTAGAAAAAGCGCCGCCAGGGGACGGCAAGAAAGTTGATGACCACTCGGGTCACAAGCCGGATACGATGTCCGGCGACAAGGCGGAGATGGCCGCCGAAATGGGGCACGGAGCGGGCACGGACATTGAAGGGATGGTGCGCGATATGCGCAACCGCCTTCTTGTTACGCTCGGTCTGACGATAGCGATCTATCTCTATGCACCGATGTTTGTGAAGCTCACCGGACTTGTGCTCCCAATTCCGTTTGGCCTCTCGAAAGATGTCTTGATGTTTCTCCTTGCTACCCCCGCCGTCTTCTACGGCGGCTGGGTCTTCTATGTCGGCGCGTGGCGGGCTCTCAAACACGGCGTATTCAACATGGCGGTACTCGTTTCGCTGTCAGTACTGGCTGGATACTCTTTCAGCGTTGGAGCGACGTTCTTCTTCAAGGCACAGACCTTCTATGAAGCACTTGGCATGCTGCTTGTCTTCATTCTGACCGGTCATTGGCTGGAAATGCGAGCACGCTCCGGTGCGTCCAATGCGGTAAAGGCACTGTTGAATCTGACACCTCCCAAAGCCACGGTGATGCGTGATGGAAAGCCAGTCGAAGTGCCGACTTCTGAGGTCGTGACCAACGATATCGTGATTATTCGCCCCGGCGAGAAGATTCCTGTGGACGGCGAGGTCACTGAAGGCGAGTCGAGTGTTGACGAGTCAATGATCACAGGCGAGAGCATGCCGGTCAAGAAAATCGTCGGCGGCACTGTGACCGGCGCAACGATCAACAAGACCGGGACCTTTCAATTCCGTGCAACCAAGATCGGTGCAGACACAGCACTCGCGCAAATTGTCAAACTTGTGCAGGCGGCACAAAACTCGAAAGCCCCGTCACAGCGGTTTGCGGACATGGCCGCCCAGGTGCTGACCATCTCTGCCATCGTCTTCGGCATTGCAACCTTCTCAGTCTGGTATTGGCTGGCTGGATCGACCCTGGTCTTCGCCATGCTCTTGGCAATCACTGTAGTCGTCATTGCTTGCCCTGACGCGCTCGGTCTCGCTACGCCGATGGCAATCATGGTGGCCAGCGGCAAGGGCGCTCAGAGCGGCATTCTCTTCAAGGACGCGACCGCGCTCGAAGAGGCGGGCAGGCTTCAGGCGATCATTTTCGACAAGACAGGTACGCTCACTGTCGGAAAGCCACAAGTTGTAGAGATCGTCGCAGCCGGGGAATCGGTAACCGACAAGGAATTACTCAGGCTCGTCGCATCGCTTGAACAATCGAGCGAACATCCGCTCGGACAAGCCGTCATCGAAAAGGCCAAGGCTGCCGGCGCGACGCTCAGCGCAGCTGAGAATTTCGAGGCGATCCCGGGGCAAGGTGCCCGCGCCACTGTTGACGGGCGTAAGGTGCTCGCTGGCAATCGAAAGCTGATGGACGATAGCCACATTTCCTTCGATCAGCTGAATGAACGAGCGAAGGCGCTTGAGGATAAGGGCAACACCGTTGTCTATTCCGCCATTGATGGCTCTCCAGGGGGGCTCATTGCTATTGCCGACGAGGTCCGTCCGAATGCAAAACAAGCGATCGAGCAACTGGCAACATTGGGTATCGAGGTGGCGATGTTAACCGGCGACAATCAAGGAACTGCAAACATGGTCGCGAAAGAACTCGGCATCAAGACGGTCTTCGCCCAAGTACAGCCTGGGCAAAAGGCGGATAAGGTCAAAGAGATGCAAGCACGGGGCCTGCGCGTAGGCATGGTGGGCGACGGCATCAACGACGCCCCGGCGCTGGCGCAAGCCGATGTCGGAATCGCAATAGGCGCAGGTACAGACGTAGCGATGGAAGCGGCTGATGTGGTGCTGATGAAGAGCGACCCATTCGACGTAATCGGCATGGTCACTCTCAGTCGGGCAACACGAGCCAAGATGCGGCAGAATCTTTGGTGGGCGGCCGGATACAACATCATTGCCTTTCCCCTTGCCGCCGGTGTGTTCTTTCGCTTGACGGGCTGGCTGTTAAGTCCGGAGGTCGCTGCCCTTTCCATGTCTGGTTCGACCTTGATTGTCGTTGCAAATGCCCTTCTCTTGAAAAGGGTAAAAATCAATGAGTCCGCAACCGCCTAACTGCATTGCATCCGGGGCTGAAGCGATATGAGTGCCTACGAAACAGGCTCTGGCGTTATTGGTAAGCACTTGCTAATACTCCTTGTCTGCGTCTTCGTCGTCATGATCGGCCTCGGCATTACTGTCCCGGTGCTACCCTTTTATGTCGAACGACTTGCACTCGCAGCGGGTGCATCGCACAAGTCTGTGGTAATGCATGTGGGCTTGCTGACTAGCGCATATGCTGTTGGGCAGTTCCTCTTCGCACCCGTGTGGGGGCGCCTGTCAGATCGAACGGGTAGAAGACCGCTCATATTGATCGGCATCGCAGGCTACGCAGTAGCGCAGATTCTGTTTGGCTTGGCGACCTCGCTATGGCTGCTTTACGCGGCTCGCATTCTGGGAGGAATTCTTTCTTCGGCCACGCTTCCGGTGGCGGCGGCTTACGTCGCCGACATGACTACTGAACAAAAGCGAGGCCGCGGGATGGCGTGGCTGGGCACCGCGGTGAGTCTAGGATTTGTCGTCGGTCCAGCACTCGGTGGCACCCTGTCTCGCAGAGACATTCATCTTTTTGCCCGCTGCGGACCCTTCATGATCGATAGCTTCTCCGTCCCGTTTTTTGCCGCAGCAATTCTCGGAATGCTCACGCTCGTTGCGGCGATCCGATGGCTTCCGGAGTCGTTGTCTGCAAACGTCAAGAGTGTTGCCGATGATGAGACTGCAACGGATTGGCGAAAGCTGGCAGTTGGACTAGGTCCACTGCTGGGTCTGGCACTCCTTGGACAATTCGGTCTCGCAATCTTTGAGGGGACAATTGCGCTCTATGCTCAGGCAAAGTTCAACTACGGTCCTGGTGAAGTGGGAGCCATTTTCGTGGTGTGCGGCTTGGTGATGACCGTCTTTCAGGTTGGAGCAGCAAGTCTTCTCGCAGGGCGCATCCGCGAGATCTACCAGATCGGCGCGGGCTTGGGATTGATGGGAATCAGTCTTGGACTCATGGTGATTGAGCATGAAGCGTTCCTCATCTTCGCCTTTGTCGCACTGTTGGCATTAGGGATGTCTCTCGTTTCGCCCAATCTCGCCGCTCTGATCTCGAAAGGGGGCGGTAGCCGGCGCACCGGTATAGCGCTCGGTGCTCAAAATGCATCCAACAGTCTTGGCCAGGCGAGCGGCCCGCTGCTGGGGGGTGCGCTATTCGTTTGGAAGATGAATGCTCCGTACTTATTGACTGGGTCGTTGTTGGTCACGGTCGCTTTGACTATCGGATGTATGAGCGCCGGAGCAAAGATGGGCCACAGAACGCTGCGGGAGCAGGACGTTGCGACGTAGTAAAAGTAGTCCACCGCTGGGTATTGGTCTCGTGAGCTAGTCTTCCGTTGAAAATCGCAGTAGTGCGAATCGTTATTTCTTTCAAGCTCAACTCAGTGTCGAGGACTATTACGGCAAGGGAAGCAGCGGTCTCGCGCCTCGAATTGCTCTTACAAAGTCTTGGGTACTACCCCTTGTTTCCTTCACATTCCAGCGCCTTACACGTTTGCTTCAGATGGGTCGGCGGTAGCGTCTGTCGGTAGGTGATCCGGCACGTCAAGGCGCGCAACACCAATCCGCTTGTCGGCCATCCCATAATAGACATCTATACGATCAGGGGTGCCCAGATCGTCGCGCCGGTCGATGCCGGTGGGAAATACGACGTTGGCGACGATCCCACGTTGCTCTTCTGGCAATTCCGGCGTCAACACCGGCTCCGTCGAACGATAGCTGATAACGAGCGGATGCTCCTTGGAAAAGATCATTACCCCAGCGGCATAGCACAACGTGTGCCTGTCGGTGTTAGGTTCCTCTAGTTCGCTAACACCGTGGTAGATGATCAGCCAGCCGTGACGGGTCAAGATTGGTGGTGTGCCGCCGCCGATCTTGAGCCGCTCCTAAGGCGAGACTGGTGATGCCAGCCGATGATGAAAGGTAAACTCGCCGGTGTGAAGTGTGTTTTGGTCAAGTGTCATTCGACAATACGAAATCCAGATGCTTTCCCGATTGATATCCACCTCACGGGTCGAAGGACAACAGGCGGTTTCCTCGGGACGAGTGCCTGGAAAGAGGGGCCGGTGAAGCAAGGCCAACTCCGGCTGCCCGGACGGATCGGGAATTACTGCTGGGAAAAGGCTGGCGTCCTTGTTGTCTACGTTACCGAATTCGATTCCGTCGCACGAAGCAAAGACTGCGAGCCCGAGACGCTTCCAGTGCAAGAGGTCCTCCGACAGAGCAAGGGCTATCCTTGGGCCTTGGGACGAAAAAGCCGTGTAGGACATGATGTAGCGTTGGATTGGCTCTACATATGTAACGCGGGGATCCTCACAGCCACCGCCGCCATCCAGCCTCCGTTCATAATCCGCTTCCGGCTCCAGTGCGACGCCAAGCCTCTCAACGCCCACCGGATCGCCGACTTCGTTGAACCGCACCCGTGCAATGCCAATGCGCGAATAATTTCCCCGTGCGACCAACCTCGGGAAAAGGTACAGCTCCCCGTCAGGGCCACGAATGGCGGCCGGATTCAGGACACCTTCAACTTCGTGGGGATTGCCGGGCTCCGGTTCCATCAACACTCCCAGCCGGCGCAGTTTTAATTCGCTCATCAATCCACCTCAAATGATCGTACTTGTTGATCGCCGTCCCAACAAGCGATGATTGCTTCAATGACCCGCTTGGTCTCGTTGGCGTTTCGAATAGGAACGGAAATTATACCTTCCTGTTCAGGTGGATAGTCGGATTCAACTCATTGAATGAAATGCTCAGAAAGTCTCGCTGCTTCGGCCTCCGTACCCAGCGGGTTTTTAGGGATGGATCGTTGACACAGAGGGTTTGACGGGCACCTTCATCTCGCAGTAGTTGATAGCAGCAATCGCGAGCGCCGCATACATGAGGAGTGCACCTATCCAGAGGCTTCAATCAGGATGCATCCCACCCAATCCAAACAAACCTTCGCCGATAGTTTCGTTTCGCCACCATGGATCTGTCAGACGACCGGGCAGAACGGATTCGTCTGCGCGCCTACGATTTGTATGAAGCACACGGACGGGACTCAGGGCACGATCTCGACAACTGGCTACAAGCTCAAGCTGAGATCGAGGCGAGTGAATCTAGCCCGAAAGAGCACGGCGCGTGAGCCAGAGTTCGAAGGTGTTCTGGCAAGTGAGCGCCATTGTTCAGTTCTGCCGATATTGAGCCTGCCTCGGAACCACCGTGTCCGCAGGGCACCGAGTAGGTAACTGTAGAACCATGCGAAGAGATCCCGTCTTCGATATTGCGTACAACCGTCCCATAAGGCACAGACAGCAGTTTATTCCTTAAAGAACAAACTGTTCGCTGAGAAGGCGCTATTGCGATCAGATATCGATCGGCATCGCCTGGAGTTGAAGCTGAATGGCAATCAGAAGAGCGTCATTATGGTCTTTCAATTGCAGTGTTACTGCCAAGATCACTGAGATGTCAATAATCTCTAAGCGATCTCTAATCCAGCGTTCGCTGCAATCATCCTTCGTGGACGGAAAGATACTCACATGTTTCGACTGGACTATATTTCCTGTGTTCTGACCATTGGTTCCACTATCCTCGTAGGGAGGAAACGCTGGGAAGGATGGCTGATCGCGGGTCTCAACAGCGTTTTGATCTGCATTATCGCTGTCAACACTTCCCAAACGGGATTTATTCCAGCCAATCTGTTTTGCCTCGCATTGTACGGATACAACGTCTGGGAGTGGCGCAAGGTTAATCGATTGCGATCGGAGCACATTCAGCAATGCAACGAGACTGAATCTCTGGCCGTCTGAGGCTCCTTTACGATCAGTTTTGCCTTAAGTGCTTCTTCTTCTAGGTCAGACAGTCGAACACTGAACACCTTCACTCGATATGCATCTGTCACACAAAGGAAGAGATGGTCACACATGAACGGCTGCGCCACAGTACAACCTGATTGCAGGAACTGCCGCTCTGCTGCCGAGGGAGCCAGTAGATGTCTCAACTACCGACGCAACTCGTTGAAGTTTTGGACGCTCGACTTAGTCTTTGGAACACTTTTGGGCTTCCTAGTTGTTTGGTCTCATGAATTCTTGATCCCGGGAAGTTGGCCTCTCCCCTGGTTCTTTCTCGCCTCCATGTCTTTTGTGATGGCTTTGCAATCCCTACTATCGTTCTTCATCGGCAACATGATCGGCGAGATGGAGGCAATGATTCCTGGCGGCTTTATTGGTATGGGTGCAATGTGCATTGCCTACCTGCCCTTCCCAAATAGAGGTCTCATGTTTGCCTCCGGGGCAGGTGCTGGATTCGTTATCAGCATGGCGTTCGTCATCAGTGACATATGGTTCCGGGGCGTGTCAATGGAAGAACTTCAGCCTCGTCGATTGAGCCGACAACTGAGTCCTCCCGGCTTCACCCTTCGAACCCCGACCTGGCTTCGCGACGTGCAGGAAATCGCTGGAGCGCAGAGGCGGGCCTTTGCCCAGAAGGCACTATTTGCAAATATGGGCGAGTCGGTTCTGTTTGTCGCTGCGGGATCGGGCTTGAACTTTGCGAACTTTCCGCCACACCGCAACATCGTTGCAATTGATGTGAATACCGAAGCGTTACGCCGCGCACAGGTCCGTTCTAAGGCTTACGATGGAACTCTGCGGCTGATGGAAGCGGATGTCCAGAAGCTGCCTTTTCAAACGGCAACCTTTGACACAGTAGCGACGGCCTCCACGTTCTGCAGCGTGCCCAATCCCGGACAAGGACTTTCGGAATTGTACCGAGTGTTGAAGCCTGGTGGCAGGCTTCTCATGTTGGAACACGTGCGGAGCCGCAACCTCCTGATTGCATTTGAACAAGACGTAATGAACCGCGCTATGCGGTTTCTTGGCTCAGATGTAAACAGAGATACCGTGGCAACGGTCCGAGATGCTGGCTTTGTGATCGATCAAATTCACAGTGCTTACTTGGACGTCTTCCTGATGATTTACGGCCATAAGTCATCTGAATCTGATTGACCGCATAACTCGTGCACTGGATTTCATAGAAACTTGTCAAAGCCGCAATCATCGAGAGTCGCATAGTTCGCAGCCTGACACCGGCCCTGCGCAACCTGGGATATTGTCGAAATTGCGAGGTGTGGAATCATGGTAGCCGCTCATTTTATTCCACCCATATCGCTTGACATTCCCTGCATCTTCGCTGTGCCAACTCTTACTTCAACCGCAATGAGTTGATCGCCTTTCTTTGTGGCGTGAATCACGACGCGATCGCCAGCCTTGAGGTCCTTTGCTGAGATCGCCTGCATTCCCTTGATATATTTCGTGTCGCTCGTAAACGACACGGTTTGAGTTGTACCGTCGGTTGCCTTCACCGTAATACTGGAGGTAGTGATCGATGTCACGGTTCCCATCACGTGTAGCATCCCATTGTGGGCGGATACAACTCCGACGGAAACTCCAATCATAAGCAGCAATGCCAATAGGCGCTTCATTGGTTGCGTCCTTTCTTTTTGTGTATCGTTGCGGTTTTGGCAGAGGGTTCTCCGTCGCTCAGAAATTGCTCCTCGTCTTTCTCTTCCTGGATCTGATCCGGGCTCTTCGGGTTGAGTGCCTCCATCTGAGCCGCGTCGGAAGGAGTCAGCTGAGGAAGGTGACGAATGAAATGCACGAGCCTCCAACTATCATCAGCGGTGCCCTCTCCCCCAAACGCAGGCATCCCAGACATCCGAATGCCGTTCTCTACTATGTAGAAAAGCTCCCCATCCGTCATTCTCTGCGTTTTGGCAAGACGGAGATCTGGTGGCTTGGGATACATGCCCTGGCCGAACATCGTCTTTCCACTTCCGTTGTTTGCGTGACATACCGCGCAATGGTCTGCGTAGTGAG
>Ga0302297_1000394_pt1 | contig 10937 bp, 19 predicted proteins | sample III_Fen_N3_2_FD_202094 | JGI IMG/M metagenome (GOLD analysis project Ga0302297, IMG submission 202094) | Peat permafrost microbial communities from Stordalen Mire near Abisko, Sweden - III_Fen_N3_2 | ecosystem: Environmental > Terrestrial > Soil > Wetlands > Permafrost | place: Sweden: Abisko...
GCGTAATATGATCGAGCCTCAGAAGCCGTCAATCGTCGAGACACTGAAAGCCTATAAAGAAGGCAAGATGTACCTACGTCTTTTGCATGGCAGAAACAGTCCCGACGAAGAGATGGAAGATATCGGATTCGATGGCCCGACACTTTTCTGTGATTGGGTGCATATTACCTACAATTCTTCCATCATCTTTGGATACGAGAAGGTAAACGACACCGGCCCGCTTCTACAGCAGGACAACGAGATCTTCTTTATTAAGGACATGATTGTGTGTGTGGAAGAAGGGGTTACATCCTTCTACGGTGACTGGACAATCGGAAGCACGGAGGAGTTACCGAAATGAGAAGCGACGGCATCGTGTCCTACAGGTTTGTCACAGTGACTCCTAAATCTTGGGCTCTTGTGACAGACGGGGAATATTCCTATAACGATTGTGCAGGAAGCCTCAAGGAGTTTCACCCGACTGAGCTTGCCTTGCGTGAACAAGGAAAACCGTTCGCGTCTATCGTGTTCGACGCCCATTCCGCGCGTATTATAAAGACCTCGGTTTATTATCCCGGCAAGGTACAGATAACGGTATTTTTTACTTCTGGCTTAACGAAAGTCGGAGCCGAAGACGCAATACAGAGGCAAGTGCTTGAGTGTGAGAAGGAACTCATCGAAGCACTTAAAGTAGTAAACAGGAGGAAGCATGAAAATCAAGCAAGTCGAATATCGCCGGAAGTTTAATCCGGCCATTTACCAAACACTCGAAATAGGACTCGTCGCCGAGATAAACGACGGCGAGAGCGCGTATGAAGCACTGACGGAACTTAAGAATCAAACGCTTAAGTGGTATAACGACATGATGAAAGGCATTGAAAAGTAAGGAGGTATTATGCCGGAAGAAACAATAGACCATCCGCACATTGTCGTGCGAGGCGTGATAAACGGGAAAGAAGACACCGTCATCATCCACACGGTCGGCATGAAGCTTTCCGAGGTGATAGGCCTTGCCCGTAACGGTGGCATGGTAGGGGACATTTCGGTGACATACAACGTCAAGGACGCAAAATGAAGTCCTCACGTCAATCGATAGAGAAATCAAACGAACTCCTCACCGAGGTGCTATACAAGATTCCTGGGGTCACGTTGCGGAATAAGTCAGTCACGACGTCAAGTATCTATTGCAAGACGCCGGACGGGTTTAGCCTCCGCATAGGGGATCATGCAGGCAAAGAAAAATACCGGTATAGGTGGAACCTCGACCCGACGCGCACGAAAAGCGCGTGGGAAAGAGAGAAAAGTCCGGTTGACGGCAGGCAATACTGGCGTTACTATACTTCAAGTGTCGATGACCTCGCGAAGGCTATTGAGCACAGCATTGAATGGTTACAAGAAAACGCCTCGAAGGCATACAAGGAGAACTGATGTACTACGTATTTCCGGTGATTGACATTGAAGCGACCGAGGTCGTGCTCGTATACAAAAACAAAAATGATTCCAAGAGCTGGCTCGATGCCGAGGTCTATAAGATTTTCCCGGTAGACGGGACGGTGACACATGCAACGCACTTCGGCGCGTACGATGTCGACGCAGGATACCTCAATGAAAAATGTCGTCTCCCTACGAAGGAAGACGCATTCATCGTCAACAAGGCCGTGCACTTCTTTTCTGTTCACTTGAACGAGGAAGTACGGGTCGCCAAGCATTCGTTTTGGAAAACGAAAGCAAAGGAGTAGACAATGCTGTCATGGCTTGTGTTTTCATGGGCGCTATCGTTCGGGTATGTGCCCGAGCAGTTCAATGCGGTGGATTATACATATCAGGAAGTCACATTCGACAAGGTTGACACGGTGATGAAACTAAGTCTTGACGCGAATCTTTTTAACCGTGTAACTATTTTCACTGACGTGGAGAATTTCCAGACGCCTGTTAAGGGCGAGATGGCATTCGACCCATACCGGATCGACTACACCATTGGTGCAAGGCTTCGCATAAGCGACAACGTGTCAATCACGGCAGTGCACGAGTGCGACCATCCAGTCTCAAGCACAATGAACGTGAAGACAGGTCAGTACTATATGGCAGAGACAAAGATTTTCGCCGAGATTCACGGCAAGACAGTATTTTAAGGAGTATTTCCCATGAAAAAATCAAACGGTCGAGCAGGCTTGTATGTCATCGTACAGTTCATCGTCTGTAGCCTCTACCTTCTCGGGGTGTTCAAGATGGTCTCCATGTATTACGGAGACAAGAACCTTCCGGCGTATGCTATCATCTTAGCCTTCGTCGCTTCCGCTGTGGTAGGCGTCATGACGCTTCTTATCACAATGATGCCGCTTAGGCACGAGGAATACGACACGTGTTTAGAAGGAGACGAACTTGAAGATACTCCTTAATATTCTATATACCGCTCTCATTGTTACCGTCATGTGGTGCTTCGGCAAGATGCTGTATGTCCTTATCATAGCCTTCCCGAGGTAGGTCGTATGCTAGACAAAGAAAAACGAAAGGTACGGGATGCTCGATACCGGGCGAAGATTCGCCTTGAGTGCTTCATGGCATACGGTGGGCTACATTGCTGCGAGGAAGGGTGCACAGAAACAAGGATTGAGGAGTTTGAGATCCACCACCCGAAAGGAGACGGCAACAAAGACAGAGCAGAAAAGATGGGCCGGGGCCTTCGGTCGAACGGAGGCTGGAACTTTTATCTGAAACTGAAAAAACTCGGGTATCCATCTGGGTACGTCGTCATATGCAGAACACACCACGACAAAAAACACGGAAGGATGAAACGGGAGCTGCGGCAAGACTGCTCGCCCGGACTCGACGCGTCCCGCAAAGATGACGTGGTGCCGTTTTAAGGGGAAACTATGTCTGTAAAGCCTTTTAATCTTATGGAGACAGTCGAAGGGGAGTATCTTCTTAATGTCCTAAGATCTATCGATAAGGAAGGGTTCATTAGGTCATACGAGTTTCCTGTGACGGGTGACATCGACGATATTCACGAAACGCCTTACGAAGGCGATGGAGATTAAACATGGAAGTACTTATATCGTTTTTAGTAGTGATTTGTACGGTTCTTATCGGCTTAGGTACAGGATTCACCATCGTAGCAATATCTAGGTGGATAGACAGAAAACCGGAGAAAGCAGAAAAATACCGGCAGAAGCAGTTTGAAAAGCTGCTCAAGAGATTCCCAGGAAGCCCGTGCAAGGTCGTGTCATTGTCCACGCGCATATTGAGTACCCACCGTAAAATAAAGATGAAGCGTATAAAGTCACACAGCATAATAGTAGACAAAGAGCTTATGAAAAGCCTTATAGAACAGGTGGACGATGATAATAAAAGCTATAAAGAGCTTGCCCAGATCGAGCGAGAACTCGCCGAGCGTCCTGTGTTCGCCGTTATAGACCGTGATGGTAGTTCAAGGAACTACCCGTCTGGTGGCCTATCACTTCGTGAACTCCTGCTGAAGTATGATGTCGACTACATCAGGGTAAAAGAGCCGCACCCCTAACTCTTTTCTGTTTACTCGCACCATTAAATCGTTAATCACCGCTTGACGCATTACGCAAAGTCGTGCGACAATAGACAGAGGGTAAGGAGAAACCTATGAGACGGAAAGACTATCAAGATTTTTACAACCATACAGACAAAGACGGTAAATGGGTGAAAGGACGTGGCTACCGAATATTCAATAACAACGGCCAGCCTATCGCTCGATCCACCCCGAAGGTGAATAAGTCCAAGAAACAACGCAGGCGCGAAAAGGCTGCTCTTGAAGAGGCACGGGACGCAATCGTTGACAAGGCAATGAACGAGCCAAAGATGATCGAGTGCGGGGTAGACGAAATTGAGTAGAGAATACCGCCTCTGGAACCCGTCGAAGGGCGTCATACAGACCGAAGGGCTTTCCTTTGATAAGGAAGCCCACAAATATTACTTCCGTGGCACCGAGCTTTCAGGCATCACCGGTTCCATCGGGAAGAAACTCAAGAAGAACTTCCCCGAGGGGATCGTCGAAGAACACCGAGGGCAAGGAAACCATGTGCATGATGCAATCGAGACATGGATCAAGCTCGGAGTTGTAAAATCAGTCCACCCGTCAGTCACCTGGGCTATTGAGACGCTCCGGGAGCGTCGCAGTACAAACATGAGTCACCTTTTCTCAGAAGTGGTTGTATCCGACTTCAAACGCTACGCATCCTGTGTTGATATCCTTGAGTATTTCACTGAGAAAGAATGTGACATTTACGACACGAAAGCGGGAGCGTTCAGCCGCCCCTATGTGTCGTTGCAGCTCGGGGTATATAAGTATTTCCTCGAAGAGTTTATGGATATAAAGGTGAGGAACTGCTGGTGCCTTGCGACAAAAGATAAAGAAGTATACCCGATCTTTCCGGCGGAGAGATCCAAAGTAATATCGTTACTTAAAACAGGAGGAAAGTAATGGCAAAGAAAAAAGAAACCGTGATCGATGGTGTCGGTGTGGAAGTGGTTCCCGTCGACGAAAAAGGCGACATACCTGTTCTTGACCTCGTGCCCTATTTTGACGAGAAGGACAACAAGGTCGTATTGAAAGGTAACTACGAGACTGTCGAGACGTACTTGAAGTCCCGTAAAGATGCGATCCTTGCGAATAAGTTTTCCGCAAAGGATCTCGACACCGTGCTCAAGTACAAGAAGGAAGCAGTCGCCTACCGTAATGCCCTGAAAACGATGGAAACAAACGGCAAGCGAAAATACTTCAACGATCCCAAAGACGTATACGCTGGAAAGGTTGCGACCTTGCAAGCCATCGTATCCGAGATTGAAGCCGCGACCGACAAGGTACTTGAGAAGGAAGAGAAAAAGCGCATCGCCGACATAAACGTCGTGCTCGATCTCTACAAAGAAAAGTTTCAGCAGACCTTCAAGCTATCGGACGAATGTCTCGCCGAGATATTGTACCGAAGCGGATACTACAACAAGGGCGCGAAGGAAAAGGAAACCAAGGATGATCTCGAAGCACAGTTCAAGGTGATCCTCGACCGCGAGAACGCCAAGAAAGCCGGTATCGCCATCGTTACCAAGCTTTGTGCTGTCGACCCTCGCATCAATCTCCAGCATTTCCTTAACCGCATCGGCAATGCCGACATCGCCCTTATCATGGGTGAAATCGACGAAGAAGTCGAACGCCTCAAAGAGGTGGACAGAAAGAAAGCGGAGGCCGTAGTGCCACAGACCGGGTCAGGCGATGTACGCTACGTCGTAGACGGAACAGGGCAGGGTGTCACACCACCGTCGTCCCCCTCAGCCGAAACGGTTGTACTAGGCGTCACCGGCAAAGCGTCAGAATGGGCAAAATCGGATTTCCCCGGACTCGAAAAGGTCAAGACAATTGAGATCACATACCCGGTCGACCTCGCAGACGCCGTAGGCCAGGTATTCACCAAGCTCCGGGAGTTCGGTGTCAAGATCCGGGAAGTCGAGACACAGGTATGAGGTATCTTTTTTCTTGTCTCTTGGCGGCGGTGATCGCCTCCGTCATCTGTGCAGGAATTAACCTCCCGGCAAAGTGGTGCCTTATCGTAGGCGTCATCGCTTTCATGGTCAATTTCATCATACTTGCCCCCTTCATGCTTATACACGGAGAGGTCGAGTATGCACAGGACCGAGCGGATGATCGGGCACTGAGCCGAGAAGAGTTTGATATGGAGCAGGCGGAACTTGCAGGCACTTACGGGTGCGGAGAAGACGAGCCGAGCGTCATTGTGGATGGTAGGACGGTTATTCAAGATAACCGGACAATAAATATGTATGGCACAGCGCCAGAAGGAGATTTCAATGGCAGTAAAAAAAGAATCAGCCGCTAAGACTGAAACTACAACGAAAAAGGCACCGGCAAAAGCGAAAGCATCGACGGCGGAATTCGACGAACTTAGCCTCTTAGCGGGCGAGGTAAAGGTAGATGAAGACGCAGTCCGTGCAATGACAGGGGCTACGAACACTTGGATCACCCTTGCACAGCCTGGCGGACAGTGGACAACCGAAGGTGACCCGTCTTGCATCAAGGGTCTCAAGCCCGGCCAGTACTGCATTACGGATCGGAAACTCAAGTTCCCGACCCTCAAGTGCACGATCCTCGGAATGTTCAAGATCTACGCCGAGAAGAAAAAGGCCGATAAAGACAGTGAAATGGCGAAGACGGTGTCGTTTTGGATGCCGGAAGACGCCGAGCAGATCCCGGTCGGCAGCTCAAACTTCGAGCGCCCCTTGAAGGACGGCAACGTGCTCGTTCCGATGCACTGGATTTTCGTGTACATTCCTGAACACGAAGAGATCACCGACGCGCTTATTCCTTTCCAGTCGATTGGAAATAAGTACTTCTCTGAAATCGAAAAGATGGTCAAGAAGTCAAGCCGTATTGCCTCCGAACTCATCGTTGAGTTCAAGAGCGAAGCCGTAAAGAACGAAGAGTTCAAGAAAACGAACTTCTACGCGAAAGCGGAAATCGTTGGCCGAAACTTCACACTCGACGCTGACGGAAAGATATCGCTTGACGAAAGCGATGCCGCGACGGTAAAGACGATCCTCGAACGCTCGAAGGATCTCCAGAGCCAGTACCGCAACATGCGCTTGGTCTCCAAGAGATCCCCACAGCAGCTTCTCACCCTCCTTCCGCAAGGATCAGGCGGAGCTAAAGCGCTCCCCGGAAGCACAGGCGGTTACGCTGCCGACGCTGACGAAGGTGAGGCACCGGTAAAGTTCTAGTCACGTAGCCGGATGGGAGGGATAGACTTCCCTTCCGGTTTTCCATTTCGCGTTGGGAAGCGAGGCGTAACGGTGCGCACCTGTGAAAACCGCAAGACACTGCGTTCTTGTGCAATTGCTCAGGGCCTTAACATGAGCGGGTTCGACTCCCGCAGCTTCCATATGAAGAGGAGAAAATAAGATGTCATATTTCATAGTCAAGAGTGAAGGAAAATATTACGCAAGCCGTGCCTTAATAAAAGCCGTATACCCGGTCGGAGACGCAGGGCTACTGGTTCTCCTTGAGGACAGAAAAACAGAGCAGAAAAAGATCCTGGACTCGGTGGTATATACGCTGACGGACGCCCAGGTGAAGAACCTCACGAAGCCGGACACATACGCCGTCCTGCAGGATCTCGACAAACAGACCGAGCTCTTTTCTGCCTCACTCCCGACAAAGTATTACGAGCACTGTGTCAGTCGTGACTGCTCGTCGTTCGTATATGGAACCTTCGAGTATGTCCGAGTGATGGACATACGCCTCCATAGAAAATACCACCTTGCGTGCGAGCTGCCGGTGATTACATTCTTATCCAAGAAGTATGTGGCACTCGACTGTTGCCTAAAGGATAAAGAGAACCCATCTGTGCTCAGTTACAAAACGAAAACTAAATAAGAAGGTGCTTTATGAGTGAGCCTACAACAACAGACCTGTTCTACAGTCTATTCAGAGGCAACCGATCATTTTACGTGAAGCACCAGCCGCCTTTTACTAAGAACGAGGGCACCGGCAAGGTAACAGGGTCATGGGTCGGGGTTGCAAAGATAGACGGCGAAATAGATCCGGTCTCTAAAGAAAAATATAAAGAGCACCTCACTGGAGGGGACGGCATCGCGATTGAGCCGCTATGCGAAGACAACACGTGTTTCCTATCGGTCATTGACATCGATGTGATAGGGCAAAACTACACCTACATCGTACAGCGCTTGTATAGCTACGGCCTCAAGTTCGTGCCGTTCGTGTCGAAGTCACGCGGATTGCATATTTACTTTTTCTACAAAGATAAAGAGACCGGAAAGGATTCCATTGCTGCCTTGCAGCGTGTGGTCGAGATATTCGGCCTCGGAAGACTCTTCACGAGTGACAAGGGAAAAAGCAAAGTCGAGATTTTCCCGAAGCACGAAGTCTTAAAACCCGGAAGCCAAGGGAGCTGTTTATTCCTTCCCTACTACAACGCAGGGAACCCGGAAGAGTGCTACCAGAAGCTTATCACGATTGAAAACAAGGTCGTCAGTATCTCCAAAGCAATCCCGATGATCGAAGGCCTTTTCACTTCGGTCAAAGAGATCAACGAGACGCTCGACACCCTCCCCTACAGCGACGCACCGTACTGCATCCAGATGTGCACTCTCACCGGTGCCCTGGGCGAAAACTCCGGCCGGAACGACTTTCTTTTTTCTGCTTCCGTGTACCTTAAAAAGAAACAGAAAGAAAATTTCCTTGAAGAACTCAAGGCAATGAATAACACGTTCCCATCCCCTCTCGAAGAATATCAGATCGAAGACATTTATAAGTCAGTCATGAGTAAGGACTACCAGTACGGATGCAAAAAGTCACCGTGCTCGGAATATTGTGACACGAAGCTCTGCAAAAAGAGGGAATACGGAGTCGGAAAAGACTCAGGGAATCATTTCACCGGGTTTAACTGCTGGGGGGAGATATCGCGTGTCATGGCCGAAGAGCCATATTACCTCTGGAAAATACAGGTGAACGACGGAGACGAGTTCAAAGAGATCCGCGTCGACGGTGAAGCAGACCTCATGAACCAACTCGTCGTGCAGCGCTCGTGCCTCCGTGACCTCAATGTCGCGCCACTCAAGGTGAAAGACAACGACTGGATAATGCTGGTGAATACCTCGATGGCCGGTATTAAAGACCGGCTCATAACCGTCGAGCGGAGCACGGATACCACCGAGATGGCGGCACTCAGAAACTATTTCATGCGGTATCTCACCCATAAGCAAACGCAGAATGCGCAAGCTTATATGGTACAGCTTGGGCAGGTGTTCCGATCAGACAGCATGTACTACTTTACGACGGACGGATTCAAAGATTACCTTCGGGTCGCAAAGTTCGCCATCGGCAGAACCAACTTACGTGAACAGCTTATAAGTTACGGATGCGACGAAGGGTCGGTGACGTACCACGTCAAAGACGGTGCGAAAGTCATATCGTGCTGGAAGAAAGCGGACGATGAGGAACTCACATCGCTCGGGGTTTTCTACGAGGATGTCCTTGAAGCAGACAAGGTAGTCGTGGAAAAAAACAAACTGAACAAGGTTGACGCGGAGGAAAGCTTTGAAGAAGATGCAACGGACGACGGAAAATACAAATTCTAATATACTGGTGCACGGCACGTTTCAGCTTAAGACGGTTGTCGCAGGAGATGTTGACATAGGGAACATCGTAAAGATGTTTTGTACCGACCTTGCGTCGAGAATCCCTGAGATGCAGAACAGTATTATTATTGATTTTGAGGCGCGTGCCCGCCCGGTATTTATGCCTGGCTCAAAGATGTCGTCCATAGAGACAAAGAAGCTACTCGTCGCAGTGAATCCTGAGCACATCTATATGGACCTCGACGGGACGCTCTTCGATTTCCAGAAAGACGAGTACCTGTGGCGCGGGAAAGACATCTATCTCACGCCCGGCGAAGCTCTTTTTCTGCTTAAACGCCTTGTGCTGAAAGCTCCGAGAGAAGCAAAAGAAAGATCAGTCCCGTCGAAGTTACGGGAAAAGTTCGGCAAGGACTTCCTGGAGGGAAAACTATGACAAAATGGCTTATCGAAGCAACAGGTCTTCACCTGTTTGTATCTGTAGCAGGGTGCCTTGTGGTAGCGGACGCTGCGTGCAAGTTCGACACTAAGAACGATGCCGAGCTCGCCATAAACCTTCTGGGGTTCAAGGACGAAGGATTCATAGCGACCGAACATACGTTCGGCTAATGACATATGCAGTACTTCAACACCGACGACGTAACCGTCTATCTTGCTCCTGCAGGTGCTGGCAAAACGCAGCTCCTCATGGATGACATGAGCTTGGCACTTGAGAAATATCGGCCTGACGAAGTAGCATTCGTCACATTCACTCGTAAGGGTGTCGCGAACGGAATCGAACGCGCACTCGCCAAACATCGGGAGCTCAAAGAGGATGACTTAATCCACTTCCAGACGCTCCACGCGTTATGCTTTAAGGAGACCGGCCTCGTACATAAAAATATTATTGAGCGATACGACATCGAGCAGTTCAATAACCTGTTTGGTTTCAATATCCACCTTGCGGAAGCTTTTGAAAATACAACGGAAGACGACAAGCTATTGCAACGGTACGATGCAGTTCGTGCTGGGTGCAAGAGAGGTGTCCTCGTTGAGAGAGCGTTCAACGAAGAACGGTTCGACCGACTCGTCAGCGCCTACGAGGCATTCAAAGAAGCCAACGACCTCGTAGACTTCTACGATTGCCTATTAAAGTTCCGAGACCGAGGGCTCCCGGTAGCTGCGAAAGCAGCCCTTATCGACGAAGCCCAGGACCTTACCCCTCTTCAATGGGAGGTATGTAAAATAGCCTTTTCAGGGTGCGAAATGGTCAGAATAGCCGGTGACGATTTTCAGAGTCTCTTCTCATATGCAGGGGCAAGCCCTGAGATCCTTATTGCCATGACAAACGTCTACAAGACGGTAAAGGCAGAAAAGTCATACCGACTTTCGCAGGCCGTGTACCGGTTCTCACGTGGCATCACGAGCCTTATATCCGAGAAGGTTGACAAGGACTCTGTGCCAATAAAAGAGCTTGAGGGGTTCGTGAAAAAAGAGTTTGACCGGAACATACTGTGCCGTAAGGTAAAAGAGGATCTCGAAAAGAACGGGGCCCTCCCGAACCGGTGGTACATGCTTTTCCGCAATAACTGTTTCATTGTAGACATTACGCCGACGCTTGAACAGTACCTCATCCCCTACCATACAGCGAAGGGGTTCGTGGTTGAAGGTAGGAGCATGTTGAAGATCAGGCGATACTATTCCTACCGAAAGGAAGGATACGGCACGAAGGAATCGAAAGAGGCGTTCTGCAAGGCGTACAACATCAAAGACCTGAACGACGACTTCACCGAGAGTGACCTTATCCCCGGTGAAAACCGCTACAAGTTCCTCGACTATGTGAATAA
>Ga0302297_1000398_pt1 | contig 10859 bp, 7 predicted proteins | sample III_Fen_N3_2_FD_202094 | JGI IMG/M metagenome (GOLD analysis project Ga0302297, IMG submission 202094) | Peat permafrost microbial communities from Stordalen Mire near Abisko, Sweden - III_Fen_N3_2 | ecosystem: Environmental > Terrestrial > Soil > Wetlands > Permafrost | place: Sweden: Abisko...
AACAACCCGAGTCGCCGGAGGAACGCGCGTTAAAACGCAAAGAGCGCATCACCATCGCCTCGCTCATCACGCTGCTGATTGTGGTGCTTGCGATTCTCTTTACGTTGCTGCATAGCCAACTCATCAGCGCAGTTTCTACCACGGCAACGCTCACGCCTACGTTGACAGTGGTCGCTTCGACAGAATTACCTGAGGAAACGACCGCAGACACCAATGCGTCGATGCCTTCGACGGAAGCGGGACTTCTTGTTTCGTTTCTGGATGTCGGTCAAGGGGATAGTACTTTTCTGCGTTCGCCATCCGGCAAGACCATGCTGGTAGATGGTGGCCCCGACGGCTCGTTTTCCGTGATCGACCAATACCTCACCTCGCTCGGCGTTGTGGGGCTGGACGTGGTCGTCGCCTCGCATGTGCACGCGGATCATATCGGCGGGCTGATTTCTGTCGTAGATACCTATCCGATCGGAGACTTTTACTATCCGCCGTTTGATGCCGAAAGCGAAACGTATTATAACCTGCTCGATGCGCTCAAGGAGAGTCAGGCAACGGTGCATCAACCGTTTGCCGGGGTAGATACGCTCATTCCATGGGATAACGCGGTGGAAGTTCGCATCCTCGCGCCATATGACACGATCTATAACGACTTTAACGACACGAGCTACATCATCCGCGTTTCTTACGGCAACACCGCCGTGCTGCTCACCGGCGACTCAACTGAATTGGGCGAAAAACTCGCGCTCAAAGCGCAGCCGGACCAATACTTCAAGGCTGATGTGCTCAAGGTTGCGCATCACGGATCGAGCGACTCCACGTTTGAGTCGTTTCTGGATGCGGTGTCTCCAGCCATCGCCGTCATTAGCGTTGGAAAAGACAACGATTACGGGCACCCGAATCAAGCGTTGCTGGATCGGCTCACTGAGCGCGGTATTACGATCTACCGTACGGATGAGGATGGAACTGTTACGCTCCTGCTTGACGGAACAAGCGTGACGGTGATAAAATAAATAAAGTTTTATAACTAAGGCTATGAAGGGGAAAAGTTCTTACAATACGCACATAAGAGAGCACCGTCACCGGCTGAAAGCGGCGCGCGTAGAGAAGAATATCAAGTTCGCCCCGGAGCCTTGCCGGTGAACAGCACAAAGTGCTTTGTAGTTGGCAACGGGCCCGCCCGATACAGCGGAATCGAGGCTTAACCCGGCTACTGCGCCGGTCGAGCAAACGAGGGTGGTACCACGACGCGATTCGTCCCTTTTGGGCGGAGCGCGTTTTTTATTCGCCTAAAATCACTCAACAATAATGCATGTACAGACATAAGGAGGAGAACACAACCATGGGTATGATGGAGTCACTCGCACAACTGCGCGAGGAAGCCGAAGCAAAACTCAAAAATTGCCAGTCGCCCGAAGAGCTAGAGCAGCAATTGGTCGACGTGCTCGGCAGAAACGGCTCGCTGACGACGATTTTGCGCGCGATGGGTAAACTCGCGAGCGAAGAACGCGCCAGCGTCGGCGCCTTTGCTAACAAAGTCAAGTCCGCGCTGGAAACGGTCGTTGCGGAAAAGCGCGCGGCGCTGGGCGAAATTGCCAAAGAGCGTCGCTTTGCCGAAGAAGCGTTGGACGTTACTGCGCCCGGTCAGCTGGCTGACCCGCTTGGACGCCTGCACCCGATGACGCAAACCTACCGCTTGATTCGCGATGCGCTGGTCGGAATGGGATTTTCCATGTTTGACGGGCCGGAGATCGAGCTGGACGACAACAACTTCACCCTGCTCAATCTGCCAAAGGATCACCCCGCGCGCGATATGCAGGACACGTTCTACATCAACGAAAACGTGGTGCTGCGCACGCATACTTCCCCTTGCGAAGTCCGCGCGTTGACCACGCTCACGCCTCCGTTTCGTCTGCTGATGCCTGGTCGCGTTTTCCGCGTAGACGAAGTGGACGCGAGCCACTCACCCGTGTTCCACCAAATCGAGGGATTCGTGGTCGATAAGGGTTTGACGCTGGGCGACCTGAAAGGCATTCTGGATTCGTTTGTACATGCCGTGTTCGGCGAGGATGTGAAAACCCGCCTGCGCCCCAGCTACTTTCCGTTCACGGAACCTTCGGCGGAGCTGGACGTCTCCTGCTCCATCTGCGGCGGCAAAGGCTGCCGCGTATGCAAGGGCACAGGTTGGATCGAAATTCTCGGTTGCGGCGTGACCAACCCCCACGAAATCGCCAACTGTGGCTATGACCCGAAGGTCTGGACAGGTCTTGCCTTCGGCCTCGGCGTGGATCGCATGGCAAACCTCAAGTTCGGCATCAATGACATCCGCCTTGAGTACGAAAACGACGCGCGCTTCCTGCGCCAGTTCTAAGGGAGGAAACGAATATGAAACTGCCAAAAAAATGGCTTTGTGAATATGTAGATTTCAACGTAACCAACTCCGAGTTTATAGAAAAAATGATGTGGCGCGGCTTTGAGTGCGCCGGTGTGGAAAAAGAGCTCGCGGGGGTTGAGGGCGTGGTCACTGGCCGCGTGCTCTTAGTCACCAAGCACGAAAACTCCGAGCACCTCAACATCTGTCAGGTTGACATCGGCGGCGAAGTGCTGACCATCGTCACCGGAGCGGATAACGTCTTTGACGGCGCGCTGGTTCCCGTCGCGGTCGTTGGCTCCAAACTCGGCGGACGCGAAATGGCGGCGGTCAATATGCGGGGCGTCGTGAGCTACGGCATGCTCTGCTCAGGCGCGGAGCTGGGTTTGACCAACGCGGATTATCCCGGCAGTGAGGTGCACGGCATCCTGATTTTGCAAGAGGATCACCCGCTTGGCCAGCCCATCGAAGAAGCGCTTGGGTTTGATGACGACATCTTCGAGTTTGAGCTCACCCCGAACCGCCCGGATTGCATCAGCATCATCGGCATGTGCCGCGAGGCTGCGGCGGCGCTTGGGCAAAGCTTCCACGAACCGAAAATCAAGTCGGTCAAAGGCGAGGGTAACGCCGCAGACTACGCGCGTGTCACGGTCGAAGACTTTGACCTCTGCCCGCGCTATACCGCCCGCGTGGTAAAGGATATCGTCATTGAGCCTTCCCCCGCCTGGATGCAGCGCAAGCTTAAGGCAGTTGGGTTGCGCCCGATCAACAACATCGTAGACATCACGAACTATGTGCTCGTGGAATACGGTCACCCGATGCACGCCTTTGACCTCGCTTGCATTCAGGGCAGCCACATCGTGGTGCGCACCGCACATGAAAACGAAATCGTCACCACGCTGGATAAGCGCGATCGCGCGGTCACGCCGGATATGCTGCTGATTGCGGACGAGAGCCGCGGCGTTGGCATCGCGGGCGTGATGGGCGGGTTGAATTCCGAAATTACGGATGCGACAAAAGCCGTTCTGTTCGAGTCAGCCGTGTTCAAGGGCAGCAATATCCGCGCCACCGCGCGTAAACTCAAACACACGACCGATGCGGCGAGCCGCTTCATCAAGGGCGTGGAACCCGTGAGCGCGGAGCTGGCGCTGGAGCGCGCCGTAGAGTTGGTTGCCGCGTTCAAAGCGGGCACGGTCGTTGGCGAAATGATCGATGTGCGAAAAGAAAAACCAGTCGACCGCGAAATTACAATCAGCGTGGATCACATCAACGCGCTGCTTGCACTCGACCTTTCCGCCGCGAAGATGACGGATATGCTCGCAACGATTTGCATCCATGCACACCCGACGCTCGGCGGTCTTCACGTGACCATTCCGCATTTCCGCGCGGATATCGAGAGCGGCATTGAGGCGGATTGGGACATTGCAGAGGAAATTGCGCGCATTTACGGCTACTACAACATCAAACCCACGCTCATGCGCGGGGACACCTTCCGCGGGCAGATCAACGATCTCTTCCGCCTCGACGATACGATTAAGGATTCTTTGGTTTCGCTCGGGCTATATGAGATGTATAACTACAACTTCACCAGCCCATCTGTCTTTGACGCGCTGCTTTTGCCCGCAGACAGCGAGCTGAGAAAAGCCGTTCGCATCCTCAACCCGTTTGGCGAGGATCAGAGCCTTATGCGCACCACGTTGATTCCCGGCATGCTCGACTCCCTCGCGCGCAACGCAAACCGCAAAAGCGGACATCTGCGTTTCTTCGAGGTGGGCAATACCCATGTGGACACCGGCGCGGAGCTGCCGGAGGAGCGTAAAAAAGTCGGAATCATCCTCGGCGGCGAAGGCGTGGATTTCTATCTGCTCAAAGGCATGATTGAAGAACTCTTCCGCACACTCAGCATCAAGAACGCCGCGTATCAAAAGAGCACGGCAAACTATCTGCAACCCGGCAGAGCAGCAGAGATTGTCAGCGAAACCGGAATGTCGCTGGGCGTGTTCGGTGAGCTGCATCCCGATGTAGCAAACGCATGGAAAGCGGACGGTCGGGTCTATGTTGCGGAGCTGAACTTTGCAGCATTGGCTCAGAGCCGCACAATGGGCAGGCGCTTTGAGCCGTTGCCTCGTTTCCCCGCGGCAGAGCGCGATCTCGCGGTTGTCGTGGACGCGGGCGTGGAGTCCGCCGAACTCAAGCGCGTGATCGAATCCGCAGCTGCGGGCGTAATCGTCTCCGACGTTCGTCTGTTTGACACGTATGCGGGCATCGGCATCCAGGCAGGCAAAAAGAGCCTCGCATTCTCGTTCTCACTCCGCGCGGAGGATCACACGCTCACTGATGAGGAAATCAAACGCGGCATGGACGCGATCATCGATTCGCTCAAAGAGAACGGCGCCCCGCTGCGCGCGTAAAGAAACACACAAATACCCGTCATAAAAACGTGAACAATGACCCGGCGCGAGAACAAACGCGTCGGGTTTTTGCTTTTCTGTTGCGCAGCCATCCTCCTTGCCGTATACTAAATGTAATCGAGATTACTACATCAATCGAGATATTGTTGGGGGGGAAACAAATGGCGTTCTGCGAAAATTGCGGAAAACCCGTCTATCGGCTTGATAAAACCTGTGTCAATTGCGGCACACCAGTCACCCAGTTTGGACAAAGCACTGATTACGAAACGAAGTCTTCCGTGCGCTTGGATGATGATCCGGCGCAAAGCTCACCCTATGCTGTCTTGAGTAGTTGGGGGTTTGTCGGCTCGTTGTTATTGATGGCGATACCGATTGCGGGATTCATCATCACCATCGTCTGGGCTTCCGGCGGCGCGGTAAACCTCAATCGCCGCAACCTCGCGCGCGGATATTTGCTGTTGCTGGCAATTGTTTTAGCTTTCTATGTCGTCATCGTAATCGCTCTAATCGCTATAACCGGCTCGACCGCAATTCTCAACCAAATCGCGAATTAGTACCTTTGGGTAACACCGAAAGCTGTACGCTTTCAAAATCAAAAGCAGAGACAATAAAAAAAAAATGGAGGAATCATCTTATGACATTCTGTTCAAAATGTGGCTCACAGCTCAACGATGGCGATAAGGCCTGTGGCAACTGCGGTGAACCGGTCGGTGGCTTCCGCAGCAATGATGCCAGCAGTTCCAATGACATGTGGATGGGTATCCTTTCCTATCTTGGGGTGCTTGCTTTGATTCCCTATCTAGTCAAAGGGCAATCACAGTTCGTTCACGCGCACGCCGTGCGTGGCATTAACCTCCTAATTTTGGAAGTTATTGTATGGGTTGCGGTCGGCGTATTCTCCTGGGTTCCGGTGCTGGGCGGAATTCTCAGTACGGTTGCTGGTCTGGCGAGCTTTGTGCTTTCCCTCATCGGCATCATCAACGTCGCCAACAAAGAAAACAAAGACTTGCCGTTCATCGGCACGATTCGCCTGATCAAAGACTGATCTAGCAAACGCAACGGTTTTATGAGGGTTTGGGTGCGGCGAAAGCCGTGCATCCTTACCCTCTCCCTATTTTTTAACGAATCAGGCTAACACACAATGGATCGATTGATTCAAAATTGCATGATCTATGATGGAACCGGCGCTCCCCCGTTTGCGGGCACCGTCGGTTTCGATTGCGGAAAAATAAGTGTTTTTCGCGGGAACGAGCTGCCGCAGGCGGACGAAATACTCGATGCGGGCGGGCTTGCGCTCGTACCCGGATTCATCGACGCGCACTCGCACGGCGACCTGTCGCTCATCAGCCCCTATGCCACGCTCAGCAAACTCAATCAGGGCATCACCACGCAGATTGCGGGGCAATGCGGCGTTTCGCTCTTTCCCGCGGGCGGCGTCGGTGCCTCGCAGTTTTCGCGCTTTATCTCCGGGATTGCGCCGTATCCTGATTTGCCCAGTGATCTTTCGCTTCTTGGCAGTGCCGCGGGGTTTTATCTGTGGCTCGGCACGCTGCAAAACCCGATCACGACGAAATGCTTTGTCGGTCACGGCACTCTGCGCCTCTGGGCAATGGGTTATGAAAACCGCAAACCAGACGCAAGCGAACTCGATCGAATGAAGGCCATGTTGCGCCGCTGCATTCGCGAAGGTGCGCTTGGGCTCTCTACCGGGCAGGTTTATGCGCCGAGTTGCTATGCGGATAACGACGAAATTCTTGCGCTCCTGCGCGTGGTACACGAAGAAGGAGGCATCTACGCCAATCATCCGCGCAACGAAGGCGACCGCGTGATTGAAGCGCGCGCGGAGACCATGCGCCTTGCGATGGAGGCCGATGTTCCACTTAGCGTGTCGCATCTAAAAGCAGCAGGACGCCAAAACTGGGGTAAGCCGCGCGAGTTGCTCGCGCAACTTGATCGCGCGGTGGAAAACGGTCTTCGCGCGATGATCGACTGCTACCCTTATACAGCGGGTTGCACCTCGCTGAACGTTTCCATTCCCCCGCGCTATTTTACAAACGGCATGAGCGGATTGCTTGACGCGCTGCAAAGCCCAACCGAACGCGCGATCATCCGCGAAGAAATAGGCCGAATCAGCGATTACGACAACTATGTTTACAACTGCGGTGGACTATCCGGCGTCTATGTCGCAAGTTGCCCCATCGATCACAGCGCGGAGGGTCTGTTTGTTTCGCAATACGTGGAAAAGGTTGGGCTGGAGCCGTTTGATGCATTCTGTGATATACTGATTCGGAACAACGGGCTTGGTCTTGGCATCTATTTTCACATGAGCGAAGACGATGTCATTCAGATCATGACACATCCGCTCTGCGTGCTCGGAACGGACGGGCTGATCGGAAAATCGGGTGAAAATCCGCACCCACGCGCTTTTGGCAGCACCGCGCATGCTTATCACCTGCTCGTTCGCGAAAAGCATCTGCTCACGCCGGAAGCGTTGTTTCACAAGATGACTGGGCAGGCGGCAGAGTTTTTAAGGCTGGAGCACAAAGGACGCATTCAAGACGACATGGACGCGGACGTGCTGCTGATCGACCTCGACCAATTCTGCGATATGTCTACTTATCCGCAAGGGAGTTTGCTCACGCAGGGCATCAAGAAGATATACATCAGCGGAGAAGAAATCTCACTGCCACAGATTTAAGACTTCTATTCACGAATCCCAATTTTGGAGGAAGATTCATGGAAACCATCTATATTGTCGGCGGAGCCGCCATCGATATCACCGGCAAGCCGGACAGTATCTGCCGTGAACGGGATAGCAACCTCGGTCGCGTCGGCATCTGCGTCGGCGGCGTTGGGCACAACATCGCAAGACGACTAGCCGCGTTGGGCTACCATATTGAACTGGTGACTGCTATCGGTTCCGGTTTTCACGCGGGCATGGTACGCGAAAGCTGCCGAAAGGCAAATGTATCGCTTGAACACACATATGTCGGAACCGAGCACACGGGCACCTATATCGGCGTTTTTGATGAGGATGGCGATATGCTTGTCGGCATCAGCGATATGTCTGTGCTCGATCATCTCACGCCGGATTATCTCTCGGCGATTCTGCCGCAGATCAATGCCTCGCGCATGTGCGTCATCGACGGCAACCTCTCACCAGAATCCCTGACCTATCTTTGCGAAAACGTGACCGCGCCACTATTTTACGACCCTGTGAGTTGCGCAAAGGCGAAGCGCATTGGCGGCAACATCGGCAAATGCTTCGCCATCAAACCAAATCGTTTTGAGGCGGGTTTCCTCTCCGGCAAGTCCTGCGACACCACGCGCGGCATCTACCGCGCCTCGGACTGGTTTATGGAGCAAGGCGTCAAGCGCGTGTTCATCGACCTCGCCGAGGAAGGCGTCTACTGGGCGGATGCGGAAGGCTGCGGCGTAGTACCCGCGGAAGCACGAACACCGCAGGATGCCGCTGGCGCGGGAGACGCGATGGGGGCCGCGATGGTGCACGGCTGTGTGCAGGGGTGCTCGACTGAAGAGTGTGCGCGCCTCGGTGCAGAAGCCAGCGCATCGGTCTTATCTCAGGAGAAGTAATCATTCCCCCCATCCATATAGCGCAAAAAGAAGCAGGATTTTCCCCTGCTTCTCTTTTTTCGTCTTATTCCGTTAGAACAGCTTCGAGCTTTCCAGCGGCGGCACCGGCTGGATGTGCCAGATGTCGTTGGCGTACTCACGGATGGTGCGATCGGAGCTGAACTTTGCGCTGCTGGCTACGTTCATCATGCACTTTCTGCCAAAGCTGACGCGGTCGCGATAGTCGCAATTGACATCCTCACGCCTCTGGCAAAACGCCATCAACTCTTGCAGTACAAAATATTGATCCGGCTTGGACCAGTCGGAGCCAAACAGCAGCGAACGATGCAGATCCGCAAATGCGCCGCTGTTATCGTCGCTGAGCGTGCCGTCGATGAGCGAATCCACCACGCGGCGCACGCGCGGCTCGTAATCGTAAATCGCCTTGGGGTTATAATGCGGCTTGAGCTCGTTGAGTTCTTTTACGCTCGCGCCGAAGATATAGTTGTTCTCCAGCCCGGCTTGCTCGACGATCTCTACATTTGCGCCGTCAAAGGTGCCTAGCGTTACCGCGCCGTTGAGCATGAGCTTCATGTTACCCGTGCCGCTGGCTTCCGTGCCCGCGGGCGAAATCTGTTCGGAAACATCTGCCGCGGGGATGATGTGCTCAGCGTAGGAGCAGTTGTAGTTCTGCACGAAGACCACGCGCATTTTATCCGCCATGTCGGGGTCAGAATTGATCAGTTTCCCCAACTCATTGATGTACTTGATGATCGCTTTGGCGCGGATATAGCCGGGCGCAGCTTTTGCGCCGAAGATATAGGCGGTCGGCGTAAAGTCCTTAATACGACCATCCTTAATGCCGAAATACGTATCGAGAATGCCAAACGCGTTGAGCAACTGGCGCTTATATTCGTGCATGCGCTTGACCTGCACGTCGAAAATGAAATCAGGCGGCAGATCGACGCCCTCTTTCTCCTTGATCAGCTGGCTGAGCTGCTGCTTTTTGATGCGCTTGACTTCGTTAAACTGCTCGATGTCTGCATCCGAAAGATGTTCTTTAAGTGCGCCGATCAGTTCTAAATTGGAGAGATAACCTGCACCGATGCGCGCATCGAGATAGTCGCACAATTCCGGATTGCAAAGGCCAAGCCAGCGGCGCTGCGTGATGCCGTTGGTTTTATTTTGAAATTTCTCCGGGTATGCGGCGTACCACTCTTTGAGCACGTCGTTTTTGAGAATCTCGGTGTGCAGCGCCGCAACGCCGTTGACATAACGCGAGCAGTACACCGCGAGGTTTGCCATATGGATGAGCTTACCCTGAATGATGGACATTCTGGAGCAATCGAATTTACGCGCCATCAGCTCGCCGCAGAGTTTTGCGTTGATCTGATAGACGATGTCGAATACCTCCGGCAGCACTGACTTAAACAGGTTGACGTCCCATTTTTCCAGCGCTTCCGCCATGACGGTATGGTTGGTGTAAGAAAATGTCTTTGACGCGATATCATATGCACGGTCAAAGGGAATCCCTTCCTTCATGAGCAGGCGAATGAGTTCCGGTATGCTCACGGTCGGGTGCGTATCGTTGAGCTGGATCGCCACATGCTCGGCAAAGCTGTCGATGGGGCGGTTTTCGCGCTTAAAGCGGAAAATGATGTCCTGCAGGCTCGCGCTGGAAAGAAAATACTGCTGCTTGAGGCGAAGTTTCTTTCCCGCTTCGGTCGAGTCGTTGGGATACAGCACGCGGGTGATGTCCTCGACGGCGTTCTTTTCGAGCACCGCAAGGGAATATTCCTGATCGTTAAAGAGCTTGAAGTCAAAGTCCGACACAGCCTCGCTCTGCCAGAGGCGAAGCGTGCCGATGTTGTTGGTATTGTAGCCGAGCACGGGCATATCGTATGCCACTGCACGCACGGTCATGTCCGCAAAGCGAACGAGCATTTCATGCGTGTCCCGTCTGCGGCTCCAAGGATCGCCAAAGCGCTGCCAGTCGTCCGCGCTCTCAACCTGAAACCCGTCCACAAAAGACTGCTTAAACAGGCCGTATTTATAGCGGATGCCGTAGCCGTCGAGCGGCAGGTTTTCGGAAGCGGCGGAGTCGAGGAAACACGCGGCGAGGCGACCTAAGCCACCGTTGCCGAGCGCCGCGTCTTCGATATCTTCAAAAATTGCGATATCCAGCCCGCGGGATTCAAACTCTCGCTTGACTTCGCTCAAAATGCCGAGCACGAATAAATTATTATACACCGTTCTGCCGACGAGATATTCCGCGCTGAAATAGTACGCCTCGCGTGTGCGCTCATGCGCATGGCGGCTTTCGTACCAATTTTCTGCAATTGCGGCCATCACGACCCCGGACAACGCATCATGCAGTTGCGTGGTCGTTGCGTCCAGAAACGACACCTGATGATTCTGCTTGAGCGCAAGCTCTATGCTCTCCATGATGTTATCTATTTTCACTCAATTTAACCTCACTTTTTTGCATCGCGTCCTAGTATAACACACTTTTT
>Ga0302297_1000422_pt1 | contig 10411 bp, 11 predicted proteins | sample III_Fen_N3_2_FD_202094 | JGI IMG/M metagenome (GOLD analysis project Ga0302297, IMG submission 202094) | Peat permafrost microbial communities from Stordalen Mire near Abisko, Sweden - III_Fen_N3_2 | ecosystem: Environmental > Terrestrial > Soil > Wetlands > Permafrost | place: Sweden: Abisko...
AACACACCCATGTGTTTGCTATACCTGATTAAGAGAAAACACGACGAATTGTGTCTGATAACGTTCTAGCCAGATATAATTTCATAGCCAGCTTTTATCTGGAATAGTGCTGCATCTATTGATCAGGACAAATCGTCTTCACACCTAGAACAATAGTGAAAGAGAACTTATCCAACGCAATTTAAACGTATTGGCACAATACATATGTGCTGATATAATACAATGTGAAAGGAGGGAATGCTATGCGGACTTCATACAGAACTGAAGATTACGATTTCACATCGTTTAAAAGCTCACACCTTACAACAAAGGAAGGACTGCAAAAGAGTGTTGTCAGACGAATAGAAAGATACAAACAAGAAGCAAATAAAGATAACATGCACTCTGCAGCATTTTACTATGTATTACTCACACTGCTTGAAAGATTCCGAGAAAACGTTGAAACTACGCGCTTGCTCGATTACCTCCCCGACTGGTGGATCTATACCTATGATGTCAATCATTCTGGGGCAGCCTTAACACTCGAACATGTAAGCGAGGTTACTGTCGATGAGAACAATGATTGGTGCTCTTGGGTGTCCGATTCCAGATTTCTTCTTGTTGAAGTGAAGACGAAGCTATTGACTGTAGAGCAATTTTCTCAGATGCATGGTGTCGAGCAAGTTACGGTTCGCCAGTGGATTCGCCGCGGTAAACTCCGCACCGCGATAAAGCAAGGAAACGAGTGGCGAATCCCATCGTTGACAGACCTTCGCCCGCGAGGATACGAAACCGCGCAGTATACATGGCGAGGTCCGTTGCCAGATTTGCCAGAAGAATATGAGTATATCAATAATTATTGCTTAGCAACCTTTATACAGGATCGAGAAAATAAGACCCTTTATAAGATTCTGTTTGTCCCAGTTGATGATACAAAAACAAATATAACAAATAGGCATAAGCCATACGAACTGCTCTGTACGAACAAGGAAAAGGAGAAGTTGGAGATGCTGATGATCTCCCACCCCCTAATACAATACGTTGACAGTTACTAAAGTATGATTTGGTTGAGGAACAGGAGGTTGAAGATGGAACAAGCGCTCGGCATCAAGCGGCAGGTGAAACCAACGAAGTGTACCTATCGGCTCGCTGTGCTTTGTCCCGTATGTGGAAAGCGCGTTTGCGATATATCCCCCAAAAGCCGGATGGATCCGTTTTCAGATGATGATACGGAGAAACCTCCATGGGAGCCTGATGTCTATGTAAGATGCGCCGGCTGTAAAACGGAATTAGCCTTATACCGCTCAACTGAATAAATCAACTTGGGAAGAGTACTGCGCAAGCATTCCCCGTCCCTGGCCATAGAGCCATCAGGATCCGAGGGATTGTTATAAACGACGAAGAGCCTACAAGTAGCTTAATTGCTATACTGTAGGCTCTTTTTCTGTTGGCAAATGGGCTACTTGGGGCTCCGAAAGGAGCACCCTTTGAAGTATATCTATCGGTATGTTAATGGAGATGCTAACCGAATCGAGGTTGATGATGACTGGGGCAATCGGGTTCTGGAGTTCGATCGGGTGGACTACAACACCGAGCGGAAGGATTACCGCTCGGATCACAAGTACCACGCTGGGCAGCCTATAACGCTTGAGGATGCTGAATCCCCTGAATACGCTCAAATCAAACGCAAACACGGCCTTGTCGAAACGGATGAGATGTTGGCCGAGATGCTTATCAGGGATGGTCATTCCCGCCTGCATGAGGCAGTGAATAAGCTCCCACCTGATCAGCACGAATTGGTACATGCCCTTTTCTTTGGCGGTTGTAAAGCTGTCGATTACGCATGTTCCCACAGAATCAGCAAAGCCGCTGTTTCGCAGCGTCTGAAGCGCGTGCTGGCAAATCTGAAAAAGGAATTAACATGACCCGTTAACTTCCGCTCATTTCCCGGCTATAGGACGTACGGCATACAACAGCCGTCGGAAAGATGAGGCGAAACGGGTGAAACACAATCTGAGGATCAGCATCCGAAAGGAGCCCTCTGGCAATGGGATCGCCTATTGTCGAAAGGTTACCCTTCGGGAACGGGTGCTGAGCTTCCTGCTCGGCGAGAAAAGACGGATGATGGTGATCGTGCCCGGCGATTCCGTCGAGTGCGTGTCCATTCATGAACTGCCCGAAGGAGGTGAAAGCGATGAGTAAAACAAGCGAACTTGCTCTGGTCATCGAGGAACTGCGGAATGCGGCCACAGCGCTGTGCTTGGTTGCGGAAAACCTGTCGACTCTGTTTGCGGATCAGGCGGAACAAAGCGCCACACCCATGCAAACAACCAAGAAAGTAGAAAAGCCGCTCACGTTGGAGGCGGTCAGAGCGGTTCTGGCGGAAAAGTCCAGGGACGGGCACACTGCCGATGTTCGCGCTCTGCTTGAGAAGCACGGGGCGGCAAAGCTATCTGAAATCAACCCCGCCAAATACGCGCAACTACTGGCGGACGCGGAGGCGCTGGGCAATGGGTAAACATGCTCTCTTATCCGCATCCTCCAGCCATCGCTGGCTGAACTGCCCGCCTTCGGCACGGCTCAGCGAGCACTACTGCGATCAGAGGAGCGAATATGCCGCCGAGGGAACTGAGGCTCATGCGCTTTGCGAGTACAAGCTGAAAACCGCTCTCGGCATGAAAACCAGTAACCCGACCGCCGATCTCCGTTATTACAGCGATGAGATGGAGAACTGCGCAAACGGTTACGCCGTCTTCATTCTGGAGCTGGTGGAAACCACCAAACAAACATGCCGTGATCCCATCGTCCTGATCGAACAGCGCCTGGATTTTTCCCGGTATGTGCGAGATGCGTTCGGAACTGGCGACTGCGTGCTCATCGCGGACGGAACGCTTCATGTCGTGGATTACAAACACGGTCAGGGCGTGCTGGTCGAGGCAGAGGGCAACCCGCAAATGATGCTGTACGCTTTGGGCGCACTGGAACTCTTTGACGGCATCTATGACATCTCCATGGTCAACATGACCATTTACCAGCCCCGGCGGGAAAACGTATCTACGCATACAGTGTTCAAGGAATCTCTATACCAATGGGCGGAGGATGTTCTTCGCCCGGCATCCGAACAGGCATATGCCGGTGAAGGGGCGTTCCGCAGTGGCGATTGGTGCCGCTTCTGCAAGGCCAAAAGCGAGTGCCGAGCCAGGGCGGAAGAAAACATAGCGCTTGCCCGGTACGACTTCCGAAAACCACCACTACTGGAGGACGACGAAGTTGAGTTCATCCTCGCCCACATCGACGAGCTGTTCGTTTGGGCGACGGATATCAAGGAATACGCGCTACAGGCTTCGCTGCGCGGGAAGCGCTGGGACGGTTGGAAGTTGGTAGAGGGCCGATCCAACCGCCGGTACACGGACGAGCAGGCGGTCGCGCAGATCGTGATCGCAGCTGGATACGACCCCTACGAGAGTACCCTGCGGGGTATCACCGCGATGGAAAAGGCGATTGGTAAAGCCACGTTCCATGAATTGCTGGCTTCTTTGGTAGAGAAACCCCAAGGCAAACCCACCCTTGTGCCGCTAAGCGATAAACGCCTTGCCATCGCTACGGCTCAAAATGATTTTATGGAGGTAGAACATCATGGCTAATCAGACAAACAAAGGCAACTATATCAATCCCACCAAGGTGGTCACGGGCGAGACGCGCCTTTCTTACGCGAATTTGTGGGAGCCGAAGTCCATCAACGGCGGCGCGCCCAAATACAGCGTATCCATCATCATCCCGAAATCCGATACCGGCACCATCGCCAAGGTCCAAGCAGCGATCGAAGCAGCCTACCGTGAAGGCGAGGCCAAGCTCAAAGGCAGCGGCAAGACCGTCCCTGCGCTTTCGACGCTCAAGACTCCGCTTCGTGATGGCGACCTGGAGCGCCCTGACGATGAAGCCTATTTGGACAGCTACTTTATCAACGCCAACAGCGCCACCGCACCGGGCATCGTGGATAAGACCTGCGAACCGATTCTGGATCGCTCGGAAGTTTACAGCGGGGTCTATGCCCGCGCCAGCATCAACTTCTACAGCTTTAACAGCAACGGCAACCGGGGCATCGCCTGCGGCTTAAACAACATCCAGAAGCTGCGCGATGGCCAGCCGCTCGGTGGCAAATCCCGCGCGGAGGATGATTTCGCCGACGACAATGAAGCGGATGACGGCTTCCTCCGGTAACACTTCGAGGGGCGGTGCGCACGCATCGCCCCTCAGACCTTTAGGTGGTAGGCATTATGGATAAAATGTGGGAAAGCGAGGACACTCGACATGGCAATAATCAGGCAACTGGAAATCGACATTGAGTGTTACAGCAGCGCCGACCTTACGAAATGCGGTGTTTATCGTTACGTCGAGGCTTCGGATTTCGAAATCCTGATCTTCGGCTATTCGACGGACGGCGGTGAGGTACAAGTTATTGATCTGGCACAAGGCGAACGGATCCCTGCGGACATTCTCTCCGCGCTGACGGACGAGGCTGTCACCAAATGGGCGTTCAACGCAAACTTCGAGCGTATATGCCTGTCCCGCTATCTCGGGCTGCCCACTAGCGAGTATCTGGATCCTTCGCAATGGCGCTGCACCATGATCTGGTCGGCCTATCTTGGCCTTCCACTGTCCCTCAAAAGCGTAGGCAGCACACTTGGGCTAGATAAGCAGAAGATGGCCGAGGGTAAAGAACTGATCCGTTACTTCTGCATGCCTTGTGCAGCCACCAAGGTCAACGGCGGCCGTACACGCAATATGCCGGGGGATGCCCCGGATCAGTGGGCGCTTTTTATCGGCTACAACCTGCGCGATGTGGAAACCGAAATGGAGATTCAGGATAAGCTGAGAAACTTTCCCGTTCCGGAGGAGGTATGGGATCAGTATCATCTGGATCAGGAAATCAACGACCGTGGCATTCGCGTAGACGGCAAGCTGGTCAGCAATGCCATCGTAATGGACACGCGCGTCCGCGAAGGACTGGTTCACCTGATGCAAGCGTTAACGGCGCTGAACAACCCCAACTCTGTTGCACAGATGAAGCAATGGCTTGCGGATAACGGACTGGAAACAGATACACTCGGTAAAAAACAGGTGGTATCGCTGCTCAAGGACGCCCCCAAACCGCTGGGCGACGTGCTCGTCCTTCGGCAGCAGTTGGCGAAGTCCTCCGTCAAGAAGTATCAGGTGATGTCCAACGCCATGTGTGCCGATGGACGTGTTCGCGGGATGTTTCAGTTTTACGGCGCCAATCGCTCAGGCCGCTGGGCGGGACGGGGCGTGCAACTGCAGAATCTGCCCCAGAACCATATGCCCGACATGGCGCAGGCGAGAGAACTCGTTCGGTCAGGTGATTATGAAATCGTAAATGTGCTCTATGATTCGGTGCCAACTGTGCTCTCCGAACTGATTCGCACGGCTTTCATTCCCAGAGATGGCGCAAAATTCATCGTCTCAGACTTTAGCGCGATCGAAGCGCGCGTTATCGCATGGCTTGCGGGCGAGCAATGGCGGCTTGATGTGTTTGAAAGAGGCGACGATATCTACTGCGCATCAGCCAACCAGATGTTCCATGTGCCGGTTGAAAAGCACGGTGTCAACGCCCACCTACGGCAAAAAGGGAAAATCTCGGAATTAGCGCTCGGTTACGGCGGCTCGGTAGGGGCGCTGAAAGCCATAAGCGCTCTGGATATGGGCTTGCAGGAGGAAGAACTGAAACCGTTGGTGGACACGTGGCGGAAAGCCAACCCACGGATTGTGAAGTTATGGTGGGATTTCGACAAAGCCGTCCTGACGGCGGTCAGGGAAAAATCTACTACCTGGTCGCATGGCATCACTTTCACTTGTAAATCCGCCATGCTGTTTATCACACTGCCCTCCGGAAGGCAGCTCGCTTATGTACGTCCCCGTATCGGGAGAAACCAGTTCGGCTCGGATTGCGTGACCTACATGGGGATAGGCAGCACGAAGAAATGGGAGCGGATTGAAAGCTATGGTCCAAAGTTTGTTGAAAACTGTATCGCCGAGGACACGTTGGTTATAACGGATTGTGGTCTTGTGCCAATTCAGTGTATTTCGAAGAAACATCGTATATGGGATGGCGTAGAATTTGTACAGCATGATGGTTTAATTTTCCAAGGCGAGCAAGCAACAGTAAACGCAGACGGAATATACATGACTGGTGAACACAGGATTCTAACAACGAAAGGATGGATGGAGTGTGCCAAAGCAAAGGGACTTGAGTGGGCAGACGTATCATTACCTGACGGTTATATCTCGTGCAGAAAATACAAAGAGCGGAAAATCACAATGGCTCTGCCAATGTGTTTGCGGAAAAACAAAGGTAATTCCCGCAAGCCATCTTACAAAAAAGCGATATCCGGTAAAATCCTGTGGGTGTATGCGCGCGCAGTTGATAGCAGCCGCACATACCGTTCATGGTATGAGCCATCATCCCGCATTCGGAGTGTGGCACTCCATGAAGCAACGCTGCGGAGATGTCAATCACCCTGCTTATCACAATTATGGAAAACGTGGCATAAAAGTATGCCCTGCTTGGGATCAGAGCTTCGAGGCGTTCTGGGCGGATATGGGGCCAACATACAAGCAAGGGTTGGATTTAGACCGCATCAACAACGACCAGGGATACAACTCGAACAATTGCCGGTGGACAACACGAAAAAACAACACTCGAAACCGCCGTACGAACAGGAGAATCAACACTCCGTATGGGGAGATGACAGTAGGAGCACTTGCGGAATTAACCGGAATCGGTGTGACGACAATCTGTTACCGAATAGCCCACAGCTGGCCAACAGAATTGTTGTGTGTGACACCGGATGTGCGAAACGTGTGTACGACATCCGAAATTGTGGTCCGAGGCACCGCTTTGTTGTATGGAGCGACCGAAAAGGCCGTATCGTAAGCAACTGTGTGCAGGCCATCAGCCGGGACATTCTGTGCTTTGCCATGCAAACGCTCCGCTGCTGTTCCATCGTCGCTCATGTTCACGACGAGGTGATCATCGAAGCCGATCCAAGCATGTCACTAAAGGCGGTTTGCGAGCAGATGGGCAGAACACCGCCCTGGGCAAAGGGACTGGTGCTGCGCGCGGATGGTTTCGAATGCGATTTCTATCAAAAGGATTGATAAATGGGGATACGTGTGCAGGCTGTGCGTAAAATGCACCGTCCAAACAAGCGAATACATTTCACCCCCAGTATAGCGAAAAAACCGGTGCGCAACAAGCGATTTCGCAGGGGCATGCTTCCCTTCCTATAAGCCCTATACAACAAACCACGGGTGACCAAACTTGGCCACCCGTGGTATTTTCATCAGAAATTCGTTTGCGGAATGCCTTTGCACCCTTGCCTTTGCAAAACCGCCTTGCCTCAGCTTGCAGCGCCATCCAGTGTAACGGTTTCCGTCAGTTGCGTGGTTACTTCCGGCTGGGTCTTCACTTCCGGCTCTATTGTCGCTTCCGGTTTCTCCACCTCTACTTGGGCAACCTCTGCTTGTGCACCAATCGCCTCGGTCGGCTCCGGTACCACAACCTCCGCCCAGTTCGAGTCGGTCTCCATGGTGTCCTGCAGGGTATCCAGCGAGCCTTCCTTTGAAAGCGCGGTCATGCCATAGCCTACGCGGCTGTCGTTGTAGGGATGCTTCTTGATGTACTCCATCCAACTGCCGGTTTCCTCATCGTACACCATATTGGTGGACCACTGGTTGCCGGTGCGGTCGGCGTTCTGGGTGGCATACACCACGGGCTGGAAATCGGTCGACACGCCGGACATGTAGATCTGAGCATACAGCGTTTTGTCCTGCTGGTACTGGGTCGCATCCACGACTTCCTCTTCCACTTGTTCCCACTTGCCGCCCTGATCATTGAGCAGCTTGGTGCGGAAAGCATCGTTGCCCAGCGAATTGTTGCTGGCCTCGAGCACCGCCTTCTTCTCCTTGGTGGTGGCACAGGCATTGTACTGCGCTACGAGCTCTTTCGCCTGTTGCAGCAGCCGCTGCGCCACGCTTAGCGTCGCGGTCGGCGTTGCGGTAGGAGTAGCCGTCGGAGTCGTTGTCGGCGTGGCAGTCGGCGTGGCAGTCGGGGTCGCCGTGGGCGTTGCGGTCGGCTGTGCGGTTACATCTACGGGTATGTTCTCGTTGCCTGTAACCGGTGCTTTCGCTACCACGGGTTCCGTGGTGGGGGTCGCCGTGGGCGTTGCGGTCGGCTGTGCGGTTACATCTACGGGTATGTTCTCGTTTCCTGTGACCGGTGCTTTCGCTACCACGGGTTCCGTGGTGGGGGTCGCTGTAGGCGTTGCCGTCGGGGTCGCCGTCGGGGTCGCCGTCGCGGCAGCCTGCTGGCCACGGTTGCCCGTCTGTGTCGCGGTGTAGGCAAGCGGTACCAGTTGCGGGCCTGCCAGCGGCACTTCGCTGTCCGCAATTTCCACCATGCTGTTTCCGTTCACGAAATTGATGAGGTCGGCCTGCTGCGCAGTGCCCAGAATGTCGCCCGGAATACCCTGAATGCCAAACAACAGGGAGAGGATCAGGATCAGGATGCCATTCATCATACGGTTACCTCACTTCATCGTGTTTATAGTTTTAGTATAACCGAATGGCGTTACATGGATGGTTACAAAACAGTAGGATACCCCAGCTATTTTGGACATGTTTTCAGCTTATTTGTCGTTTTCATGTAATCGACATGTAACCGGATGCGTGTGCGGATGACGTATGATAGTATGAAACCCCTGTGCATTTGTATTATGACTGTATCGGCAGCAAATCCCGCCGGTCGAGGTACAGCGTCACGCTTTGCCCTACGCTTGGCACGCTAGCGTTCTGGTTAACGGTTTCCACATGTACGGCTACACCACGCAAAGCACGCCGTACGCCATGCAGACGCTCCGCTGTTGCTCCATCGTCGCGCATGTTCACGACGAGGTGATCATCGAAGCCGACCCAGGAATGTCGCTACAGGTGGTTTGCGAGCAAATGGGCAGAACTCCGCCCTGGGCAACGGGACTAGGGCTGCGCGCGGACGGCTTCGAGTGCGATTTCTATCAAAAGGATTCATATAGGGGTGTCCTGAAACGGGACACCCTTTTCTATGTATTCCCGGTGTATCGTGAAACGCGATATACCTCAACCACAGAAAGTGAACGAGCACATGGTTTTTCCGAGAGAACAGCTTTTACTCAGTTTTGAGTAAAAGTGCGGGAAGGCGTCCTGTAGTCGAACACAGTCTGCAAGCGCATTACAACGTCCTGCGTGGCGCTTTGAGAATCACTGATCACAATTCTGGGTTCAGCACAGAATTCCTCAACTCAATTTTGAGGTCAGCAAGCACATGGACTGAGTTCATTTTTGGACTCAGAGGCTCCGGATAAGCACTGAAAGACAAGAAACCCCCTTTTCACCAAAAGGAATAATCCGACCGTTAACTTCTGCCGTTCTCACGGCCTTTCAGTGCGAAGCAATTCTCAAATCTAAGCGTGGAGGTCAGGTATGAACGGTCTACAGGTTTTCTTCTATGGAGAAAAGGAAGTCAGGACCATCCAAAGGGATAGTGAGCCCTGGTTTGCCGGAAAAGATGTGTGTGCGGTGTTTGGTGATACCAACCACAACCGAAGTCTGTCTCGTGTTACCGATGAAGATAAAACGGTCGTCACGGTCAGCACACCCGCCGGTGTTCGCAATGTCATCTTCGTCAGCGAGTCCGGCCTTTACGATCTGTTGTTCTCGATGCAGCCCCAGAAGGCCAATATCGGTGGGGTACAGGATGCGTACCCCACCGATATCAACGAGAGAATCAGGCAACTACATAGCTTTCGGTGCTGGGTCACCCATGAGGTTCTTCCTTCCATCCGTAAGCACGGCGCTTATCTCACCATCGATAAGCTGGAGGAAGTACTTAGCGATCCCGACGCCTGGATCAGGGTGCTGACCGCCTTGAAGGATGAACGCGCGGCTAAGGAAGCGCTAAGGCAGCAAGCAGCCGTGGATAAGCCCAAGGTCGTTTTTGCGGATGCCGTAGCTGTTTCAGACGGTACCATCCTGATTGGCGAACTGGCCAAGATCCTCAAAGGGAACGGCATCGAAATCGGCCAGAACCGGCTGTTTGAGCAGTTGCAGCAGGACGGTTTCCTCATCAGGCGTCGGGGCACCGATTACAACGCGCCTACCCAAAAGGCGATGGAACTCGGCCTGTTCAAGGTGAAGGAAACGGCCACTACCCATTCGGATGGCCATGTCACGATCTCCAAGACTACCAAAGTCACCGGCAAAGGTCAGCAATACTTCGTTAACTACTTCCTTGGGGGTGGCGGCGGTGTGGCGTAACCAGGAGGGCTACCCGGATCCTACCGCAGGGGAGGCGCTGGACAACATCGCCCGTGAAACCCGT
>Ga0302297_1000426_pt1 | contig 10349 bp, 12 predicted proteins | sample III_Fen_N3_2_FD_202094 | JGI IMG/M metagenome (GOLD analysis project Ga0302297, IMG submission 202094) | Peat permafrost microbial communities from Stordalen Mire near Abisko, Sweden - III_Fen_N3_2 | ecosystem: Environmental > Terrestrial > Soil > Wetlands > Permafrost | place: Sweden: Abisko...
ATGGCGAAAACGGCTACCTCTTCGGGCTTGATGATGATGAGGGTATGGCTGAAGGAATCTTGGCAATCCTCGACGACTCCAAGCGACGCGAAAAATTTGCCAAAGAGAGCCTCCGTATCGCTGATACTCATGATCTAAAAAATGCCATCAAAGAGTTCGAAAAACTCTACCGCAAGGTGATCCGTGACAAGAGGCGTGAAATCGCGACGCGTCCGACCACTCTGCTCGAACGTCTCCGCGACTTCGCAGAATAAGATAGGTATGATAATGAAAAAAGGCCGCGCGAAAGCGTGGCCTTTTTCGATGATACTTACGCGAGAAACTTGCTGATTGCGCGGGCGGCTTCTTCGGCTCGCTCGTAGTGGATGAGGTGTCCGACACCTTCGATGATCGTGAACATATCAGGGTGGATGGCAGTTGCGAACTTCTTCACCTCTCTCAGTGGTGCGACGGTATCTTTGTCTCCGGCGAGGAGCAAGATGCGTTTGTCGCGAAGCGCGGGGGTGTAATCGATTGAACCGTGGCGGTTGATATCGGTATAGAGTTTGCTATAAAACTCGATGCTTGAGATGTAGTCGAGGTTCTTGAAGTGATGGTCGTAAATCTCTTTGCGAAGCTCTTTGTCTGTAGTGTGCAGGAGCGTCCACGTCAGTCCGCGCGAGATAGTGCGGCTCTTGACGAACTTGTCGCCTACCCTGCCGGTGCGATGGCCGAGCTGGTATTGGAGTGCACCGAGGATTGCGCCGCCACGACGGGCGTCATTGGCGCGAATTGGCGTCGGCACGGGACTAATGAGGACCATATCGTGGTCGTAGAGCGTAGGCGCTTGGCTCACCATACTACTGACGACGAGTCCACCCATCGAATGACCGAGGATGTGAGGTGCCATAGCGAGACCAAGTTTCTCGACGAACTCATTGGCAAGCGCGGCTAACGCGTCGATTGTCCATTGGTCGCGTGGCATGAGGTCACTTTGGCCGAATCCTGGAAGATCTGGTACGATGAATCGAATATCGGGCATCAGAGGAATGATGTATTGGAATCCCTCGTGACTCCCAGTGAAGCCATGGATGAGCACCATGGTCGTCGGTGCGTCATCGTGGTAGGTCCAGTATTGGACGGTTACCCCGTGAGAGAGCTTGAGTGAGTCTTGCATAGCTATACCTTGAGCATCCTTTTGTGTTCGCGCTCGATGTCGCGGCGCTTAATTGTTTCGCGTTTGTCATAGTTCTTCTTACCCTTACCGACGGCGATGACGAGCTTAATGAAGCGTCCGGTCGTGATAAGTTTGGTTGGCACGATGGTCATGCCCTCTTTCTTGCGTGTCTGGAATAAATCAATCTGTTTGCGACTGGCGAGCAACTTGCGGATGCTTGTGTCGACACTTCGAGCGCCTGGCTTGCCGCGTTCGTTGAGCTTGAGGCTGAAGCTGGCGTTGTTGAGCCATAGTTCGCCATCACGAATCGTGACGTATGAGCCCTTGAGCTGGATATGGCCATCACGCGCCGCCCGCACTTCTGGACCCGTCAGTACCATACCCGCGACAATCTCGTCGCCAAGTTCATAATCAAACTTAGCCCGTCGATTGAGGATCGGGGCATGAGTTGTCGATGCTGGCTTCTTAGGCTTTGGCATAATTTTATTGTAACAGGTTGTGAGATATGAAAAAGCGACGCCATATCCCCTTATCGAGAATGTGTCGTCGCGTTATGTGTTAGACGAGCTTCTGCAGCTCAGGGCGGACCAGCTTGCGCCAGGTCGGTCGCAGGTTGCGGATCTCGACCTCGAGTTCGTTCAGCCGGTACTGGGCCTTCTCCTTGCGACCGGGGTCGCATCGCTTGTTGGTGGCGATGAGGCGGCGCTTGGCAATGGCCTCCTTGAGCGACTTGGCGAGCCAGTCGTAGAGGAAGGGGTCGTTTCCTGCCATCCGCTGCCGTTCGCTCTTGATGCCGAGGTTGGCCATTCGCACCTCGGACTCGTAGTCCTCGGCACGCCGGTCGATCTCAGCGATGAGCCGCTCGTTGGTCTGCACCTCTGCGGCGAAGCGCGCCCAGGTGTCCATGAGGTCTGCAATCTCGAGTGCCCGCGCGAGCACGGCAGTCGCGTGCTTGTTGCCGGTGATCTTGACAGACTTGACCGGGACATTGGCGAACGTCTGTCTCAACAGGGTGAAGATAACGGCGGCCAGCGTCTCGTGCAGTTCGTACCCATAGGTATAGCTCATCGTGACGCGGTTCCCGTGGTTGCGAAGGGCGAAGATGGTGTGGATGTCGTCAAGCTCTGCTGCCGCCCTCTGGGTGATCAGGAAGCTCGGTTCGACCACAATCCGGCGGATACCGGGGTCAATTGCGAGGTGCATGCTCGTCATTTGTCCGTCCTCTCATAGAAAGGTGCGGGTGTTCGCACTGGGGTAAAGGATACCATATAACAGCATTTTTCGCAATTTATGCAACAAAATGATGAAAAGGTATTGCATTATCATAACAATTGTGCTATAATGTAAATCAATGTGGTGATACACCGCATCGAACTTCTCCAGAATCATCGAGCTCACGTCTGACAGGCAAACCAGCATTTATCCCCGTAAAGAAGGAAAAATACTGATTTGCCTGCCAAACAACAGGCTCGTTGAGAAGAGAACTTCACAATCCTCTCAGCGACAACAACTCCGAAAGGAACCCGCATGATCAGCAAGTCCGCACTCCTCGAGCAGGTCACCGAGCTCAAGAACTCGAAGATCGCCTTCCTGGCCCGTCTCGAGGCCAGCCCGACGAGCTTCGGCATCCTCGGCGCCGTCTCCGACATCGTCCGCGACGGCGTCGTCACCCGCTTCATCGTCGGTGGCGACATCATGCGCGTCACCATCGACGCCATGGGCGACCGGGCCATCCTGGAGCCGATCAGCCGCGCCAACCAGTTCAAGCCCGTCGTCATCGACCTGGCGAACAAGACCCCCGAGGTCGACTTCACCCCCGAGACGGCGGCCCAGGCCTACGCCACCTACAAGCTGTTCGCCGAGGGCCCTGCCCCGACCGGCGCCCAGCTGGCGGCAGGCCTGAACCGTCACGTCAAGTGACGGTTGCTCATCCTCGGATGAGTAGCTGCTGAGAGGAAGTAGTGGAGCACGGGATACATCACCCCCGTGCTCCGCTACAACCCAACCCCTACCCGATGATTGACCCTGAGAGGGTCTTTTTTAGTGCCAAAAAGAAGCCCGTATCTTGCTTAAGCTTGAGATTTATGGTGAAACTGGTACGATAGGTGGTGTCGTACCGCCTGGTGCGCAACCGAGAAGAGAGGAACGCGCCATGGCGCAGAGCACCCAAGACATCCTGCGGCAGTTCGCCGAACTGGTCAATGACGTCGCCGGCAACCCTGTCGGGGACGTGCAGCTCGACAAGTCCTTCGTGGAGGACCTGGACATCGACAGTCTCGCGATGGTCGAGATCCTGGTCGGCTGTGAGGAGCTGTTCGGGGTCACCATTCCCGACAACGAGTCCAAGAACCTCAAGACCGTCGGCGATGCCGTCGCCTACATCGAGGCCCACAGCTGAGACCTTCTCTCTACTACCCCGTCGCTACCATCACGGTACCGGCGGGCTTTTCATATCTCAGGGACATGAAAAAACCGCCCGGTTGAGGGCTAGCGTGGAGTGACTCCGACGCCAGCCCCCGATGGGACGGTTAGGTGTGCACGGGGAACCCGAACGGGTGGTCCGCGTGATCCTTGTCACTGAGCCCACCAGTAACAAGGGGTTCAGACGACTCGAGGTCGACCAGTGCCTCCGCACGCTTCTTGCTCGTGTGTCCGACAGCCTGACAGATGTCATGGTGGGTGCCCTTCAGGTGTGCGGTGAGCTTGGCCTCAATCGCAGCGATGACCTGCGTGAGATCCTCGGCGGGCACTTCGCGCAGGTACCTCTGTCCGCGCCGGCCTGGAGTGAGGGCGACCGTTCCCCATCTGGGGTCGGTGACAACGATACTGATGGGATTGAGTCTGGGTTTGGTGCGGGCCATAGTTCCTCCTATTGTCGTGGATGGCCTTGTACCTTAACTTTAATATAAATTAAATCTTATGTCAAATAATGGCCAGAGGTCATGTTATACTAAACAGATATGATTGCTGACGTGACTATCACCGAAAAATCGTTTGGTCCCAAGATCTTGATGACAGGGATCAAGTTTAGTGTGGACGACGGCGAAAAAGTTGGTATCATCGGTCGCAACGGCGTCGGCAAGTCGACCCTCTTTGGCATCCTGACAGGACAAGACACTGATTACACCGGTGATATCGTGTTTAAGCGTGGCTCTACTATCGTGTCGACGGCACAGGAACACCACGACATTGGTGATACGACTGTCCTCGAATACATCTTGCAAGGTGTCCCCGAATACGCCGAGCTGAAGCATATCCTCCATACCTACCCTGAGACAATGGGCGATGATATGAAAAAGATTCACGCCTATACCGAGGCGCTCGATCGGTTTGGCCAGAAGAACTTCTACCAGATTGAGGAATTGGTAATCGAGGAACTCAAGAACTTCCAGCTCGAGGGTGTCGGTGAACGGCAATTTGCCACTCTTTCCGGCGGACAGAAGCGGCTTATCGAGGTCGTCAAGATCATGCACTCAGATGCCGATATGGCGCTGGTCGACGAACCAACGAACCATATGGACTATGTGGCGAAGGGACAATTTATCGATTGGATGCACTCGGCGCGCGAAGCGATGCTGGTCATCACCCACGATCGCGACGTGTTGCGCGAAGTTGATCGTATCATCGAGCTCCGTGATGGCTCAGCGCTTAGTTTCAAGGGAAATTATGACGCGTATCTGAAGCAAAACGCCATCAGTACCGGCAGCGCGATGAATGAGTTTGAGATGATCGAGAAGCGCATGGTTAATCTCAAGGCGAAGATTATCGATTATCAGCGGCTCAAGGAGAAGGCGCGCAACCCCGCGACTATCCAGAAGTTTAAGCGTCTCGAGATGACGAGCCGTGCAGAATTGGCCGAGCTCGACGCGAAGGAGCGACCAACGTTCTGGATCGACAAAGATTCAGTAGAAGATCTTAATTATAAGGTCGCGGCGCAATACCAGAGGTTCAAGGCACGCAATATTCGGCTAAAATTGCAGAGTGATGAATCGCGCAGTAAGCACATACTCGTCGAAGCGAAAGATTTGGCGCTCGGCTACGGTGATGCTCCCCTCTTCGAAGGGGTCAACATCGATCTCCGCGAAAGCGAAGCAGTCGAGTTGCGTGGGCGAAATGGCGCTGGTAAGACGACGCTCATCAAGAGACTATTGGCGTCTGCCGCGGCCCCATCATCTCACGGCACGGCTTCACGCCGGGCATCTGGAGACGCTCGGGTTGCAGATGTGCCGAAAGACGATGGCGCCACTCCTTCTGGCATTGTGAGCTTCGCTGGCTCAATTACACTCGATTCGCATACGCGTATCGGGGTGTATGAGCAGGAAGTCGACACGCGCTACTTCGAGCTTGCGCTTGGCGTAGCGATTGAACGTATGTATCTCGACCGAGGGTTGACGATTAGTGACACTAAGATCCGCCAACTACTCTCCGACTACCTCTTTAACGATGGTGATTTACAAGTACCTCTTTCACGTCTATCGGGTGGCCAGAAGGCGCGCTTCCAGCTTATCGCGATGCTCGCGAACGATCCTCAGCTGCTCATCCTCGATGAGCCGACCAATCACCTTGATTTGCCGAGTATCGAAGAGCTTGAGACGGCACTCGTCGGCTATACAGGTGCGATACTCTATGTGAGCCACGATAATTACTTCCGCGACAAGATCGGTGGCGACGTCGTGCAAATTGGCGTGGTCAACTAGGTATTATGCACTTCGAGTACTGATACCAGACCGGACTGCTTGGTGGACGATGTCGAGACCATCAGTGAAGTCTTCATACGAATAGCGCGCAGAGATAAGTAGCTCATAGAGATCGGGCTCGATTTCGTCGACTACTTCTTTAAGCATGGCACTTGCCTGCGTCTTCTGACTCGGGCGGCGTGCGTTGATGAGGAGTTGAAATAGGTCTACGCCACTGTACTGGCCTAATGTACGCACCGCCTCGGTGCTATACGTAGGACAACTGTACCCATACCGGCCTGCATGGATGGCCATCGATGCGATTGAGTCGACATCTCCTCGTGGGCGCATGTCGAACTGCGCACGCCAGCGATTGGCGATCTCCTCGGCAAGTGCTTCTTCGAAGAAATGATCGCCCGTGTGCCCGTAGTGAGGGGCAGTTACCTCATGAGGTGTCGCATAGGAAATGTGGTGGCCTCCCTCCTCATCGACGAAGTCCCATGCACTCAGAGATGGCGCGATGGTGCTGTGGGTGAACTCGTGTACCAAGATTGCCTCAAGGGAGGCATCGCTCGCGAAGGTTGAGTCTGGATCGAGTGGTGCGTAGAGTATCGTGTGCGTCGGGGCATCGTAAAAAGCCCGCATAAGCTGGTTATCGGACACCTGCGTGTATTTCCGCACCGTACAATCAACAGGCATATCAAGCGTGGAAGTGACGAAGTCTCGTGCACGCGCGATAATTTCTTTCTCATGCGCTGAGATTGGTAGTTCCCTACCAGGCGCGATGACATACTCACCTTGGATATAGTCACGAAGTTCTGCCAGATTTAACGCGCGCACTCCCACTTCGCTCGGGCGCAACTCTGCCCACTTCGATTGACGCTCAGTCAAGAAGTGAACGTATTGCTGCTCGAGGTATGGTGTGGGCGGATGACCTCTCGACATAGTGTGATGTATTACATCATATTTGATAAACTAATACAATAGGGTTGCGTGAGCTATTTGAGGATGCCTTTCGCGCGTAGTGTCTCGTCGATCTTGCGACGATCGAAGCCACGGATGATGACGCCATCGATATCGGTAACAGGCACGCTAGATGTAGCGCCACCTACCTTGGCGAGGAGCTCGTCGAGTGCACCCTCTTCTTCTTCGATATCACGTGTCACGAACGAGACACCGAGGTGCTCGAGGTATTGTTTTTCAGTTTTACAAAATGCGCACCATGGAGTGCTATAAATAATGACGCTGGGTGTAGTGCCTGCCATAATTCCCCCTCTTTGTTGATGTTATCTAGTGTCTATTGTACCGCGACCGACGCTAGATATCAACCCGCTCGCGTTTTTTTTGTGAGACTGGTATGATAAACACTAGAACGATGAATAAGCGGCGGTTTGAACAAGCATTTGCTTTGCCGACAGTGGTCATCACTGCCGTGATATTGATGATGCTGCTCGTCGGTGGCCTATCTTCAGTAACAAGTGTGCGTCGCGGATTGAACGAACAGTACTATGCGACACTTGCGCGCGAAGCAGCGGAGTCTGGAGTTAGCTTTGCCGAAAGCTGCGTCGATCGTAACCTCGGCAATGGATCATCCACAGGTTGGGGATACGATGCGTCGACACTTGAGACTGGTGATACGTGCAACGGGTCCTTCCCTAGCGGCGTAGATTGCGTCGGCGCACCCACTGCGGATACGGATCAATGTTATGTCCATTACGATATGTCAGGTTCGCCGGGGGTAAGGTCAAACTTTAGTATTGGGGCCGTGTCTCTTCCTGCAAGCGGTACTTATACTATCAACGTGACGGGTACCGTGAAGCTCTACAACAGCTCGGGTGCCGCCTATAAGACATATACCGCACAGAGCTTCTCTCGAACAGGCGTGCAGCCTTCGTTTCTCCAGGTTGCATTTGGGTATTCGAGTACCGTCGGTGCATTCTTCGGTACGATTGACCCGAATGGTGGCGTGAAGGCGACGGGATATAACGTTGATGGACAGCTGGGTAATAGCACTACGACGAATGCCCTCTCTCCAGTAGTGTTTGGCATACCTTCTACGGTACGTGCAACGGCGCTGTACTCGAGTTTCTTGTCTGTGGGTAGACATATGGTAGCGATTACCAAAAATAAGAGTAGCCCATACGGCATTGTCGCGTATGGAGCGGGCGCGAATGCAAACGGAGAACTCGGCAATAACACCACAGCGGCGCAACAATCAACCCCGATAGCGCTCTCTATACCTTCGGGAAACCCACTCTACGCGACAATGCTGAAGTATGTCGTATTTGTGCAAACCGATACCCACAATATCTATGCATCTGGGCTGTGTGACAATGGTCAGCTAGGTACCACGTACACGATTAGTGGCTGCACAGATAAACATGTCTTTACGCGCGTTGCGCTACCAAGTCCTGTGGGCGCTTCGACGTATCCGATGGAGCCGATGCAGGGTACTTCGCCAAGCGCACTGATTAATCAGCAGTATGTCGCGACACATGGACCATACTTCTCGGCTGACCGCTACACGTCCCTCGTTATCATGCAGGACGGCAGTGTCTATTCATGGGGTGCCAATGATTATGGACAGATTGGTGACGGCACGACGACAGATCGGGCGACTCCTGTACGAATCGGCGCAGGCATCTTCGGCACGGGTGGCACTACGACGGCAGTGCAGGTCGCGAATGACGGAGAAGAGATTTATATCCTCGGTGCCGATGGTAACGTGTATGGTGCGGGTAGGAATTATCACGACGCGCTTGCTGGCGCGCCGGCACCTGTCCAGAGTGCGACGAATTTGTGCTGGGATGACCCGAGCAGTTCGACGACGCCTGGTCAACGCGTCCGTATTCACACCTGTAATGCTACGGCCGCCCAGGACATCCAGTGGGTTCCCTCTGCGAGCGGCACCTATGCGGCGGGAGGCTCAATTCGCTTCAATATTGGCGCGACAACGCTGTGTTTCGAGAATCAGAATAACGTTGCGGCGACAAGCAACCCCATCGTCACCGCAGTGTGTGATGGCTCACCCGAGCAGCAGTGGAAATATGTCGATGACGGCGTCAATTTACGACACGTAGAAAGTGTAGGAGCTCCAGGCTACTGTATCGACAACCCGGGCAACTCAGCGACCTCAGACACCGATACGCGTCTCTGGACATGTAACTTCACCGCGGCGCAGGAGTGGGATATCCAGCAGCAACCAGCACTCACTAAACTTCCTATCAGTGGCGTAGCGCGTATGGCGACTGATCAGTTTACGATAATGTTCCTGAAGACAGATGGCACAGTATGGGCAGCGGGTGGCAATCATATGGGCCAAATTGGTAATGGCATAAGCTACGCGGGAAGCCCATTCCTGATGAAGTTTAATCTCTCCGGGGCCACTGCTTCAGGTGCTACCGTAGTCGACATATGTACGACATTAGTGGGTACGCAGACAGACTACTGGGCCAATAGTTATGTCGTGATGAGCGACGGTACAGTATGGGGCGCGGGCGGTAATACGTTTGGACAGTTAGGTATAGGCTCTACGAGCACGATAGTCTCAACTCCGGTGAAGATGCAGCTGCCGACAGGCGTACAGGCAACTGCCGTCATGAGCGGCCTCGGAACCACGGTCGTCTTCACGACAAAGCACAAAATCTACACTGTCGGTAACAATATCACTGGTCAAATTGGTGATGGTACGGCGACGAATCGTTCGACACCAATCCTCGGTCAGTACACCAACGTCCTACCTGGTATCGTCTACTAGCCACTAGTATCTTGATGCCGACTTGAGAGATACCACTTCCCGTCTGTGGGTGATCGATAGGTGGAAAGTTCAATCTCGATATTGTACTTCTGAATCTCACGAACTGCTCGCTCGGCCTCTTGTTTACTACGAAACGCCCTCTTCGGCTGGCTATGAGCCAGGGGCGTAGGGTCGTAGGGTTGATGCGGCGGTGTGCGATTGTGGCGTGGCATTTATACCCATAGTATACCTCAGATAGGGGTTACTTTTCGTAGGGGTAGTTGATATAATGAAGCAATGAAGAAACTGCCAACTGCGAGTGACAGTACTGGTTCAGGGACTATCAAGACGCACCAATCGACGTCTCTCTATCTGATTGCCACGATGGCAGATACCACGTGGCGCATGTTTGTACCGACCATCGGTCTACTCCTCGTTGGGAAAGCACTCGATGATCGACTTGGCACGAAGCCTTTCCTCCTCCTTACGGGGATTGTCGTCGGTGGTGTAATTGCGGCGTATCTTATCAAGCGACAGCTGAGGAAAGATATCTAACATGTTTGGACAATTGGCAGCGATTTCGGGTCTCCATGTCAGCCTTGCGACTGAGCCGCTATTTACTGTGGGCCCTCTTAGCATCACGAACTCGATGCTGCTCGGCATGATCGGCGTCATCATCATGGTTTCTCTCCTCGTCTATACGGCGCGAGCCATGCAACGCGGCAAACACAATCATCTCATCGGTATCGTCTCATGGGCGGTCGAAGGTATGTATGGGGTC
>Ga0302297_1000433_pt1 | contig 10248 bp, 8 predicted proteins | sample III_Fen_N3_2_FD_202094 | JGI IMG/M metagenome (GOLD analysis project Ga0302297, IMG submission 202094) | Peat permafrost microbial communities from Stordalen Mire near Abisko, Sweden - III_Fen_N3_2 | ecosystem: Environmental > Terrestrial > Soil > Wetlands > Permafrost | place: Sweden: Abisko...
CGCACAGGGTATTGCGTTCGAAACTGGCTCTTGGAGCGATGTGTTGGCTAAGGCCAAGGAGACTGGGAAGCCGGTGTTCGTAGATGTGTACACCACATGGTGCGGGCCGTGTAAGATGATGAGCAAGGAGGTTTTTCCTCGGGAAGATGTGGGTACGTTCTACAACGCGAATTTTGTGTGTTACAAATTGGATGCCGAGGCTGGTGAGGGGGTGACGGTTGCCAAGCAATACAATGTAAGAGGCTACCCCACCTACTTGTTTGTTCGTTCGGACGGCACCGTCTTTTATCGCTTCATGGGCTCCACTGCAGCTGAAAACTTTTTACGGATGACTCAAACGGCTTTGGACGAATTTAAGGATCCGAAAACTCTGGCAGTCTGGGATTCGGAATACCCGACGCATCAAACCGATACGGCTTTCTTGAGGGCCTATATTAGTAAACGAAATAGGCTGGAAATTCCGGCAGTCGATCTGTTGGAGGCTTACATCAAACTATTGCCTGAAGCCGATCGTTCCAGCAAGGATTTGGCAAAATTGTATCTGGATCAGTACGATGACCTTCGAATTGGAACTTTTGCCTTTGATCATTTGGTTGCCAATCCTTCCATTTTTTATGGTATGTACCTGACCTATTTTCCCAGCTTTTTGGAAAGCATTGTTCAAAATTCCGTACGAGCAGCAGCCAAAGCCAAAGATCTGAACCAATTGGAAGCTGCCATCGCAACCGGCAAGAAGATTGCAGCATTGGGCAGCAACCTTTCAACGGACGACATCTATCTGAGTTACTATCGGATGAGTGGTGATCAGAAGAACTACATGCACCAACTGTTCTTGAAATGCGACAAGGAAGTGGCTATGACCTTCACCGATTCCATTCAGAAGAATAAACAGCCTGTCATAGCCAACGACTTGAATGAGAACGCTTGGCAATTATACCTCAGTTTCAACAACAAGGATACGTTGCAGCAGGCGCTTCGTTGGTCTAAGCGGGCAATCGAATTGGCGCCCGATTCGTATTCATACTTGGATACACAAGCGTGTTTGTTGTATAAGATCGGTAAACAGAAACAGGGCATCGCTTTGGAGGAAAAGGCCGTGGCTATGATTCCGAAAACGAGTGCGGATTATGAGAAATATGCGGCGGTGGTTCGTAGGATGAAAGCTGGGGAAAAGATCTGGGAAAAATAAGGAACGACCTTGGTAACGTCAGTTGGGGCTATGATTCCTGAGAGTTTGTTAGTGCTTTTTTTTCAGATCCTCAAGTACCTGAAATGACTTGCGGAAACGCAACTGCTGCAGACTATCGCAAGGATCAGTAATGGAGCGAGTAGCTTCTTCATTTATTACCGGACATCGAAGATGCTGTCCGAAGCCAGCGTGTCCTGCACCATTTCCTGCAACAGATTAGCGTTGATGGTGAGGGTCAGGATGCGGTCGTTATAGTTGGGGGTGAGGGCGTGGATTTCGAGGTTGTCTACCTTGATGTACTTGAGGTAACGGTTGGTATATTCGGGGTTGGCGCGGTAGTTGCTCAGGAGAGTCCAGGTGGTGTCGTTGTAGTTGAAGAGCCAGAGGTCGGTGTTTTTGGAAACACGGATGCCGGATTCGTCGTTCAGGTAGTAGGAGGAAAGGAAATGGGTGGTGTTGGGCTTAATCTTGAAGGAACGGATGGAATCGGCGGGTGGATAAGTGACGAAAACTCTGAAAGAGTCGGCGGTTGTGTTCTGCACATAGATGCGGGTATAGGTGTTCCAGGTAGTTTGGCAGGCGGTTAGGAGCAGCATTACAACCACAAAAAGGGGCAACATCCGGAACTTCATTTTTTGGCAGGTTTGGTCAGGAACTTCTCGTAATAGCGGTCCAGCGCGGCTTGGGCAGCGGAGAAGGAACTGATTTCGTCGTTGAGGACTTGGGCTTCTTTCAACACCAATAATTTTTGAATTTCTTCGTCGTGGTAGAACCGGTTACGGAGCTGCTCGTTGATGCTTTCGTACATCCAGTACTTGGCTTGACCGGTGCGTTTGAGGTGGAAGTGGCCGTTTTCACGGACAAAGGCGATGTAACGGTCGATCATGTCCAACACTTCGGGGACGTTGTAACCGGTTCGGCCGGAATAAGGAATGACTTCGGGTTTCCAACCGGATTCGGGCATGGGAAACAAATGCAGGGCGTTGAGGAACTGCGCTTTAGAGAGTTCAGCCTTGGTAATGTTGTCGCCGTCGGCTTTGTTGATGACGATGCCGTCGGCCATTTCCATGATGCCGCGTTTGATGCCTTGGAGCTCGTCGCCACCGCCGGTGATTTGGATGAGGAGGAAGAAGTCGACCATGGAGTGCACGGCGGTTTCGGACTGGCCGACGCCGACGGTTTCTACAAAGATGGTATCGAAGCCGGCTGCTTCACAGAGGACGATGGTTTCGCGGGTCTTGCGGGCGACACCGCCCAGGGAGCCTGCGGCTGGACTGGGGCGAATGAAGGCGTTGGGGTGGACGGCGAGTTCTTCCATGCGGGTCTTGTCGCCCAGGATGCTGCCTTTGGAGCGTTCGCTGCTGGGGTCGATGGCGAGGACGGCGAGTTTGCGACCTTTGCCGATGAGGTTCATGCCGAAGGCCTCGATGGAGGTGCTTTTGCCGGCGCCTGGGACTCCGGTGATGCCTACGCGGATGGATTTTCCGGCGTGGGGCAGGCATTTTTCGATGATTTGCTGGGCTTTTTCCTGGTGGTCGAAGCGGGAACTTTCAATCAGGGTGACGGCTTGGCTGAGCAGGACCATGTTGCCGGCGAGGATGCCGTCCACGTATTCCTGCACGGAATAGTCTTTCTTGCGCACGGCTTTTTGGCGGTACGGATTCAGGATGGGCGGTTGTTCGATGCCTTTATTGACAGACAGGCCCGTGTATTGGTCGTCGTTTTCGGGATGGTGCATTAGTTGCCAGAGACTTGAGCGGTAACGAACAGGCGGTTGACGCTGGATCTGGGGTCGTTGGTGATGATGGTGAAGCGTTGGACCACGTTGCCGTCGAAAGTGCCGGCATTGAAGTTGACGTTGATGCGGATGGTTTTGCCGGGGTTGATCACTTTATTTGCCGGAGTGATTTTAAGGCCGTCGTAATCGGGTACAATCTTGCGGATGTGCAGGGGGGATTTGCCGCTGTTGGTCAGGGTCAGCGTGAGGAGTTTGCTGGTGCCGCGGGTCATCCGGCCAAAATTGATGCGGTTTTCGGAGAAGGAGGCGACTGGGGCGTTGGTCAGTTCATCTGAACTCAATCCCGAAAAATCTTCGGTGATGTTGGCGCTCAGATAAATACGGTTGTTGGGGTTGGTTTTCTCCTTGGCGTTGGTCACGATGTAGAAGGAGTCTTCGCGTTTGCCATAATCGGCAGCGAGGGCAGCCAAATACTTGATGGTAATGTTGCCGGCCTGGTTGGGTTGCAACACGGTGTTGGAAACGGAAAGCTGCACGTGCTTGGGCACTTTGTGGAAGCCAATGGTCATGGGCACCTTGTTGGTGTTGATCACCTCGATGACTTCGGTCTTGATGCTGCCGATCTTGGTTTCGAGCATGGGGATCATGGTCCGTTTCAGCCGGAGGCCTTGCATGTTTTTGGGATAGCTCACTTCGGGACTTTCACCTTTGGGAATGACGTTGCCTTGGATGATGAGCACGACGTTGGGCGCATCGGGGTCGTTGGTGTAGACGGTGATGGTCTTGTGAAAGGTGCTGGGGCGGCCTATGGTGTTATACGTCACTTTGATGGACGAACTGGCTCCTGGAGCGATGGGCTCTTTGGAGTAGAGCGGCGTGGTGCATCCGCAGGAAGCGACAGCTTTGAGGATGATGAGCGGTGCGTCGCCTTTGTTGGTAAACGCAAAGTCGTAGGTGGCGGTGCCGTCTTCTTCATTGACATTGCCGAAATCGTGGGTCTTGATGGGAAAATTGATGGTCGGATTGGCCAATGCTGAACCAGTTGCCAGCAGCAGGAGCGTTAAAAGAAAGGTTATTTTTTTCATTTTCGTACAAAATTTTCGTATGAATAAGCAATAGGTGATACGGGAGTGGCTTCGTGCAGTTCGTAGGAAACGCGTTCCCAAAGGCTGGGGTCGATTTCAGGAAAGAACGTGTCGGCCTCGAAATCGGCATGCACAAAGGTGAGGTACAGTTTGTCCACCAAAGGATAGGTCTGATGGTAAATCATGGCGCCTCCGATGAAGAATACTTTTTCCTCGTTGGAACACTTGACCAGGGCCTCATCGATGGAATGGGCGGTTTCGCAGCCGGCAAATTGTTCGTCGTCCGGGCTCAAAACAATATTCCTGCGGTTGGGCAGTGCGCCTTTGGGCAGGGAAAAAAACGTGTTCCGACCCATGATGACGGTATGGCCGGAGGTAATATCCTTGAAATGTTTCAAGTCGCCGGGCAGGTGGCAAAGGAGTTTGTTGTCCTTACCGATGGCGTTGTGGTTGGCAATGGCTACGATGATGGCTGTTTCCATGAGTTCTTAAATGGCAACCGCGCCTTTGATGTGCGGATGGGGGTTGTAGTTTTCGAGCGAAAAATCTTCGTAGGAGAAATCGAATAGATCCTTGATATCTGGGTTCAGGCGCATGGTGGGCAACGGACGCGGATCGCGGCTCAGCTGTTCCTTGACTTGGTCCAGGTGATTGGTGTAAATGTGTGCGTCACCAAGGGTGTGGACGAAATCGCCGGCTTTGAGTCCGGTGACCTGGGCTACCATTTGCAAAAGAATGGCGTAGGAGGCGATGTTGAAGGGCACGCCCAAAAAGATGTCAGCGCTGCGTTGGTAAAGCTGAAGGCTGAGCCTACCGTTGGCTACGTAAAATTGGAAAAAGGCGTGGCAGGGAGGCAAGTTCATGTTGGGCAGGTCGGCCACGTTCCAGGCGGAAACGATGATGCGGCGGGAGTCGGGATTCTTTTTGATGGTCTCCACGGCTTCGGTGATTTGGTCGATGCTGCCACCGTTGTAGTCGGGCCAGGAACGCCATTGGTAGCCGTAGATGTGTCCCAAATCGCCGTTCTCGTCGGCCCATTCGTTCCAGATGCGGACGCCGTTGTCTTGCAGGTATTTGGCGTTGGTGTCACCGTTGAGGAACCAAAGCAGTTCGTAGATGATGGACTTGAGGTGCAACTTCTTGGTGGTGAGGCATGGGAAGCCTTCTTCCAGATTGAAGCGCATCTGATGTCCGAACACGCTGATGGTGCCCGTCCCAGTGCGGTCTTCCTTGCGGACACCCTCGTCCAGCACGCGTTGCAAAAGGTCGAGATATTGTTTCATGAATGGGTTTCAAACGATATGCAAACGTACGCAAAAACAGCGAGTATTAAAACAATTTGTACGTTGTTTTAAGAACTTTAAACTCGCATCGGCGGTTGATTTGGTCGGCTACTACTTGTTGGTCGGCAGGTAGTGTTTGGATGAAACCTTCCGTCAAGTTCGTGCCTTCCGGAAGGAAGCGGTATTTGTCTTGCATGTAGCTGTCCACCAGGGCGGGTTGGTTCTTGCCGTAGCCGTGCGATTCGAGCCGGGCCTTGTCGATGCCCTGTTGCGCGAGGTATTCCACCACGGATTCAGCCCTTTTGCCTGAAATGTAGTCGTTGACCTCGTCCGTACCGATGCGGTCGGTGTGGGCGCCAATTTCCACCACGATGTGGGGATTGTCTTGCAGAATTTTGATGAGCTCGGCGAGGGCTGGGTACGATTCAGCCTTTAAATCCCATTTTCCGAACTCGAAAAAGATGTTCTCGATGCGGATGGCGCGGTGCAAAGGCGTGAGGATGAAGTCTTGGACGTAGGTGGTGTCGGCTTCCTTGTTCAGGGCGTAGAAGCGGGCGGAGTTGTTGAGGTAGGAACGGCAGGTGCCCAGCATCGCGTAGTCGGCATCCTTATCCACCTTGACGGAATATTTGCCGTTCTTGTCGGCGCGGGTCTTGATGTTGAGCCCCTTGTCGTTGACAATGCGGATGACGGCGTCGGGCACGACCTCGCCGAATCGGTCGGAAACGGTGCCCTTGACTTCCACCAGATGGCTGGGCAGCTCGAAGCTGTAGATTTTGTCCCAACCCTTGGGCTCCTTGCGGTTGGAGGAGAAAAAGCCCTTGTCTTGCTTGCCGAAGAAGGTGATGCCGAAGTCGTCGCCGTTGGAGTTGATTTGTTGCATGAGGTTCTCCACGTTGTAGCCGCCGCCTTCCTTGGGCGTGGCTTTGAACAGGTCGAGGCCGCCGAAGCCGGGCAGGCCGTCGGAGGAAAAATAGAATTCGCCGTTGGAGCGGAAGTAGGGGAACATTTCGTCACCGGCCGTGTTGATGTCGGGTCCTAGGTTTTCGGGCGGGCCGAACGTGGTCTCCTGCATCTCGCTGCGCCAGATGTCCTTGCCGCCGTATCCGCCCTTGAGGTCGGAAACGAAATAGAGGTACTTGCCGTCTGGCGAAACGGCCGGATGGGCAAACAGGACGGTTGAATCGCGGAAAATATTCATCTTTTCCGGTGTGCTCCATTCGGCGCCGGTGCGGATGGAACGGAAAATCTCCACTTTGGAGAGGGCTTGGATGGAGTCGGATTTGGTGATGCAGCGGGTAAAGAACAGGGTTTTGCCGTCGGGGCTAAAGGAGGCCGCACCTTCGTCAAACTCCGAATTGATGGGGCCTTCCACGAATTCGGGCTTGCTCCAATTGCCGTTCACGTCCTGTTTGGACATCCAGAAATCATTGTCGGGCAGGCCGGTGATGTTGCTGGGTTTCTGGTCTTTCTTGCTTTTGGCTGAACTCGTGATAAACAGGGACATGTACGTGTCGGGCATGAGGACGGGCGCATAGTCGCCCTTTTTCGAGTTCAGCACCGTAGCCTTTTTGACGATGTATTTGGTCGGACTTTTTTGCCAAGTGGCTACCAAGTGGCAGGAAGACAGGCCGTTAAGGGCAAGCGTGTCCTCCGGGTGGAAGTTCAGGTAGGCCTGATAGGCGTTGGCGGCCTCGGCGTATTTGGCGTTTTTATGCAAGGTTTGAGCCAGTCGCAGGTTGACCGTGTCGTTAGTTAAGTTGTAGCGCAGAGCCTTTTTGTACTCACTTTCGGCCTTGAGCGGCTGATTCAGCTTGCGGTAGCATTCGCCGCGGAAAAAGGAGGCATGGGCGCGTTCCTTCTTTTCGCTGCTCTTGAGGCGTTTGTAGGCCTTGCCATATTGCACGGCCGCGGCATTGAATTCCCCATAGCTGAACTGTTTATCAGCCTTACTCAGCATCATGCCCACGGTACAACCGCTGAGCAGGAAAACCAGCAAAAGTAAAACGAGGTGGTATTTTACGCGCATGGTTAAAATAACGGCTGAACGCCTTGATTATTGTGTTTACGGTATGAGCAGGGAGCTGTCGCCGTAGCTGAGGAAGCGGAAATCGTGGGTAAGTGCGTACTCATAGACCTTGCGCCAGTTGTCGTCCCCGAGGAAGGCGGAGACCAAAAGCAGCAACGTGCTGTTGGGTTGGTGGAAGTTGGTGAGCATCGCGTTTACCACGTGGAATTGGTAGCCCGGTGCGATGAGCAGGCGGGTGGAGGCGGTGAAGACGGGGAGGCTGTTTTCTTCGAGGTAGTTGAGAATGGCCTGGAGCGCGGCTTCGGTTTTCACGGGTTGTAGGGTGGATTCCTTTTGCCACTCGGCCATTTGCCCGTAGGCGTACCATTGGTCCAAGGTCCATTCGTCGGGGTGTCGATCTGGATGGGCGAGCAGGCGGTAGCCGAACCAGTAAAGGCTTTCGAGCGTGCGGACGGAGGTGGTGCCTACGGCGGTGACGTGACCAAGATTTTTGAGCAGTTCCTGCAGGAAGCTTTTTTCAACCGAGATGAATTCGCTGTGCATGGTGTGGTCCAGCATTTGCTCGGATAATACTGGCTGAAACGTACCCGCACCGACGTGCAACGTGACTTCGCTGCGAAGAATGCCCTTTTCATCGATGCTTTTAAGCACTTCGGGTGTGAAGTGGAGGCCGGCGGTGGGGGCTGCCACGGAGCCTTCGATGCGGCTGAACACGGTTTGGTACGTGGTTTCGTCCGAGGCTTGGGTCTCGCGGTTCAAATAGGGCGGAATGGGCAACTGGCCGGCTTCTTCAAGGAGATCGCCAAACTGCAAAGTTGGCCCTTCCATGCTTTTCCAGCTGAAACGGATGCGTTGTGCCTTGTCCTCCATGCCCACGCGTTCAGCCGTGAAGAGGATTTTGGAGCCTTTGACTACTAATGTGCGGTGGAGCGGCTCGTTTTTCCACTTTTTGAGGTTGCCCACTAGGCAGAGCCATTCGCAGCTTTCGGTGCTTTGGAAATTTTGGGCGTAATCGGCCGGGCTGAGGGGCTCAAGGCAGAATATTTCGATGCGGGCGCCGGTTTCCTTGAAAAAGAACAGGCGGGCGTGGATCACTTTGGTGTTGTTGTAGACCAGCAGGCTGTTGTGCTCCAGGTGCTCGGGCAGGTTTCCAAATACAGTTTCGCCGATGCTGCCATGCTTGTACAGCAACAGTTTGGAGGCGTCGCGTGGCTCTACCGGGAATTTCGCGATCCGTTCGTCGGGAAGTGGGTAGGCGAAGTCCTCGATGCGGATGGACTGGATGTTGCGGAGCAGGTTGGTCACTACGTCGTTTTAAAAGTTGGTGCAAAAGTACGCATTCTGCCCTTAAACAACAAAGGCTGCCCCAATGAGAAGCAGCCTTTGAGCATATGTGAATTTTATTAGAACCTGTAACGGATGCCAAGTCCGCCGCCAATGCCAAAGCCAAAGCCACCAATGATGTTGATGGTTGGTAAAGCATCAATGGAAAGTTGCAATGGGAGGCTAGGAACAACGCTTTGCAGGTCGAATTCCAGACCAGCTTGTCCACCTACTCCTAGACTGAAGGAACTACCAATTCCTACACCTGCACCTGCACCGTAGTACCATTTCCAATTTGAACCCAATGCGGGCAGATCTTTAACCCATTGATAATATCCATTGAGTGACAAACCTCCAGCATAGAAGCCTAGGTTGGCTTCAACTCTGTTGGCATCGCCCATGGCCATTTGTCCGGAGATTTCAGCTCCATAACTTCCTAATTTCAGCCCGATGGCCTTGTCCTGTGCATTCACGGCAGTCGCTACTGCGAAACATACGAGTAAGATAGCGAGAACTTTCTTCATAGTCGTAATTTTTTTTAAGTTAGTGTTTGGATAGAGTTGTGTTTAATTTCATCTAAATAGCGTTTCGAAGATATACTATTTTTTTTCGTTTTGCTAACGTCTGCACAAATTTTTATAGTCGCAATAGACACATTTTTCGGGATGTGGGGTCTGGGTAAAGGGGATTTCGGGATTGAATAAGTTGATTATCAAATTATTAAGATTAGTTTTGAAAGCTTCTTCAAAGGGCTTGAATTCAGTCACTTTCTGTTTGTTTCTATTATTGCTGAACGCGATGGCCGAGTCGAAATCGGATGCTGCTGCTTTGTGGACGTAAAACAATTCCGGGCAAATCTGGGTGTTTGGCTCACGGGCCTGAAGGATGGAGGCGTACAGGAAAAGCTGGAAGATGTAGCTGGCACGGTCGGGCTCTTCGGAGAACAGGTCGTCCACGTCGGAGGGCGTTTTGGCATTACCTCCAGTTTTGTAGTCGAGAATGCGCGTCACGCCGTCCTTGCGGTCCAACCGGTCGATGGTGCCGCCGAATCGGACGGCGTTGCCTGCTTGCCCTTGAATTTCGCCCGTGACATTGAGCTCAAGACCGAGAAGTTCGAACGGTGCCCGCACTTGGTCGAGTTTGAGCAATGTTTTTAGGAAACCGGTCACGATGGTGCGACGGACGAGCTGCTCGCCATTGTATTCGGGCATATCCTGATGTTCCTTGAGTTTGAAAAAGTCTCTACGGAAAAAGAGGTCCACCACTTGCTCGATGGAGTGGACGTTTTTGAGCCAGGGTTCCAGGTCGGCTGCATCGATGATGCCGCGAATGGTTCCGGCATGGAGTTCAGCATTGATGGATTTGGTTTCCATGGCTGAAAGCACGGTATCTTGGTCGAAGGGTTTGGCGGCTTTCCTCAATAGGATGCTCAGGTAGATGAACTCGGCCGCATGGTGGAAAAAGTTGCCCAGCATGGCGCCGTCGATGTCCTCGCTCACCTCGTCGGGCCCTTTCAGCCCTGCAATGTAGCGGAAATAAAAGCGAAGCGAGCACTCGAGCAGGCTGTTCAGGGCGGTTGGCGAGAGGGGGCGTGCTTCGTC
>Ga0302297_1000441_pt1 | contig 10152 bp, 8 predicted proteins | sample III_Fen_N3_2_FD_202094 | JGI IMG/M metagenome (GOLD analysis project Ga0302297, IMG submission 202094) | Peat permafrost microbial communities from Stordalen Mire near Abisko, Sweden - III_Fen_N3_2 | ecosystem: Environmental > Terrestrial > Soil > Wetlands > Permafrost | place: Sweden: Abisko...
TATAATCCGGCGTGGTTTCTTTGGTTTAAAAAATCAAATTAAGAAAAACTATTTATCCATTAAAATATTGATTTAAAATCGTACAAGAGTTAATTCAAAGAGGTTGAGTTTATATGCTCAACCTCTTTTCTATTAGCATCCATTAATAAAAGAATCAAATTTGCAATCGATTGCAATAAATATAGATAATTCATTTTTAAACTAAGCCAACGATTGAATAATCTTTGTTATTTTTGCAAGTAATTGGTTCAAAATAACCCTTAAAAATCAAATCATCCTATTATGCTGAGAAAATCATTAGTTATTGCGCTCTCATTTTTAACCTTAAGTATTTATGCTCAGATTGAACGAGTAGAACCTGCTTTTTGGTGGGTTGGAATGAAGAATCCTCAATTACAACTATTAATTCACGGTTCTGATATTTGTAATAGAAAAGTAATTATAAACTATCCGGGAATTAAAATTCTGAAAACGAACAGAGCTTGCAGTCCGAATTATCTGTTTGTAACTCTTGAAATTAATTCCAAGATTGCTAAAGCTGGTAATTTCAATATTGAACTTACCCAACCTGACAAGTCAAAACTTTCTGTTACTTATGAACTAAGAAACCGCAAAGCAGATTCAGAAAAACGCCTTGGATTTTCGAGCGAAGATGTGATTTATCTGCTTATGCCGGATCGCTTTGCCAATGGCGACACAAAAAATGACAATGTTAATTCTCAGCCTGAAAAAGCAGACCGCACAATTGATTATGGCAGACATGGTGGTGACATCAAAGGAATGAAAGATCATTTGGATTATATCAAAGAATTAGGTGCAACTACCATTTGGAGTACACCTTTGCTAGAAAACAACTACTCCAAGTATACCTACCACGGTTATGCTATCAGCGATTTTTATAAAATTGATCCACGTTTCGGGAGCAATGATGAATACGTAGATTTTGTAAACACTTCGCACTTAAAAGGGTTGAAAGTAATTATGGATATGGTTTCAAACCATAGCGGAATATGGGCATGGTGGATGAACGATTTACCATTTGAAGACTGGATTCATCAATGGCCAACTTATACACAAACCAATTCTAAGTTCAGTACTATAAATGACACACATGCTTCAACTATTGACAAGAAGCAGTTTACTGATGGTTGGTTTGATAAAATGATGCCGGACATGAATCAACAAAACCCTTATTTCTGGACTTATTATATTCAGAACTCCATTTGGTGGGTTGAATACGCGAATTTAGATGGAATTCGCATGGATACTTATCCGTTCAACGACCGCGATGCTATGGCAAAATGGGCAAAAGCTATTACCGACGAATATCCTCATTTCAACATTGTGGGTGAAATAACACTCGATAAATCGTATGAGCTTGCTTCCTGGCAAAAAGACGCTGTTAATGCACGGAAATATAATTCAAATCTTCCGGCAGTAATGGATTTTGTCCTTCAAAAAGCATTATCTAATTGCTTTAACGAACATGGCAAACCGTGGGAAGATAAAGGTATGAATCGACTATACGGCACCGTTGCCAATGATTACTTATATCCGAACATTAACGACTTGTTGGTTTTCGCAGAAAACCATGATACGCAGCGTTATAATTATTTATTGGAAAGTGATTTGGCAAAATTCAAAATGGCTATGTCATTTTTAATGACTACCCGGGGCATTCCGCAGATTTATTACGGTTCGGAAATCGGTATGACGGGCAACAAAGACAAAGGCGACGGTGATATTCGCCGTGATTTTCCGGGCGGTTGGCAAGGCGATTCTATCAATGCATTTACGGCAACCGGCAGAACTCCCATTCAAAATGATTATTTCAATTTCCTGTCAAAGCTATTAAACTGGCGTAAAAACAAAGCGGTTATACACACAGGACTATTAACTCATTACGTGCCAGTCAACGACGTTTACGTTTATTTCCGATACAACGACAAGGAAAAAGTCATGGTGATTATCAACAACAATGAAACAGAGCAAACGCTCAAAACAGACCGATACGCCGAGAGTCTTGAAAATGAATCAACCGGAACTGACGTTATCACCGGTAAAATCTTTGACCTGAAAAACGACATGACGTTACCGAAAGAATCAGCCTTGATTCTGGAATTAAAATAAACAAATCAAAATACCGACATCATATATCAAATGAAAAGAGATAGTTTCAAAGGTTGAAACTATCTCTTTTTTCGTTATGTTGACAATTATTTTACGCTTCACCACCCCCAAAAGCCATAGGAATAGGAGGAACAAAACCATTATCAGGAACTTTTATTTTGCCATTCTGCTGCTCGTATTTAGTTATGTTTTCCTGCAAAGCAAAAAGCAACCGTTTAGCATGTTCAGGAGTGAGAATGATACGCGATTTCACGTTTGCTTTTGGAGTACCCGGCATAATGCGAATAAAATCTACTACAAACTCAGATGTTGAATGAGAAATTATAGCCAGGTTAGAATAAATGCCTTCGGCTACTTCGGCTGAAAGTTCGATGTTTAATTGGTTTTCTTGGTTTTCCATTTTTATATTATTATTTGCAATGATTATAGCTCAAGTCAATGACAAAGATAAGATTTTTTATTGATTGAATAAGTTTGGAAGAAAAGAATGATTAGAAGAAAAAAATCCCGACAATCATTCGATTACCGGGATAGTTATACGCATGTAAAGCAACGAGAATATTTACTTGATAGTTGAAATTAAGAGGGAATTTTTGGATAGCATTGTATTAAAGTTGATATTAGCTTCCATAGCATAATGGTCGGAAAGATTTGACGCTCTCTCTCCTATCTGAGCATAGAAAGTCTGAACCCTCCGCTCAATATGATTAATCAATCACTCTCTTTTTCCCGAATGCAGTCTTGGCCAGTGTGTTGTCTACTTCGTCGTAAGTGAACTTCATATCACCGCTTATATCACCATTATTAGCTTCGAGTGTATTGAGCATTTGTTGATAGTTGACGTGATCATCCATTTCGATATTGAAATCGCCGCAGATTAGTTGGGGAATGGTGGGATCATAATACTGGTTCAGCAAGTGCTCTTTAATTTCACGACATTGTTTTGCTCTTACCGCTTCGGAATTATCAGCCTGAAGATGCGTAGCAAGCAGTTGAAATGGCACACCTTGAAAATTGCCCTGAAAAAGAACAGCACCTTTTCGGGCTATGATATCGTATCCACGACTAATGCTAAACTTAATTTTATCAAGTTGCTTTAGAGGCATTTTACTAACAACCCACAGACCACTACTGGTTCGGAAAGGCAAGTGAGTTTTATTAGCTGGTCCGTATTGATACGGATATTCCTTAGCAAGGCGTTTAGCCAGAATATGCCGGCACTTACTGCTGAAAGCTTCCTGAAAAACGATAATCTGATAATCAGAATCCTGTAACTTATCGGCAATTACCTTTGCTCTGTCGGCATTGTGATTGAACAAACTGACAAAGGGTAACATATAAATATTCCAACTCAAAATTTTGAGAGATTTAGAATTAAGATTCACTCCATCCATTAATTGTGAAGTTTGACACGTGGCTTCAATAGTTGTTAGCAGCATAAATAAAAAAATCAAACATAGGTTTCTGTTCATAAAGTTTGCTTTTAAATTGTACTGCAAACTAACAACAACTACTTTACAACAGGATTAAAACGGAGTGACTATACGATTAAAGAATTGAAGACCAAACGAATCAGCTAATACAAAAAAAAGAATCCCGACAATCGTTAGATTATCGGGATTCTTTGTGCGGCTGAAGGGACTCGAACCCACACACCTCTCGGTACCAGATCCTAAGTCTGGCGCGGCTACCAATTACGCCACAGCCGCTTGCTGTGTTTGCGGGTGCAAAGATACACTCTTTTTTGGTTTTTGCAAGGCGTAATTATAATTTTTGGACTGAAATAACGCAAATTTCAGAAAACACAACTAAACGTCAAGGAGATAAACAGGCTTATTGCCTCAAGGTTTTAGCAAGTCTGCATGTTGTACTTACAAAAGCATCGTCCAGCATTTCAGCGTTCGAAGCACGAACCGGATTAATATCAATACCTCCGCGACGGGTGTACATGGCTGCTACCATCAACGTTTCAGGCTGAAAAACATCCCAGAAACGCTTGTATATCATCTCCACCACTTCTTCGTGAAAATGATTTTCCTTACGAAACGAAACCAGGTACTCCATGATGGAACTTAAATCAATATCGCGTTTGGCATTCATCTCTACAAACAGATCACCCCAATCCGGTTGATTGGTTACGCGGCAGTTGGAGCGCAAAAGATCGGTACGAAAAGCATATTCATGAATAACATCGGTGGCAGTGGCACGAAGCAATTCCGGCGATTCCACAAAGCGTGTAAATGCAATGGATTCTTGTTTAGCTATTGGTACCAATGAACTTAACTCTGCTTGTTGGAGTTCAGGGAAAGCCTGCTTAGCTTCGCTGCCGGAAGTGAACAACGTTACCTGAACGTCGGTTTCCAGCAAGCGGCTTAAATCGGTGCGAATCATATCAGCGACACGGCTCTCTGCTTCGGCAATTGTCTTCCCTACCCGATCCATATTGAAAGCATTGAGATACAACTTCAACGACTTGGATTCTACCAGATACTGACTATCGGCAGAATAAATCAGCTTCATAACACGCGAAACAGGCAAGCCGTTATCCGTCAGAAACGAAACTTCATAGCAATTCCACACATCAATACCCACAAAAGGCAGTTGACCGGCTTCGAGTCCGTAATGTACACGGTTCTCGGAACGTGGAATGCGGAAAAGCAATGACGCGTCGTAATGCTCGGGAGTGGATGAAGTTTTTCCTAAAGCAGTATCGTTTATATTGAAATGGAGCGATTGGTTCATGGGTCAGTTTATATTAGAACAACAAATCGTCAGACGGACGGCATTTATCGGCCAGCCACACTTTTTCTTCTTTATTGAGATAAGGAGAAAGAGAGTTGAATACCCAATGATGATAATCGTCGACCCACTGCAAATCGGACGAATCGAGCACATCAACATCGAACAACTCGCGATCGATATAGCAAAGCGTAATGGTTTCAAACTTCAGGAACTTGCCATATTCGGTTTCGAAAGCCGGAACCACCACCAACATATTTTCGGTACGGATACCGTATTCACCGGTGCGATACATGGCTGGTTCGTTGGACATGCACATTCCTGCTTCAATCACTACCGGATTTTCCTCGGCACGTATGCTTTGTGGACCTTCGTGTACGTTCAGGAAATGACCCACGCCGTGCCCCGTTCCGTGTCCGTAGTTGATACCCGATTCCCACATAGCTTTACGGGCCAGAATATCGAGCTGCGAACCACGTGTATTCACAGGAAAAACAGCTTTGCTCAGTGCGATATTTCCTTTGAGAACCAAAGAAAAATCGATGCGCTGTTGCTCGGTAACTTTGCCAAGCGAGACGGTACGGGTAGTATCGGTGGTACCGTCGAGATACTGTCCGCCAGAATCGAGCAAGAAGAGACCTTCGGGCAAGAGCGTTGCAGCCGATTCCTCGGTAGCACTGTAATGTACAATGGCGCCGTGTGCGGCATAGCTGGCAATAGAATTAAAGCTGGGTCCCATGAAACTTTCCTGTTCTGCACGAAACTCAGTCAGCCGTTCATCAACAGTCAGTTCGGTCAGCTCGCGGGTGTATACATTTTCTTCCAACCATTTAAAGAACCGGGTCAACGCCACACCATCTTTCACCATGGCACGTCTGTAACCTTCAATCTCCACCTGATTTTTAATGCTCTTCAGTTTGGCCACCGGCGATAAAGTATTGCACGTGCCGCAGCCGACGGGGAACGCTTCATAAAGTGCCTGATTAAGTTTTGATCCATCAAACATAATTTTATCTGAAGCCGGCAATGCAGCTATTGAGTCGGAAACCGACGAGTAAGGAGCTACCGCCACACCTTCTTTGAGAAGCGAATCAGTGGTGGCTTTGCTTATTTTTTCGGGGGCAATAAAAAGTGTGGCTTTGGTCAGTTCCACCACGGCATACGAAATTACCACCGGGTTGTAATTCACATCGTTGCCACGGATATTAAACAGCCAGGCAATTTCGTCGAGCATAGAAAGAACCATGGACGCGGCACCCTGCTTTTTCATTTCGGCACGCACGGAGGTAAGCTTATCGGCTGCCGATTGCCCTGCATATTTTACATCGAACAAGAAACAAGGAGTAAGCGGCATAGATGGACGATCAGTCCAAACCTCGCTTACCACATCGATGCTTACCAAATCGATGCCCGCTTTTTGTAAGTCGGCTTTCAGGGCAGCATACGCATTCACCGAATACATTTGAGCATTTACGCCCACGTTATCGCCCGGTTTTAGTGTAGCAATCAACCAACCGACAATATCGGGTGTTTCGGGTTGACCCAGTTTCATCAAATCCATGCCGGTGCCTTCGAGTTGAGCAGCACCTTGCAGAAAATAGCGCGAATCGGTCCACAGTCCGGCTTTTTCAAGACCCACTACCGCCGTCCCTGCCGAGCCGTCGAACCCCGAAATCCACACGCGGTCTTTCCAACATTCAGCAATATACTCGCTGGCATGCGGATCTGTTCCCGGGATAATGCATGCCGAAACTCCGGCTTTACGCATAGCTTCACGAAGGTTGGCTATCCGTTTTATTACTTGTTCCATTGTATAAATAGTTTATGAATATTCAAAAAAATGATTGTAGTGCAAAGATAAAGAATAACATAGAAAAGCATCTGAAAATTCGGAATAAATAATACTAATTACGGGATGTTACCTCAACAAGTGATGACACTATCTCAACACATCAGAATGACAACTTTACAACCGTATAAGTCATCTCGACAATAGTATAAGTCATCTCGACAACCGTATAAGCCATCTCGACAATAGCGAAGCCAACTTTACGACCGTATAAGTCATCTCGACAACAGCGAAACCATCTCGACAATAGTATAAGCCATCTCGACAATAGTATAAGTCATCTCGACAATAGCGAAGCCATCTCGACAACCGTATAAGCCATCTCGACAATAGTATAAGTTATCTCGACAACAGCGAAGCCAACTCGACAATAGTATAAGCCATCTCGACAATAGCGAAGCCAACTCGACAACCGTATAAGCCATCTCGACAATAGTATAAGTTATCTCGACAACAGCGAAACCATCTCGACAACAGCGAAGCCATCTCGACAACAGCGAAGCCAACTTTACAATAGTATGAGCCATCTCAACAAACGCGAAACCAGCTAGACAACTGTATAGGCTTGCTGCACTGAAACACCAGCCACAAAAGCAGTAGATGCAACTTGCAAAACGAAGCCTGCAAAATAGCGCCCAATGAACTGGCGGACGAAGGCATCAACCCCGAGGAAATAAAACACTTCGACGAAGTGATTACACGGCTAAAGAGCTACAGTAATGCGCGCCAAACAGCTGGGATAGACCAAAAGGACATCCACCCGCCGCATTGGCGAACTGCTGATCAAAGCCGCCTACCTGAAGAAAAACACGCTCGACCGTCTGGCTACACAGTTCCAACGCAAAGCTCCGGAATTCTACTACAAGTACAAAGCTGCGGCAAATGTTATTTATAAACGCGCCACAAAAAGCAGCACACAAGCCGAAACTAAGTAATAGGAATTAAATAATGTCGTATTTTTCAAAGAGATGTTTTCACTATACAGTTGTAACTTCAAGTCCCCTTTAGGGGATTTAGGGGCGGTTTATAAATCAATTCTTACCGCCCCAAGCCCCTAAAGGGGATGTAAAATACTATCGTCTTTGAAAAATAAAAGTGCGACAATATATTCGTACCATTACTTAAAGCATAGACAACCTCCGGAAATTAAAAAATGCGTTCACTTTCACTATACTTTCTGCCAATTCCTCCAACGACTCATTCGGTTGTTGGAGGAATTTTTTACAATTACCGCAACCTAAAACAGGGTTAATTAAAGAATAGTATTTATCTTTGGGGTATTAAACGAAAGAGCAACTAAACGCGTAAGAATCCAACTAACAAGTTAAATATACCCAGTAGTATTAAACAACTCGACTGTTCTACAGACCACATTACACTGAAATAGAAAAATACTTGAATATAGGTAAAATGGGATATATGTATAACTGAGTTGCACATATCCAATTTTGAGTTGCGCATGTATACGTGTTAGCGGTAACAATACAAAAAAAACGAATATGAATCAACAACAAGAGTTAGAGCAAAATATTTCTGAATTGATAGATAAGTATCTATTGAGGACTACAAAACTAAAGACTAAAAAAAGTTCTACAGTTGACATAAGAATTGCATTAGAAAAAAGGACTGGAGAATATATTAGCAAATCTAGATTGAATGAGATTCTCGTTTCGAAAGACAGATTTGAAATTAAGAAAGAAGATTCTTTAATCTATGATTTTAATATCCATGAGACAGATGTTTCGTTATTAAGAAACTCAAAGGAAATACTGGATAAACTCAGAACAGAATCTAATTATTCTTTTAAGGAATATACAAAATTGAGAAAATACAGAAGAGCCATTGATTACAAATACACCTTCAAGTATAGAATCAAACTCAAATGTTCAGACTTCTACGGTAAACAAATTTTCTCAGAAAAATTTGTCTGTGAAGTTATAGCTAGAGAACTTGGTATTAACTATTCTTCTTTGATTGACTATATTAATTTTTTGAATTTAGACAGTTGCCCAATAATACCTCAAGAACTCCTTGTAAGACTTCTTGAAATTTTCAACATTTCATATGAAGAAAGTATAACGAATCAAAATTACTACCGCTAATACTTAGGCTTCCTGTGGTCGGAACGACCAGCAAGGAAACGTTGGTTGTTGGGAGCCAACGGTCGGCGCAGCTAATTGCAGTCCCAAGGTTATAAGCAGTACATAAAAAAACAAACACATGCAACACTTATAATGAACTTATCATCTATTTAGTTGGATCGAAGTCGTCTTGACTTTTTGAATAAATCATAAAAAACACAGAAATGAGAAAACTAAATTTATTCGTAGGAATTATTATTTTAAGTGCGTTTTTGGGAAGTTGTACCAAAGAAGAAACAGACCGTGAAAAAATCGTTGAAATGACACTATATCCGGAAACCGGATATGGAGCAAGTGTTTTGAGCGATGTAGTGACAGAACCAATTCAATTTTCCGACAACGATGAAAATAAAAAGCAAATGTTGACAGATATTATTACAGAAGGGTTTGATTTCAACTATGAAAGAGGTTATGAATACACTCTAAAAGTAAAAAAGGTATGGATGCAAAACCCTCCTCAAGACGTTTCTTCTATTAAATATGTATTCATTGAGCTTCTCACCAAAAAGAAAGTAATAACGAAAGATAGCGAAAAAAGTCTTGAACTTTTTGTATCCTCACAGACAGTTAAGTTTACCCCTAAATATCCGAGCGAATATGAAAAAGTAGCAGGAGGTGAAACACCTAAGATTTATGATGCTTTACACGTAAAAGAAAACGGCACTAACAATTGGATGGCACTGATTAAGATAGAGGGGTTTGAGTATATAAAAGGCTATGAGTATGTATTAAACGTAAAAAAAATAACTCAGGCAGATCCATACTCAGTTAGATATGTTTTACTTAATATTGTTTCGAAAACTGAAAAGAAATAAAGCCTCTTACACATGTCTCTTATGTCCATTGGCTGTGTGAGGTGAATTAGCAGCACTTATAAAATAAACAAACATGTCAATAACTAACGAACAAGAATTAATCGGAATTAAAAAGGCAAGTGAAGCAGTTGCCTATACACTCAGAGAAATGAGAAACTATGTAAAACCCGGCATGACCACCAAACAGTTAGATGAGTTTGGAGGACAGCTATTGATGGAGATAGGCGCAAAATCAGCACCTTTTGTAAGCTATGGCTTTCCGGGCTGGACATGCATAAGTGTCAACAATGAGTTTTGTCATGGCATACCGTCTGACATTAGAATATTGCAGGAAGGCGATTTAATAAACATAGATGTTTCTGCAGAACTGAATGGATTTTTTTCTGATAACGGTGGTTCCTTTGTATTAGGGAGTGATAAATATCAATATCAGAATCTCGTTAATGCATCTAAAGACATTCTGTATAAAGCCATTAAT